>Ga0315336_1003458_pt1 | contig 20945 bp, 22 predicted proteins | sample ASW5metaG_FD_204512 | JGI IMG/M metagenome (GOLD analysis project Ga0315336, IMG submission 204512) | Ammonia-oxidizing marine archaeal communities from Monterey Bay, California, United States - ASW #5 | ecosystem: Environmental > Aquatic > Marine > Intertidal zone | place: USA: California... | reverse complement strand
TGACCGGCGTGACCGTGATCCACCGTTACGGGCGCGTGGTGCCGGGCGACAACATCGTCGCGGTGCTGACGGCGTCGGTTCACCGCGAGGCGGCGTTTCAGGCGGCGGAATTCCTGATGGACTATCTCAAGACCAATGCACCGTTCTGGAAATCCGAAGAACGTGCGGGCGGAAACGGTTCGCCGGAGAAAGCCTGGGTCGATGCGAAGGCTCACGATGACAACGCAACAGCGCGATGGAAAAAGTAATGGCGAAGAAAGCGAAGTCCGCTGCCGCGAAGGCATCCGCAAAACGCAGCGCAGCTGCGGCGAAGACCAAAAAAATCCCGAAGCCCGCCGCGATGTCCAAGGTTAAGGCGTCCAAGGTCGCACCGGGCGAACTGGTGACTCTGCTCGACCTGATGCGCTACGGCGTCAGCCGTTTTGTCGAAGCCGAACTGGTGTTCGCCCACGGCACCACCGATCCGGTTGCGGAAGCGGCGTTCATCGTCTGCGAAGCGCTGCATCTGCATCCCGACCAATTCGAGATGTTCGCGGGCGCGCGGGTCACCGCGCATGAAGCTTTGAGAATTCTGGCACTGATCGACAAGCGCATCGCGACGCGCAAACCCGCCGCCTATCTGGTCAATAAAATCTACATGCGCGGTCTGCCATTCTATGTCGATGAGCGCACCATCGTGCCGCGCTCGTTCATTGGCGAGTTGCTGGATTCGCATTTCAGCGGCGACCTTGAGGAAGAAGGCGGCTCGCTGATCGACGATCCGCTCAATGTCACGCGCGTGCTCGATCTTTGCACCGGCTCGGGGTGTCTTGCGATCCTCGCGTGCCAGAGCTTCCCCAACGCGACCGTCGATGCGGTGGATATTTCACCGGATGCGCTGGCGGTGGCCGCGCGCAACGTCGCCGATTACGGTCTTGAGGATCGCGTCTCGCTGTATCAGGGCGACCTGTTCGATGCGGTGAACGATGCGCGTTACGATCTCATCATTACCAATCCGCCTTATGTCGATGCCGAAGGCATGGCGGGCCTGCCGCGCGAGTGTTTGCACGAACCGTCGATTGCGTTCGACGGCGGCGATGACGGTCTCGACATCGTGCGCAAGATTCTCGATGAGGCGAAGGATCACCTGACACCGGACGGCGGGCTGCTGTGCGAAATCGGCCGTGGCCGCGACATGCTCGGCGATGCCTACCCGAACCTGCCGTTGCTGTGGCTCGACACGGAAGACTCCGACGGTGAAGTGTTCTGGATTCCGGCCGAGGCGCTGTCGTGATCAGGCATTGAAATGTCATTGCCGGGCGTTAACCCGGCAATTCATTCTTTAGGAATTTTTGAAGAGATGGATGCGCGGGACATGCCCGCGCATAATCTTCGCCGCTCCTCACAACACCTTTCGGATCCAGTTGTGCGGATCGGCCGCGCGGCCGTACTGGATGTCGACGAGCTTCTTGCGCATCTCCGTCGCAACCGGACCAGCCGCGCCGCCATTGATCAGAAAATCGCCGCTCGCGGAGCACAGTTTGCCGATTGGCGAGATAACCGCCGCTGTGCCGCAGGCGAAGGCCTCCTTGAGTTTTCCGCTGGCCGCGTCTGCGCGCCACTGGTCAATCGTATAAAGCTCTTCGCGCACGCGCATGCCGGAATCGTTCGCCAGCTTGATGATCGAATCGCGGGTGATGCCGGGCAGGATCGTGCCGAGCGGCGGCGTCAGCAGCGAACCGTCCTCGAACACAAAGAAGACATTCATGCCGCCGAGCTCCTCGATATAGCGGCGTTCGACCGCATCGAGGAATACCACCTGATCGCAGCCGTGATCGATGGCTTCGGCCTGCGCGCGCAGGCTTGCCGCGTAGTTTCCGCCGCACTTGACGGCGCCGGTGCCGCCGATCGCGGCGCGCGTGAAGTTTTCCGACAGCCAGATCGACACTGGTGCGGGTCCGCCCTTGAAATAGGACCCAACCGGCGAGGCGATGACGGCGAAGATATATTCCGCCGACGGCTTCACGCCGAGGAAGACCTCGTTGGCGATCATGAACGGCCGCAGGTAGAGACTGCCTTCGCCACCCGGCATCCAGGCGCTGTCGATGCGCACGAGCTGTTCGATGGCTTCGATGAACACCGGCTCGGGGATCGGCGCCATGGCCATGCGCTCGGCCGAGTTGCGGAAGCGCTTGGCATTGGCGTCGGGGCGGAACAGGTTCACGCCGCCATCGTCGCGCTTATAGGCCTTGAGGCCTTCGAAAATCTCCTGCGCGTAATGAAGGACGGCTGTGGCCGGATCGAGCTGGAAATTCGCGCGGGATTCGACGCGTGCGCTATGCCAGCCCTTGCCCTGGCTGTAGCGAACCACCGCCATGTGATCGGTGAAAATCCGGCCGAAGCCGGGATCGACCAGCTTTGCTGCGCGCTCCTTTTCGGGCGTTGGATTCGTCGCAGGGTGCGTTTCGAATTCCAGCATCATCGCGCCGTCGATTTTATCGAACGGAACTCCCAACGAAATTCCCATGGGTCTTCTCCCGGCTTTTGATTCAGTCCACGCGGCGGCGGGCTGGTCGATTGTTGTTTGACCTCTGGCCCGCCGGCCCAAGGGCCGGTTTCCGCTTTGGCGGAAGGCGCGAAGTCCAGTATGTTTGTCGAAATGCCGCTCGACAATCGCACAACGAAAGAAATTGAGACTTGGGCCAGCATCGATGCACGCTTCGATGCGAACTTAAGGACCAAGGATGGCACGCGAAACGAACTAATATTTCGCGATCATCGCCGTTTTCGTAACATTGAAACCTATATACGTCAATATGACTGACATAAAATTTATGAAAGCAGAGGCTCAGCCCACCGACGCCACCGTGTCCACGCCGCAGCCGGCGGGTGGTCCTTTGCGCTGGGACATCATCGAGCTGCTGTTTTTTGCCTATCGGGATTTCGTCGGCGATGCCGATCACGTGCTGGAAGAGTTCGGTTTCGGCCGCGCGCACCACCGGGTGATGCATTTCGTCACCCGCTATCCGGGTTTGAAGGTCGCCGACCTGCTGGACGTGCTGCGGATCACCAAGCAGTCGCTCGGGCGCGTCCTGAAGCAGCTCCTCGACGAGGGCTACATCGTCCAGAAGGCCGGAGACAACGACCGCCGCCAACGTCTTCTTTTCGCCACCCCCAAGGGCGAGGCCCTTGTGGTGAAACTGGCCGGACTGCAAACCGCACGGATTACCCGCGCGCTCGAGGCGATCAGTCCGGAAGGCGCTGACGCCGTGCGTCAGTTTCTGCTCGGCATGGTCGACCATACCGATCCCGACAAGGTGCTGGAGGAAATCCTCCGAAGCGGCCGCACGACGGCGAAGGATGCAAGGTGATCGACATCGCAACACCGGAGCGAGCCCGCCAGCAACTGGCCGACGATGCGCCGCATCTGCTGCTGGTCGATGACGACCGCCGTATCCGCGATCTGCTGTCGCGCTTCCTCGGCAATGAAGGTTATCGCGTCACCACGGCCAAGAGTGCTGCCGATGCGCGCGCCAAGCTCACCGGCCTGCATTTCGATCTTTTGATTCTCGACGTCATGATGCCCGGTGAAACCGGCTTCGATCTCGCGCGGTCGATCCGCATTTCCTCGGCAGTCCCGATCATCATGCTCACCGCGCGGCACGAAGCCGAAAGCCGGATCGAGGGATTGCAGATCGGCGCCGACGATTATGTGGCGAAGCCGTTCGAGCCGCGCGAACTGGTGTTGCGCATCGCCAATATCCTGAAGCGCGCAGCGCCTGTGGTTGCGCCTGCGATCGAGTCGGTTGCGTTCGGGCCTTACGTCTATCACCTCGAGCGCGGCGAACTGCGAGACGGCGAGAAAATCATCCATCTCACCGACCGCGAACGCGACATGCTGCGGATTCTTGCGGCGACACCGGGCGACACTGTGCCGCGCGGCGCGCTGACCGGCGGCGATGGCAGCGTCAACGAGCGCGCGGTTGACGTGCAGATCAACCGGCTGCGGCGCAAGATCGAGCGCGATCCCGCCAATCCCCTGTTCCTGCAAGCGGTGCGCGGCGTCGGTTATCGCCTCGTGGCGTCGCCGTAAACCGGCCGGACACGCTGCATGAGCACGCTGGACACCGGACTCACTTTCATTCGCACCGCCTCAAAGCGCGTGTCCAGCGCCAGCGAATGGCTGGGGCGCTGGTTCAAGGAACTGATGCCGAAGGGGCTCTATGCCCGTGCGCTGCTTATTATCATCGTGCCGATGGTGGTTCTGCAGTCGGTGGTTGCGTTCGTGTTCATGGAGCGGCACTGGAACACGGTGACGCGACGCCTGTCTGCCGCCGTGGTGCAGGACATTTCCGCGCTGATCGATGTTTACAGGTCCTATCCGCAAGACAAGGAGCGCACGCAGATCAAGCGGATCGCGCAGCAGCGTCTCGGTCTGGTGGTGGATTTCCTCCCCGTCAACGACATGCCGGCACCGGGACCGAAGCCGTTCTTCTCGCTGCTCGATCAAACGCTGTCGGTGCAACTCAGCCGTCAGATCGGCCGGCCGTTCTGGATCGACACCGTCGGGCGCTCGTCGCTGGTGGAAATCCGCATCAAGCTCGATGACACGGTGATGCGCATCTTTGCGCAGCGGAGCGCGGCCTATGCGTCGAATTCGGAAATCTTCATCTTCTGGATGGTCGGCACCTCGTCGATCCTGCTGATCGTCGCGGTGCTGTTCCTGCGCAACCAGATCAAGCCGATCCTGCGTCTCGCCGATGCGGCGGAAAGCTTCGGCAAGGGCCGCGAAGCGCCGGACTTCCGTCCGCGCGGCGCGCGCGAGGTTCGCCGTGCAGCACTCGCGTTCATGGAGATGAAAGCGCGCATCGAGCGCAGCATTGAGCAGCGCACCGCGATGCTCGCCGGTGTGTCCCACGATCTGCGCACCATCCTGACGCGTTTCAAGCTGGAGATGGCACTGATCGGCGACAGCCCGGAAGTCGAGGGCATGCGCAAGGATGTCGACGAAATGAGCGGCATGCTGGAGGCGTATCTCGCCTTCGCGCGCGGCGACAGCGGCGAGCAGGCGCGGCCGACCGACATGGAACAGGCACTGGAGGAGCTGCGCAGCGACGCCGAGCGCCACGGCCATGCCGCGACGGTGGTGTTTCACGGGATGCCGGTGGTGATCGTGAAGCCTGCCGCATTCAAACGCTGCCTCGCCAATCTCGTTTCCAATGCGGCGCGCCACGCCGACGCCATCGGCATCACCGGGCATCGCGATCATCGCTATCTGACAGTGACCATCGACGACGATGGTCCCGGCATTCCGCTCGATATGCGTGAGGAAGTGTTCAAGCCGTTCCTGCGGCTCGACGACGCACGCAATCAGGATGAGGGCGGCACGGGTCTTGGGTTAGCGATTGCCCGCGATATCGCGCGCTCGCATGGCGGCGACATTACATTGGGTGATAGCCCGATGGGCGGTCTGCGCGCGACGGTGCGCGTGCCGGTGTAGCCAAGCTGACTACAGGGCGAGGCGCTTCAACACACTCAACCGTCATCACCGGGCTTGACCCGGTGATCCATCTTCTTCGCGGAAGATTCTTTAGAAAGATGGATTGCCGGGTCAAGCCCGGCAATGACAAGCAGGATGTGTTGAGCGAACTTGCGCTACTTCGCCAGTTCTTTCGACCGCTTCGTCGCCGCCGCAATCGCTTTCGTCAGCAGCGGCTGGAATCCATTTGCGCCCATCAGCACGTCGAGCGCCGCCGCAGTTGTGCCGCCGGGCGAGGTAACGTTTTGGCGCAAGGTCGCACTGTCGAGATCCGAGCGATGCAGCAGTTCGCCCGATCCAGCGACGGTTTCGCGCGCAAGCTTGGTCGCCAGTGCTTCCGGCAATCCGGCTGCCACGCCGGCGCGGGCCAGTTCTTCTGCCAGCAGGAACACGTAAGCCGGGCCGGAGCCGGACACAGCGGTGACCGCATCCATCAGCGCTTCATCCTCGACCCATTCGACGCTGCCGGTGGCGCGCAGCAGCGCATCGGCAACGGCGCGCTGATCCGGTGCAACGCCGCTCGCAGGCACCGCAACCGTAATGCCTCGGCCGATGGCGGCAGGCGTATTCGGCATGGCGCGGATCACCTTGCCGCCGCAGACCTCAGTGAGGCCAGCGATGGTGGTTCCCGCCATGATCGACACCACAAGCGTGGATGGGCCGACGAGCGATTTCAATTGCGGTCCGGCGTCGCGGAACATCTGCGGCTTCACCGCCAGCACCAGCACATCGGCGGTGCCGATGCTTTTCGTTTCCGGATTCAGCCGCACGCCGCGCGCCACGAAGCCGCGGGTTTCATCGGAGGGATGCGGCTCGATGATCGTCACGCGCGTGGCATCGAGCCCGCCGTCGAGCCAGCCCGACAGCATCGCGCCGCCCATCTTGCCCGCGCCTGCGAGAACGAGGGTGCCTTTGAAATATTTCAGCGCGTCGGAAGAGGTGGTCATAGAGCAATCCTGCATGGTCGTTTGCAGGATTTATAGTCGTCATGGCCGGGCTTGTCCCGGCCATCCACGACTTAAACCGACTATCTTGAAAGCGAAGACGTGGATGCCCGGGTCAAGCCCGGGCATGACGTTGATCGTTTATGGGTAAGGTTTACGCCTCGCCGGCGGTATCGAACATCGCCGCGTCCATGGCTTCCGAGGCTGTCTTGCCGGCCCAGATCACGAATTGCAGCGCCGGATAGTAACGCTCGCAGGCGTGCAGCGCGCCTTCCAGCATCAGCTCGCATTGCGCGGGCGACGCGGTCATACCGCCGGGCAGGATCAATGCCTGCCGGTACATGATCGATCCGGTCGTAAGCCACACGTCGAAATGACCGATCCACAATTGCTCGTTGATCGCGGCGATCAGGCGCTGCACTTCGCTGCGCCGGGCCTCCGGAATTTTCATGTCGAAGGCACAGGCCAGATGCAGCGCGTCGATTTCGCCCATCCATGTGAAGGACAGTTGATAGTCGGTCCACTGTCCCTGCGTCAGGATGGTGATTTCGTCCTGGCCTGAGCGTTCGAACGACCAGTCGTTCGTGGACGCGATTTCTTCAACAACCGACAGCGGGCTGTTCCGCGAATCCGTGATGATGTCCAGATGGGACATGCTGCCGTCACCCTGAGTTGGTGTGGGATGTGAAACGCGGAACGAAACGCAAAGAACGAGCGATGACTGTCGCTGCAAGTTCTCCGTTTACGATCGTGACGGCCCGGCTTCGGATCGTGCGCCGCAACGGCAACCTTGTATCAAGATTGATCGGTGATTTGCGGAATCTGCGCAACGCCGCGCCGAATCCCGTCCACAGGCAAAGGGTTAATTTCGTTAGTCTTCAACAGGAAGCAGTGAGAGCGAAGACGTCAGTGGGGTTTGCGAACAGTCGCGCGTCAATTTGCGAGTCCGCGCATACGCTTAACCCGTATCGCTGCGCATTTTGCCGCTGACGGGCGCGAGAACAAAACGGAATCAGATTCGCGAAGAGCGAGTCGCACGGACTCATTGCCCGCGCCGAATGAAGAAAATATTTTTTTAAATTGAGCCGATCAGTCGAACAGGCTCGACACCGATTCTTCGGAGGCGGTGCGGCCGATGGCTTCGCCGATCAGCGACGCGATCGACAGAACGCGAATGTTGGGGGCCTTGCGCATCGCCTCGGTCGGCTGGATCGAGTCGGTGATGACCAGTTCCTTCAGCCGCGACGAGGTGATACGGGCGACTGCACCGCCCGAGAGAACACCGTGGGTGATGTAGGCGTAGACATCTTTGGCGCCATTGGCGAGCAGGGCGTCGGCGGCGTTCACCAGCGTGCCGCCGGAGTCGACGATGTCGTCGATGAGAATACAGGTGTAACCGGCAACGTCGCCGATCACGTTCATGACTTCGGATTCACCGGCGCGTTCGCGGCGCTTGTCGATGATCGCCAGCGGCGCGTTGATGCGCTTGGCAAGACCGCGCGCGCGGATCACGCCGCCGACGTCCGGCGAGACCACCATCAGGCTATCGAGCTGGAAACGGTCGCGAATGTCGCGCACCATCACCGGGGCGGCGAACAGGTTGTCCACGGGAATATCGAAAAAGCCCTGGATTTGCGCTGCATGCAGGTCGAGCGTCATGACGCGATCGGCACCCGCGTGCGTAATCAGGTTGGCGACCAGCTTGGCGGAAATCGGCGCGCGCGAACCGACCTTGCGGTCCTGCCGGGCGTAGCCGAAATAAGGGATCACGGCGGTGATGCGGCGTGCCGAGGCGCGGCGCAGCGCGTCGGTGATGATCAGCAATTCCATCAGGTGGTCGTTGGCGGGAAACGAGGTCGACTGGATCACGAACACATCCGAGCCGCGGACGTTCTCAAGGACCTCGACGAAGATCTCGTTGTCGGCGAAGCGCCGCACGCTCGCCTTCGCCAGCGGCAGGTTCAGCACCGCTGAAATCTCGGCGGCCAGTTCCGGGTTTGAGTTGCCGGCCACCAGCTTGATGGAGCCATTTTTCGCTGAAATCGCAGCTTCACCTTTTGACGTGGGGGAAACGCTTTTCAACATATCGACCGCTGCCTATGGAACCGGGATCGTGCTCTTCGCACGCGCGAGGTGATAACAAGGACCGAACGAGGCTGGCAATACAAAGCCTCACGTTTTCCTGCAAAAACCGGCCTCAAATCGCAGCGGCAGCCTTAACGGGCGCTGAAGGCCAGCGTCTGCATTTGTCCGGGGGCCGATTCAGGCCGATTCTCGTCGATCTGCGCGATGGCGGGGCCGGATCGCGGCACGGCCGGGGCGGGGGAATCCGGTGCCGGACCTGTCCCGCTGATCAAACCGTTCAGGCCGTTCAGTCCGGCCAGCGCGATTCGGCGCATCAATTGGTCATCCGCCATGGCCCAGGCGTCGCGGCCGCCCTTTCCGCCGGGCTCCTCGCCGCTGAGGCGGATGGCGCGCTCCTGGTCGCGGTCGTAGACGTCCCAGACCCAGGCGATGGTGGTCTTTCCACGCCGGACCTGCGCCGACAGATAGCTGCGGATTCGGTATGAGGCGGGCGCTTCGCGGGAGACGATGGTGAAACTGCGGGCGGCGGACTCGGTCTCCAGCGCGCGCACCAGCCGCTCGAATACCTGCGGCGGCGGACCATCGACGGATTCGAAAGCAACTGTCGGCCCGAACGATTGTCCGGTCGAAACGCTGACCGCGCCGCCGGCAGCGCAGCCGGACGTCACGCACAACACGGCGAACAAAGCCGGCAGCCGCAAGCGGCGCAGCACGCTCGTCCACGTTCCGGAATTCATACGCGACGCCATCCGAAAGTCCCTGTCCCGCGGACGTCTGACGCGCCGCTGGGCCGGATGAGCGATACCGTTAAAATGCGTTAAGGTCTAGGGCGGCCCGGTGGCACAGCATTCGGGACGGCGATCCGGCCCCGGATCATCCGATGCCGGATGTCGCTTATCACGCCAGATGGTGCTTCATCGCATCGATGATCCAGGTCCATTCCCGGTTGGGACTGGTCTGCGGCGACTGGCCCTTCATGATCGCAACCAGTTCCCAGTAACGCACCGCGCGGGCATCGTGCGCGGCGTATCGGGTGCGCAGCCACGCCTTGTAATCCTCATCCGGCGCGCGGCGCATCACACGCGCGGATGTTTCGATCCATTCCTGCGCAAGCGCGCGTGCTTTTTCCGAGTCCGGCCCAAATCCTTGCGCAATGGCATCACTGGCTTTCGCCAGGAACGGGTCGGCGGCGGCCTGCCAGTCGGCGAGATCGAAGTCTGCGTTGTCCCAGACTTCCTTGGCGTTGGCGCGCATGGTGGTGACGAATTCAGGATCGTCGAGGATCGCGGACAGTTCGATCCACGCATCGCACTGCTCGGGGGTTGGATCGTCCGGCAGTTCCGGCGTGCTGGCCTCGATCATCTGGCGCATCCATTCCGGATCGATGCGCACGTCTTGGGACACCTCGCTGTAGAAACGCTCGATCACGTTGCGGCGTTCGGTGCGGGACAGATTGGTCATGGTCCAGAATCTCCTCAAGTCTGCTTCGGTGAGTTCGGGGGAACGGAGTGCGGCGCGCAGCGCCGAGGCGACACGACGTTGCGAGGCGATTTCCGCTTCAACCGCGCGGAGCCGCAGTTTCAGCGCATCGGTCAATGACAGGTCGTGCGACAGCACTTCGCGGATGGCGTCAAGGCCGATGCCGGCGTCACGCAGGCAACGAATCAGATCGAGGCGGACGAGTTCTTCGTCGGTGAAAACGCGATAGCCGCTCTCGGTCCGTCCGGCAGGCGGCAGCAATCCCTCGTCGGAATAAAACCGCAGCCGCCGCACTGAAACGCCGCTCAGGCGCGACGCTTCTCCAATGGTGTAGGTTCGATGTGTCTTCATGGAAGCGTTGTGGGGCTTCCACCGAGTGGAGAGTCAAGGCTGTTCGCCGGAACCAATCCCGGTATTTGCGTCGATAATGTCGCAGGGGTTTGAGTTAGCCGTCCAGCACGATGGCGTGGATGTTGCGGCCGTAATCCGGTTCCTTGCGGTGGGTCGTGCGGCGATAGCTGAAGAACCGCTCGTCCGCATAGGTATCCACGCCGACATCGTCGATCATCAGGATGCCCGCGCGCTCCAGCCGCAGCCGGATGTAACCCGCGAGATCGAACATCGCATGGTCCGCGCGCGTTGAAGGCACGAAGAAGCGTGCATTGTCGGGCGCGCCTTCCGAGAAACGCGCGACGAATTCCGCGCCGACCTCATAGCTCTGCTGGCGGATCAGCGGGCCGATGGCGGCGATAATGGATGCACGCGATGCGCCGAGGCCTTCCATCGCGGCGATGGTTGCTTCACACACACCGCCGATTGCACCCTTCCATCCGGAATGTGCCGCACCGATCACGCGGGCTTGCGGATCGACAAACAGGATTGGTCCGCAATCCGCGGCAGTCACGCCGAGCGCAAGCCCCGGTACTTTCGTGACCATGGCATCGGCGCGTGGGCGCGACGGTGTGTCCCAAGGCGCTGTGGCCACCGCGACATCGGGTGAGTGAATCTGAAACACGGTGAGGAACTGCGCGGGTGCGACGCCGAGATGCTCCGCCATGCGCCGCCGGTTTTCGGTGACATGCGCCGCATCGTCATTCGAGCCGATACCGCCGTTGAGGCTTTCGTAGATACCCGTCGAGACGCCGCCCTCGCGCGAGAAGAAGGCGTGCCGCAAGCCAGGCACCGCCGACAGCAGGGACGACGAGAACGTCATGATTTGGCGTCCTGATCGGACAGTGCCGCCAGCGCCTTGATCGCAGGATGCGAGATGCCGAGCACCTTGAACAGTGAGCCCATGCCTTCAGGGCTTGGCCCCGTGAGACGGGCAAGGCCGGCGGTAATCAGTTTCTGGCCCTCTTCAGTGGCGTTCTTCATCAGCGCCTGCGCGCGGGTCTCGATGCCGAGCCTGTTGAGGAAGACGCCTTGTTCGACCGGACCATGGGCGCGCGCGCCGACATCTTCGGCCGCGCGCGCGAGCGCCTGAAAATCCACATGTGCGGTGAGATCGGCAAGGCCGGCATTGCGCAGCGGGTTGGTGTAGTTGTGCCGCGCGACCGCCTGGAAGGTGTCGCCCGCGTCGCTGCGCAGATGACCGTAATCGACGATCAGGGCCGCGCCGCCCTGATCGCGGACCCGGCGCGCGAGGGTGATGATCTCGTTGTCAGCACGCCACTCAAAGATCGCACCGGCTGGTGCGGCGCGCACCAGCGGCGGCAGCAGCACCTCGAAACGAGGGATCGGATCTTTGGCGGTGCTATAGGCCAGAATATCGTCATCGATCTCGACGGTGCGTTCGTGCCATCCGGTTTCTTTTCGCACCGCCTGGTGAACCGGCAGCGCATCGAAGAATTCGTTGGCAAGAATAATCGCAGGGCCTTCGGGAATGTCGTCGATCCTGTCGTACCATTCCACGTAAGCGGCTTCGGCCAGCTTGTCGCGCTGCTTGTCGCGCAGCGTCGGGCTCGCCTCGACCAGATGCACGCTGATGGCCTCATGGAACGCGGGGAGAATGCGCACCGCGCGCAGCGCGTCCGCCATCATGGTGCCGCGGCCCGGTCCGAGTTCGATGAACTTGACTTCCTCCGGCATGCCCATCGCATTCCACACCGACGCCGCCCATAAGCCAACCAGTTCGCCGAACATCTGGCTGACTTCCGGCGCGGTAATGAAATCGCCATCGCGGCCGAGCGGATCGCGCTTGAGGTAGTAGCCGTATTCCGGATGCGTCAGGCAAATCTGCATGTAGCGCGACACCGGCATCGGGCCGTTTGTGGCGATCTGCTTCCGGATCAGGGTTTCAAGCGGCGAATAATTGGACACGGCAAACTTTCAGACAAATCGGGAATCGCAAATACAATATGATCTTACTTTATTATGCCGTTTTGGCAGCCTGCTCATTGCCGGTTCGCGGCCCGCGCCGCCATGCGGCTGCGATAAAGGCGAGGCCGGCAATGATCATCGGGACCGACAGGATCATGCCCATGGTCAGCCCGCCCCAAAGAAATCCCAGTTGCGGATCGGGTTCGCGGAAAAACTCACTGATAATACGCGCCACGCCGTAGAGTGTTGCGAAGGCGCCAATGATAAAGCCGGGACGCTTCAGCGCGCCGCCGCGGATCAGCAGCGCCAGCACGATAAAGAGCACCACGCCTTCGAGGCCCGCTTCATAAAGCTGGCTCGGATGACGCGGCAGCGGCCCGCCGTTCGGGAATACCATCGCCCAGGGCACACTTGAATCGGCGGGGCGGCCCCACAATTCGCTGTTGATGAAGTTCGCCACACGCCCGAGCAGCAGGCCGATGGGGCCGACGGCGCAGGTCACATCGCCAAGCGACAACACGGAGATCTTGCGCTTCCAGCCGAACAGCAGCACTGCGATCACGCAGCCCATGAATCCGCCATGGAACGACATGCCGCCGGTCCACAGTTTGAAGATTTCGGCGGGATGCTGTGTGAAGAAACCGAGATTGTAGAACAGCACATAGCCGGTCCGGCCGCCGAGAATGATACCCAGCGTCACCCACAGGATGAAATCGTCGAAATCGAGCACCGTGAACGGCGCCTTGCCGCCCCACAGCCGCTCGCTGCGGATGATCTTGCGCGCATAGAGCCAGCCCAGCACGATGCCGCCGATATAGGCCAGCGCGTACCAGCGGATCGCGATCGGCCCGATGGCGATGGCAATGGGGTCGAAAACGGGGAACGCGATGGTCAGAAACATGAGCAGGCGATGTCCGGCGGCGTGCGAAAGCCTTAATGCGAACGCTTCTTACATCTTGCGTCCCGGCAATGCCATCACCATTGTCTGATCGAGCTAGACGCGGTAATCGGCCCTCGGAGTTTCATGATGACCCAGACCAGCAACCGTTTTTTCGACGAAATCGCGCGCCTGATGAATGACGCCACGGGCGCTGCTCAAGGCGTCAAGCGCGAGGTGGAAACCGTCGTGCGCACCCAGGCCGAGCGCATCCTGCGCGATCTCGATCTGGTCAAGCGCGAGGAGTTCGAAGCGGTGAAGGACATGGCGCGTCTGGCGCGCGAGGAAAACGAAGCGCTGAAGACACGCATCGCAGCGCTCGAAAAGAAGATCGGCCCCGTCGCGGAGACGTGAGGCCACGTTCCGGCATCACGCGTATTGCGCGATGCCGTTGCCGAACGACCAGTTCTCCTTGGGCACTTCCACCAGGCTGATGAACACGTCCTCGCGGCGGATTTTGAGCTGCGCGTTTAGGTCGTCTGCGATCCGCTTGTAGAACGCCTTCTTCATATCGACGGTACGCCCGCCATTGAGCGTGATCTGGATGAAGATAATATCGTTGCTGTATTCGATGCCGAGGTAGCTTTTCGGAAAGTTCAGCCCCTCGGGCGGATGCTCGGTGATGATCTGGAATTTGTCATCGGCCGGCACGTTGATAACCTCGATCATCGCCGTATAGATGATTTCACCGATGGTCTTGCGGTGCTCGGGGGACTTGCCCTTGGAGAGGTCGATGCGAACGAACGGCATGGATGGACTCCTTTGTCGTGACCGATAAATCGGCGATCGGTGTCAGGCTTTTCTGCGCTTGTTGTTGATGATCGGCTGGTCGGGATCGGTTGCGCCCGACAGCGCCTGAAGCTTTTCAAGAGTATCGATCAGCGGATCGCCCTTGCGGGCCGCAAAGATTTCCTTGGCGGAAGCAAGGATCTGGTCCTGCGCAATTTGCCAGCTTGCTGCTGCGCTATCGATTTTTCTCGCCCCTGCCGCGTTCAGACGGATTTTCTTCTCACGGCCGTCGTCGGTGTTCTGGAAGCTGACCCATCCTGCGGCCGCAAGCACTTTCACGTTGCGCGAAATGGTGGTGACGTCGAGCACGACCTCTTCGGCGAGTTCGCTGAAGGTTGCCGCTCCGTCGAGGCGCCGCAACGCCCGCAGCAGCGAAAACTGCGTGATGCGGATGCCGTGATCCTTGAGGGCGGCATCGTAAAGGCGTGTCAGCGCCCGCGATGAGCGGCGGAACTGGGTGCAGTAACAGTCGGTAAACATCTGAGGCGGTCCGGGAGTATTGATCGGAGTCTATCGGATATTGAATGCACATACAACGAATAATGATTGCATATACATATTTATTTTGTAGCATCCAGGACAGACGGTGGCCGCGCGGCAACCGATGTGAACAACAGGAGAAATGCATGCCGACCTATACCGTGACGACGGCGAACCTGACGCTTTCATCGGCGCAGAAGGGGCAGATCGCCGAAGCGATTACGACGGCTCATCACGTCAGCACGGGTGCGCCCGCATTTTTTGCACAGGTGATTTTTCGCGCCATCGACGGCGGCGATCATTTCATCGGCGGCAAACCGAATACCCATCCGCACATTTTCGTTCATGGCATGATCCGCGCTGGCCGCGGCATCGATGTGAAACAGAGGTTGATGAGCGCGGCAACTGACCAGGTGCGTGCCGCTGCGGGTATCGGTGCGGAGGATGTCTGGTTTTACATTCAGGACATCGATGCTCCGCAGATGATCGAATTCGGCCGGTTTCTTCCGGAGCCCGGCGCGGAAGACGTCTGGCGAAAAGCCATCACGCCCGAGAAGCAGTCACAGCTTGGCCGGACAGGGGTCACGGTCTGACCGGCTAAACCTGCGCATTTGAATCGAAACGTCCCGTTCCCGTTTGCGTCAACAACATTGACCAATGTGTTTTCGGGAACACTATTTGATTGCCGGAGGTTACCTTAAAGCAACCTGACGTTGCGAGGTGAGCCATGGCTGCGTTTAACCGCACGAACATCTCCGAAGTCGAGCACGTCATAACGGCGCCGGCGCCCCGCTGGGACAAGAAAATTGCCGCCGATCTGGTTTCCGAAATGGAGGCCTTTTTCGGCAAGGTCGATACGATCCCGCAGATGAAGCAGGCCCTGGCCATCGCGGGCTATCAGGGACTTCAGCGGCAAATTGAAATGGCTGTCGAAGGAAAAACCCATCTCGATGCGGTTCGGGCAATGGCGCATGCGATGCGCGGCTTTGCGCTCGGCAGCCCGGGATTGGCGATCGCTTCATTTCGCGATCCGGATGTCGGTAACTCCGAGTCCCAGAAAGCCGCCGGACATTTGCTTCAGACCGTCCTGCGGACCTTTTCCAGCGCGGGTCTCAGCAACGAGGAGGCGCGGCACGCGATCCGCATCCTCAAGAGCCTCGTTCGCGGATTCGTCATCAACGAAATGTCAGCTCCGGTGGCGCGCCCCTTCGAGTATCAAAAAAGCTATGCCTTCGCCGTCGAGATGTTCGTTCTCGGCCTGGCCGGAATTCGCGATGCTTCGGCCGCAAATGAATCCTGATCTCGCGCGTATCCCTTCATCGCTGACTGAATCAGTCCAGCTTGATGCCAGCCGTCTTGATGACCTTTTCCCACTTCGCGGTCTCAGCCGCCACATAGGCCGCCATCTCCTGCGGCGTGCTTTGCAGAGGATCGATGCCGGCATCGATCAGCTTCTGCTTGATCGCCGGATCGTTGACCGCCTTGAGATAAGCCTCGCGCAGTTTTGCGATGATGTCGGGCGAGACTTTCACCGGCGCGGAGAAGCCCTGCCACGCCCACGCCTCAAAACCCCGCACCGTGGCAGCGACAGGGGGTACACCGGGCAGGCCGTAAAACTCGCCGGGCGAACACACCGCGATGGCCTTGATCGATTTCAGACTAAGCTGCGAGCGCGCGGTGGCAAAATCGACGAACATCATTCCGATCTGTCCGCCCGCGAGATCCTGCAGCGCCGGTCCCGCGCCCTTGTAAGGCACATGATTGAGCTTGATGCCCGCCGACTGCGCGAACAGTTCGGCGGCCAGATGAAACGGCGAGCCGACGCCGGCGCTTGCATAGTCGATGGCGGCGGGGGCTTTCTTCGCGGCGTCGATCAGCGCTTGCACCGAGGTGACGTTGAGTTTGTCGGTGTTCACCAGCAGTACGATGGCGAAGCGCCCGGTCAGCGAGATCGGCGCGAAGTCTTTTTGTGGATCGTAGGGCAACTTCTGATACAGGCTTTTATTGGAGGCATAGGTCGAGGTGTCGCCCAGCAGGAATGTGTAGCCGTTAGGCTCGGCTTTAGCGGCGGCTTCGGCGCCGATTTGCGTTCCGGCGCCGGGGCGGTTCTCCACCACGATCTGCTGGCCGAGCGTTGCGCTCATCGACGTCGCCACCAGCCGCGCGAAAAAATCTGTGCCGCCGCCCGCAGCATAAGGAACGATCAGGTGAACCGGCCGCGCCGGATAGGCGGCTTGTGCCCAACCGGGAGCGGCCAAAAGCGAAGGCGCTGCCAGCCCTGCGCCGAGCGTGGCGGCGGCGGTCATGAACGTGCGGCGGTTCAATGGATCGGTCGGCATGGGCGTCCTCCTGCGCGGCCGATACAATGCCGGCGCGCGTCCTGAATTGGTTGCAGGTGCATCCAATCGTGTCCCGGGTGTGAAATCAACTGCAAGGGTAGAGAGAGACTACGCCCCGAACGCCACCGGCCGGAAGGCCTGGCGCAGGGCGCTGTCGAGCTTGCCGCCCATCAATTCCATGATGCCGAAAGCCTGTTCCGGGGTCATCGCCGATGTGCTGGCATCCGGCTCGAGCAAGCTGGCATAGGTGTCCACAAGCGTGATGATGCGGACGATGTCGCTGATTTGCTGTGATTGCAGGCGGTCGGGATAGCCGGTGCCGTCGAGCATTTCGTGATGATGCAACACGACGTCGAGCACCTCGCCGGGAAATCCGCGCTGCTCTTTCAGCGCATTGTAACCGAGCCGGGTGTGCTGGCTGAGGATGCCGCTTTCTTCGTCGGTCAGTTCGCCTCGCTTGTCGAGGATAGGCAGCGGCACGAACGCCTTGCCGACATCGTGCAGCAAGGCCGCTCGGGTCAGGCGGCGCTGGTCGTCTTCGCGCATGCCGAGATGATGAGCGAAGGCTACGGCATAGCCGGTGACGTGAAGGGTGTGACGATAGCTGCGGTTATGATGCTTGTTGACGGCGATCAGCCACTGCCGCAGCGAGCAGCGTTTCAGCGCGCGCAGGATCTGCGTTTCCGCCTGCATCACATCGTCGAACGACAACGGGATTCCAGCGGGCAGCCTGCGGAAAATCTTCGACATCACCACGAGTGCCGCGGTGACGCCGGTGCTCAGGATTCGCGCGTCGGCTGTGCGTTCGTCTTCCGGCGCGGCGGGAAAGACGTGGCTGATGCGATGCAGGATGCTTTCCGGATTGAACGGCCGCTGGATCGTATCGGTGGCGCCAAGCGCCCAGGCCTGCGCCGATCCATGATGGAGCGCGTCGGCCAGCACGAACAGCCGGGGCAGCGGTTGATAGGCCTTGCCTGTCAGCTTGCTGCGTACGCGCTGCACTGCTGCGGACGAGGTGAGATCGATGTCGATGACGACGCCGGCGAAATCGCTGGCCGGGTGATCGGGCAGATCGAAAATGGAAATCGTTTCCACGCTGCCCGCATTCCTCAGAATGCGCGCGAGCTCTTCGCTCTGGTCCTCGCAGTCCGATGCGAGCAACAGACGTCGCGTGGTCTGCGGGAGTTCTGCCAAAGCGGCCATGTCCGTCCTCTGCGGGGCGTTCGGTAGTTATGCACTCCCTACGTGTAGCTAAAAACCGGTTCCCGACCCTTAACAGTTATCCTTAACGGAGACTGACGGTTGCGGTCACGCAACCGTGGCTTCCGCTCGTGGTACCTTTGATGAAAGTTGAATCGAATCCGGCTTCTCGCCGTGATGGTAAATTATTGGATAAAGAGCGCCGCCGCCGGCCATGCCGAAGATATTGTCGATCCAGTACCTGCGTGCCGCCGCTGCCCTGATGGTGGTGTTCTTCCATGCCGACGGCATGGCGCAGGAATATTTCAATTTCAGCGGGCTGACGTTCGGTGCCGCCGGCGTCGATATCTTTTTCGTCATCAGCGGCTTCATCATGTGGATTACCACGGCGTCGGAGCGGACCACGCCGGCATCATTCGCCGTGAACCGCATTATTCGCATCGTACCGCTCTACTGGGCGATGACGCTGCTGCTCTATGGCGGATGGATGATGTTCCGGGATCCGGCGACATTGCCGTCGCTGTGGAATCTCGCTCGCTCGCTTTTGTTCATTCCGTTCGTATCGCCGCGCACCGGAGACATCCAGCCGTTGCTGATCGCGGGCTGGACGCTGAATTTCGAAATGTTCTTTTACGTTGTGTTAGCCTGCGGACTCCTGCTCGCGCGGCGACACCGTGCATTATTCATCTGCACGGTCCTCGGCGCGCTGGTGGTGTCGCCGCTGTTTGTCACGCCGTCGGGCGCAGTCGCGCTGACCTATACCAGTCCGCTGTTGATCGAATTCATGATCGGGTGCTTGCTCGGCATCATGTATGAGCGCAAGGCGCTGCCCCGTCCGGCAGTCGCTGCGTTTCTGCTCATGACGGGATGCTGCCTGTTACTGACGTCCGGAATGCTGTCGGCCGCAAACATCGGCGCGATTCGGTTTGTCCACTGGGGCCTGCCGGCTTTCTTGATTGTCACCGGCGTGCTCGCTCTCGAACCGAAACTGAAGGAATGGCGCTTGCCCATGCTGCTGGGCGACGCGTCCTATTCGATCTATCTCATCCACGGTGTCGTGCTCTCTGCGGTCAAGAGCGCGGCGCTGTTGTCGGGTAAGGGCGCGCACGCCATGATGTCCAGCGGGTTTATTTTCGCCGGATGTCTCGTGAGTGTCGTGGCCGGAGTGGCTGTGTATTTCGTGATTGAGAAGCCGCTGGTCGCGGGCTGCAAAAGGATTGCGTCGGTAGGGCGAACGCCGCCGGCGGTCGCGCGCCGCCCGACGTGAGGCTGCGGCTACTCCATGCCGTCGCTACCGTCACCTTCGCGATGGCCCAAAGGGCCGCGACCCAGAACGCCATAATTGCTGGATTTCGCCCCATTGCCGGTAACCGTATCGGCCGAAGCCAATCCGAGTTTGAGAAGCTCGCGGACGGCAGCCGCGCGGGTCGGCATCCGGTGCTTGAACCGGAAGTCATCCACTGCGGATAATTCTTCGGGGGACAGCATGATCTGCAGTCGCTCACCGCGAAGATCGCTCATTTTGCCCTCCAATGGGCGGTTTCGGCTGGTCGCTCAGCAGGGATGAAAGGTTAGCAAAGTACTCAATTCACTCATTCGGATAAAGTTCCCCACTTGGCGGAGAGTTCAGCAACTGAGTAAAAAACTATATGAATTTCAATTACTTAATCCTTTTCATCGGGATTGTGCGAGCGTAAGCTTGCGGTAGCGGAGGGCCTACAATCCTGAACTGGATAAGACCATGATGAACACGAGCGCCTCGGAATTACGGGACTGGGCCGCGCGCTGTGAAGCCGCGGCGTCCTCGGCAGCCGACGACAACGAGCGTTCTGCGCTGCTGCGAAAGCGGGATGCATTACGCGCCTTGGCGGATACCGAAGACTGGCTGGCAGGGTTTCTGCCACAGGGCGTGTCTGCGGTTTCGTCCACCTGAGGGCCGCAGGACCGGCCGCCAAGGTCCAAAAACCAGCGTTGCAATCCCCGCATTTCCTTGTGTTTTCGATCCTCAAGGGCTAAGAACCCGCCACGTCAGCGGCCCCCGCACCCCTGGAGGCTTGCCGCTGCGTAAAACCGGGCCGCTTTGCGGCCCTTCACTTTTAAATCTTAAGGAACTGAACAATGGCGACCGTCAAGGAATTGAAGGCGACCGCTCGTCCGAAGGCCGGCAAGGGGGCCGCTCGGGCCGAACGTCGCGCTGGCCGTATCCCGGCAGTGATCTATGGCAACAACCAGCCCCCGCTGACCATCTCGCTGGACGATGCCGAACTGCGTCTGCGCATCAATGCCGGGCGTTTTCTGACCACGATTCACGACATCGAACTCGACGGCAAAAAGCACCGCGTGATTCCGCGCGACTTCAGCCTCGACCCGGTGCGCGACTTCCCGCTGCATGTGGATTTCCTGCGCCTCGGCCAGGGTTCGAAGATCCGCGTCAGCGTTCCGCTGCACGTGCTGAACGCGGAAACCGCGCCGGGCGTGAAGCGCGGCGGCACGGTCAACATCGTGACCCATTCCATCGAGCTCGAAGTTCCTGCGGACAACATCCCGCAGTACCTCGAAGCCGACGTCGGCAAGCTCGATATCGCAAGCTCGCTGCACATCACCGACATCAAGCTGCCTGCCAACGTGAAGCTGTTGACGCGTGACGATGCGACGCTGGTCACCATCGTTCCGCCGTCGGGCTACAACGAAGAACTGAAGGCTGCTGCGGCTGCTGCTGCCGGTGGCGCTGCTCCTGCGGCCGGTGCTGCTCCTGCGGCTGGTGCTGCTCCTGCGGCTGGTGCGAAGGCGCCTGCGGCTGGTGCTGCCAAGGCTCCTGCCGCTGCTGCGGCGAAGCCTGCCGACAAGAAGAAGTA
>Ga0315336_1003457_pt1 | contig 20945 bp, 21 predicted proteins | sample ASW5metaG_FD_204512 | JGI IMG/M metagenome (GOLD analysis project Ga0315336, IMG submission 204512) | Ammonia-oxidizing marine archaeal communities from Monterey Bay, California, United States - ASW #5 | ecosystem: Environmental > Aquatic > Marine > Intertidal zone | place: USA: California... | reverse complement strand
AGCGGATCATCATTTGATGCAATTACTAAATTTCTAAGTTCCTCTTCTTTAATTTGGTATCATTATTATGCGATAGGAAATAGTTTTGCTCTAACTCTGTTATTGATATTTTTATTTTTTACTTCAGGTATAAAAAAAAATATAATTTTAGAAAACAAAGAATCATATTTTCTTCCAATAATAAGGGGAGTTATTTTTATTCCTATTCCTATTATTGTTTACTATGCTCTTAAGTTTATAGATTTAAATATTTTCACAACCATATTGATGACCACCCCTTTTTTTGTGTATATTTTTTCTTCATTATTGCAGAAAGAAAAAATTACTTTACTATTTTGGTTAATAATTTTTGTTGGGTTTTTTGGTACTACTTTAGTTATTAAACCTAATTTTTCTGAAACGAGCTTAGTTTTTATATTTGTATTTATTGTAGCGATTCACAATGCTTTAACCAATGTTATAGTTAGTAAATATGCGAATAAAGCGAGTGTACATAGTTATATTTTTTATTTTATTTTACCTCTAACATTTATTAGTATTTTAATTTCTATTATTAATCCTGTGTCTTTTGATTTGATTGAAGTATTGTTAATATGTTTAGGTGGAACATTTATGTTTTTATCTATAATTTTTATGACTGCAGCTTTCCATTTAGCTGGAAAGCACAGTAGCTTAATAAGTCCTTTTTTCTTTTGTCAAATAATATGGGCGTCTACTTTTGGGATGTTTTTCTTTGGAGAAAGTTTAGATTATTTATCAATTATAGGAATAATTTTAATAATTATCTCTGGAACTTTAACAATCATCAACACTCCAAAGCAAAAAAATTCATGAAAATATAGAATCAAAAAAATTACTATAAGTTGTTATTTTATAATAATTTGTTGGTTGAAGTTATGAATACTTAGTATAATTAATTAACAAATGAAAACAGTTTTTTTATTATTTGACTCTTTAAATAGGAGGATGTTGAATTCTTATGGTGGGAAATATCTAGAAACGCTAAACTTTAATCGTTTAGCTGAAAAAACTATTCAATTTAATAATCATTATATTGGTAGCATGCCATGTATGCCAGCAAGACGAGATATGCATTCAGGAAGATTAAGTTTTCTTCATCGAAGTTGGGGACCATTAGAACCATTTGATAATTCTTTTCCTGAATTATTAAGATTAAACAATATCTATACACATTTAGTGACAGATCATTATCATTATTTTGAAGATGGAGATAAATTATGAGTGAATATTTTAATAATATTTCTAAAATTAATTTTGAGGGGCCCACAAGTTCCAATCCCTTAAGCTTTAAATATTATGATGAAAATCAAATGGTTTTAGGAAAAACGATGAAAGAACATTTAAGATTTGCAACTTGCTACTGGCATACTTTTACATGGCCCGGATTAGATCCTTTTGGAGGCCCTACACTTGATAGACCTTGGATGAAATTAGGCAATGTAATAGAAATGGCAGAATTAAAATTAGATGAAGCCTTTGATTTTTTTTCAAAAATTACTACACCTTATTTTTGCTTTCATGACAGAGATATCTCTCCTGAAGGAAGCACTTATGCTGAAACGCAAAAAAACTTTTTTCATATTATTGATTTGATGGAAAAGAAAATGAGTGAAACAGGTGTAAAATTATTATGGGGAACAGCGAATGCCTTTTCACATAAAAGGTTTATGGCAGGTGCATCAACCAATCCCGATCCTGAAGTATTTGCCTATGCTGCAGCACAAGTAAAAGACTGTATGAATGCTACTAATCGATTAGGTGGAGAAAATTATGTCTTATGGGGTGGCCGAGAAGGTTATGAAACAATTTTAAATACTAATATGAAAATAGAGATGGATAATCTCGCTCGATTTCTTGAACTAGTTGTTAACCATAAACATAAAATTGGTTTTAAAGGGCAAATTTTATTAGAACCAAAACCACATGAACCTACAAAGCATCAATATGATTTTGACTCTGCCTCATGCTTAGCTTTGATAAGAAAAATAGGATTAGAAAATGAAATTAAACTAAATATTGAAGTTAATCATGCTACTTTATCGGGGCATAATTTTGAGCATGAAATAGCTTATGCAATTTCAAACAATGCTTTAGGAAGTATCGATATTAATCGAGGTGATACTTTATTAGGTTGGGATACTGACCAGTTTCCTAATAATGCACATGATCTTTTAATACCATTTTATTATATTTTCTCTAATGGCGGTTTAAAACAAGGAGGTTTAAATTTTGATGCTAAAATAAGAAGGCAATCAACAGATCCTGAAGATTTATTCTATGCTCATATTGGTGGTATGGATGTTGCAGCAAGGGTTTTACTTGCTGTAGAAAAAATGATTAATGATAAGATATTTCTGAAATACATTAAAGATCGATATTCTAACTGGAATAAAGAATTAGGCACTTTTATACATGATAAAAATAATGATCTAGAGTCAATTGCTAGTAAAGTAATAAATGAAAATTTAGAACCAGAGCCGAAATCTGGCCAACAAGAATTATTAGAGAATATACTTAATAAATATTTGTAAAACTATTATTTAAAACCTAGTTTTGATTAATAAATTAGCCCTTTTTAATTAATTTCCTACAGTTGTTCAAAATAATTAGATATTCTGTATTATTTAAAAAATTTTAATGATTAATGTATGGTTTTTTACTAGTAGGGCTTTGCAATTAATCTCTAATAAAAAATCAAAAATTGAAAATTTATAATATAAATTTAGATACTAAAATAAATGAAAAATTATTTCATTTAGCAATTGGCAATTTTGATGGTATTCATTTAGGTCATAAGGCAATTATTTCTAAACTTATAGAGGATGCAAAAAAAAATAACAAACCATCTGCTATATTAAGTTTTAATCCTCATCCTCGACAGTTTTTTTCTAGACAGTCGGATCAATATCAAATAATTTCAGAAAAACATAAACAAAATATATTAGAGAGATTAGGAATTGATTATTATTTTTCCTTATCTTTTGATCAATCTATCGCAAATCTTTCTCCCTCTGAGTTCATTGAAAAAATCGTTGTTAATAAATTAAAGATTAATAAATTGGTAGTCGGTTATGATTTTCATTTTGGAAAAAATAGAAAGGGAGATACAATTTTACTTAAAGATTATTCTGCAATTCATGGTTTTTTATTAGAAGTTATTGAACCTATTAAAGAAGATAATACCAAAGAAATTTATTCTTCTTCAGTAATTAGATCAGCTATTGGAAGTGGCAATATAGAAAAAGCCAATTTAATGCTAGGTTATACATGGATTATGGAAGGAACGGTGATTCATGGTGACAAAAGGGCTAGAGAAATGAATTTTCCAACAGCTAATCTTCTTCCCCATGAACAAGTTTATCCTGCAAAAGGAGTATACGCTATTCAAACATTGATTAATAATCAACAATACAAAGGAATAGCTAATTTTGGTGAAAGACCAACCGTGGGCGGTAAAAAATTACTTTTTGAAGTACATCTTTTTGATTTTGACAAAGATATTTATGGTAAGGATTTGACTGTTGAATTTCTTACATTTATTAGGGGTGAGAAGAAATTTGATAGTTTTGCTCTTTTGACAGAACAAATCAAAAAAGACATTCAAACTGCTAAAGATTATCATCTAAATAAATAAATGGAATATAAAGATACAATTTTTCTTCCAAAAACATCTTTTGAAATGAGAGCTAATCTTCCTTTGAAAGAACCTAAAATTTTAGAAGAATGGAATAAGCAAAATATTTTTAAAAAATTAAGGAAAAAATCAAAAGGAAGAGAAAAGTTTGTACTTCATGATGGACCGCCATATGCCAATGGTCATATTCATATGGGTACAGCTCTTAACAAAATTTTAAAAGATGTAATTGTAAGAACACAGCAAATGGCGGGGAAAGATTCCATTTATGTTCCGGGTTGGGATTGTCATGGATTGCCAATTGAATGGAAAATAGAAGAAGAATATAGAAAAAAAGGTCAAAACAAAGATGACATACCAATTATTCAATTTCGTAAAGAATGTAGAGAGTTTGCAGAAAAATGGATTGAGATCCAAAAAAAAGAATTTAGACGGCTAGGAGTGGAAGGTGATTGGGACAACCCTTACTTAACTATGTCTAATCAAGCAGAAGCACAAATAGTAAGAGAGCTCGGGAAGTTTTTGTTAGATGAGACTTTATATAAAGGGGCAAGACCTGTTTTATGGTCCGTTGTAGAAAAAACTGCTTTAGCTGATGCGGAAGTTGAATATGAAGATCATACGTCTAATACGATTTATGTGAGATTCAATGTTGTTAAAAGCTCAAAGTTAGATCTTGTAGGATCCAATATTATTATTTGGACGACAACACCCTGGACTATCCCAGGAAACAGAGCTGTGGCATACGGTAAGGATTTAGAATATAATTTAATTGAAGTCTCCGAGATTAATGAAAAAAGTTTATCTCAAATAGGCGAGAAAATTATTATTGCTAAAGAATTACAAGAACAGGTTCTTTCTGAAATTGGTATAACAAAAAATTCTGTTCTCAAAACTTTTCCAGGAAAAGACTTAGAGGGAACAGAATGTGATCACCCATTTAAAAAAATAGGATATAATTTTGCTGTTCGAGCACTAGAGGGAGATTTTGTTAATTTAGAGCAGGGAACGGGTATAGTGCATGTTGCCCCAGGTCATGGTGCAGATGATTATAATTTAGGTATTAAAAATAATATAGACATTGTACAAACAGTAGAAGATGATGGTAAATACAATCATAATGCTGTTGGCTTTGTAGGAGAGCATGTTTTTAAAGTTGATTTAAAGATTGCAGAAAAGTTAAAAGAACTGAAAAAACTTCTTCATTTAGGCGTACTTCGACATAGTTATCCTCATTCTTGGCGATCTAAAGCTCCATTAATTTTTCGTAACACTCCTCAATGGTTTATTTCTATGGAGAAAAAAAATTTAAGAAAAATTGCACTTAAATCAATTGACAACACAATTTTTTACCCACCTCAAGGACGAACACGACTTCGCTCTATGATTGAAACGCGTCCTGATTGGTGTGTTTCACGGCAGCGTGTGTGGGGGGTACCGCTACCTCTTTTTGTTAATAAAATCGATGGTCAGCCTCTTAGAGATATTAATGTTATTAATCGTATTGCGAATATTTATGAAAAAGAAGGAAGTGACACATGGTTTACTAGCAATCCAAAAAGATTTTTAGGTGAAGAGCATTCTCTTGATGATTATGATCAAATACAAGATATTGTTGAAGTATGGTTTGATAGTGGATCAACCCATGCTTTTTGTTTAGAGCAGCGAGAAGATCTAAAATGGCCCGCTTCAATGTATTTAGAGGGTAGTGACCAACACCGTGGTTGGTTTCATTCTTCATTGTTAGAATCATCAGGGACAAGAGGACGAGCTCCTTATGAGAGTGTATTAACACATGGATTTGTTGTTGATGGGAAGGGTAGAAAAATGTCTAAATCTTTAGGCAATGTAATTTCTCCTGATAAAATATTAAAGCAATATGGTGTTGATATACTTCGTTTATGGGTTGTAGCTTCAGATTATTATGATGATTTAAAACTTGATAATGCTATTTTACAAGCTCAAACAGATTCTTATCGTCGCATTAGAAATACATTTCGTTATTTAATTGGCAACCTATATGGCTTTGAGGAAAAGGAAAAAATACCAATTGAAAAATTTCCAGATTTAGAAAAATATATTCTGCATCGTCTTTGGGAGATAGATCAGATCGTTAATGAATGTATTCAAACTTTCAACTTTCATCTTATGTTTACAACTTTATTAAATTTTTGCTCTAATGACTTGTCAGCTTTTTACTTTGATATTAGAAAAGACACCATTTATTGTGATTCTATTCAATCAATAAAACGACGGGCATCAAGAACTATATTAGATTTAATATTTAATTATCTAGTGAGGTGGTTAGCTCCCTCTATTAGCTTTACATGTGAAGAAGCTTGGAAAGCACGAGGTCATTTGTCTAGCATTCATCTAGAAGATTTTATGAAAGTAAATGTAAACTTTAAAAATATTTCTATTAAAACTAAGTGGGATACCATAAAAAATATTCGTAAAGTTGTAACAGGTGCATTAGAAAAAAAACGTGCAGAAAAGATAATTGGGTCTAGTTTAGAAGCTCATATTAAAGTTTATCTATCCGAAGAATTAAAAAAAATTATTACTGATATACATTTAGATGAGATCACTATCACCTCTTCTTTAGAAGTTTTGTCATACGTTGAGGATAAACCAGGTTTTGAAATGGATGATATTGAAGGAGTAAAAGTGAAAGTAGAGAAAGTTAAAGGCAAAAAATGTCTGCGCTGTTGGAAATATAAAAAGACTTTAAACTCTAATCACATTTGTGAAAGATGCGAAGAAGCTATTAAATGATAGATTGCTGTGTACAAAATACTGACATTATTATTGTTAATTAGTTCTGACCTAATAATCAAAAGGTGGGTCTTTCATTCTATTGAACTTAACAATTTTTTATCATTAACATTTTTTTTTGATGTGGCTCACATCCATAATTTTGGTATTTCTTTTGGTTTATTTTCAGGAATGATATCTCCTTTTTTTTTAATATTGATAGGGTTAATAGTGACAGTCATCATATGTTACATGATGATTCGAGCTGAAAATAAAATGGAGAAATGGGGCTTAACAATAATTATTGCAGGAGCATTGTCTAATATCATTGATCGAATGATGAATGGATATGTTTTAGATTTTATATATTTACACTATAAAGACTTTTACTGGCCTGCTTTTAACTTTGCTGATATTTATATAAGTGTCGGGGTATTCATTATAGTGTTTCAACTTTTAAAAGACATGTATAAGAAAGTTATTACATAAAATGAAACTGTTCTATTTTTTTCCCCTGGTTTTAATTTTGAGTCTTGGGGCTTGTTCTAAAGTAAAAGAAAGTTCTGGAGTTACAAGAAAAACAATTGATGAATTTAAAGTGGTTGAAAATCCACCATTAGTAATTCCACCTGATTTTAACCTTTTACCCCCTAATCAACTTGAAGCTAAAAATATTGAAAATGTTGATAGGGATCTTGCTTCAGAAATTTTATTCGGATTGGATGAAGATAAGGTAACAATACAAAGAGAACTCACCACCATGAATCAAATTTTATTACAAGCTAATGCTTCAGATGCTTCTTCTTTTATAAGAGACGAAATTGACAAAGAATTTGCTCAAGAAGTAAAGACAGACGAAATTTTTCAAGTTGATTGGGAAGATGAATTTGAAGTTCTTGATGCAGTTAAAGAATCAGAGCGTATAAGAAATAAAAATTTTGAAGGCGAATCTCTAGCAGATGGTGAAGTTCCCACAAAGATAAAAAAAATAAAGAAGAAAAAGAAAAAACGATTTTTCTTTTTTTAAAATATGAATATTTTACAAACTTTTTTTCATAATGTTGATTTTAACAAAAATCTAGTTTTGCCCATTAATAATAAGAGTATCATTTCTAATATTCAAGAAACTTTAAATAATTTACCTGCTCTAAATATTGTAAGGAATAAAAAATTACTTGAAGAAACTATTCTACAGGCCTCAAAATTTGCAAAAAAAAAGACAAGTTTTATGATTTTTGGAACAGGGGGATCTAGTCTTGGAGCAAAAGCTCTGATAAATATTTTACAGGGTTCAGAAAATATCAATATTACTTTTTATGATAACATAGATCCTATAAATTTTAAAAACTCTATTAATAAAAAAGATCTTGGTAAAATCGGATTTATCTTTATCTCTAAATCAGGGTCAACACCTGAAACTCTTAGTCAATTTGCAAGTCTAATTGAAATATTTGATCAACAAAATATGATTGATAAATTCTTTAAAAATTCTTTAGTTATTACAGAGGATAAATTTAGTCCATTAGCTCAAATTGCAAATTCAAAAAAGTGTATGTTACTTAAACATGAGAAAGATATCGGTGGACGCTATTCAATTTTTTCAAATGTTGGGCTGATCCCAGCAATTATTGCTGGTTTAGATGTTAAACAAATTCATCTTGGAGCTTTAGAAGAAATAAAAAAACAGACTAGTTTTGAATTCTTAAAAATTGCTCAATTTTTCCGTTTCCAAAAAATTAATAGTTCTATAACTAATAGTGTTATAATGACTTATTCAGATGCTTTATTTTTTTTTGGTAAATGGTATTTGCAATTGTGGGCCGAGAGTTTAGGTAAAAATGATAAAGGCATAACAGCCATGCATGCAGTAGGAACAACAGATCAACATAGTCAATTGCAATTATATCTTGATGGCCCAAAAGATAAATTTTTTACTTTTATTACGACAAATCATGCCAAAAAAGGTTTTAAACTGCACAGCAAAACTATGGAAGAAAATGATATTAATTATTTAATTAATAAAACAATGGGTGATTTAATGCAAGCTGAGCAACAGGCTACAATAGATACTTTTAATCATAAAAAATTTTCTTTTAGAGAAATTAGAATACCAGAAATTAATGAATTTTGTATGGGTCGACTCTTAGCTCAAAGTATAATGGAAACTGTAGCAACATGTTTATATTTTGATGTTAATCCTTTTGATCAACCAGCAGTAGAACAAGGAAAAATATTAACAAAAAAATATTTATCCTAATTTTTTTTTTAAAAAAATTATTTTTGTTTTCCCATATTGTTTTTCCTTAATAATAATAAACTCTTTATCTAATTCAATTGACGTTTTTTTATTAGCTTCAATTACAATTATGGTTTTGTCATTAAGAATATTTTGTTTTATAAATTGATTTAATAAATTATTAAATGGATTTAATTTATATGGAGGATCAATAAAAATTACTGAAACTGGGTAGAAAAAATTTTTATTATCAAGAGAAGTGCTATCTTGCTGATAAATATTAAATTGATTTTTTTTACAAATCTTTTTACAATTGATCAATAGAACTTCTTTTATGTTGTTATTAATTTCAAAAAAATAACTAAATGATGCGCCTCTTGAAATTGCTTCTAAACCGAAAGAACCGCTTCCTGCAAATAAATCTAAAAAGCAATTATTTTTATAAAGATCATATTGATTTTTTGATGCATAACTCTCCAAAATAGAAAAAATAGCCTCCCTTTTAATAGCTGAGGTAGGTCGAACACCATTTTTAGGTACATCTAGTTTCGTCCCTTTATATATTCCTCCTATAATATTAATCATAAATTTGAATTAAAATTTTTAACTTCTATGATTTCACCAGGTTTTTGTTTTATAAGTTTTATAGATCCGTATTGAATACGAACTAAATTAACTATTTTCCACATAAAATAATCACAAATGTTTCTTATTTCCCTATTTTTTCCTTCATGCATTCTAAAAATTAACCAAGTATAGGGAAACTTATATTTTTCTACTCTAGCCTTTACTCTATTATATGTAATGCCATTAATTTTGATACCTTTATTAATACTTTTAAGATCTTTAAAATTAATGTTGCCATTAATACATATTCTGTAAACACGAAGAATATTAGAAGAAGGTAATTCATATTTTCTAGCAAAATCACCATTATTAGTGAAGAGTAGCAATCCTTCACTCATAAAATCTAATCGACCAATACTAATAATCCTTGGAAAATTTTTTGGTATTAGATCAAAGATTGTTTTTCGATTTAGTGGATCATAATTTGTGCATATAACTTTGGCTGGCTTATACATTTTCCATAATTTTACATCAGTATCTAGTTTAATTATTTTTCTATTAACAATAATATTGTCATTTATTGTTACTTTAGTACTCGGATGTTCACAACATAGACCATTAATAGAAACTTTTTTTTGTTTAATTAGTTTTTCAGCTTCTCGCCTAGAACACACGCCAGAATTAGCAATATATTTTGCAATTCTCATATATTGCCAGCTGTTTTTATAAAATTTTCTATTAAAAGATTGTCTTCATTTGTGATTAAAAATTCCGGATGCCATTGAACGCCAATACACCAATTATGTTTAATGTGTTCTATTGATTCAATTGTTCCATCTAAGGCATAACCTGTTGCTATTAAATCATTTCCTAATTTATGAACTGCTTGATGGTGAGCACTATTTACATTAATCTCTATTTTATTCATTATCATACTAAGTTTTGTATTTTTTTTGATATTTACTTGATGGCTTGTTTCATTTCGTGGATTTTTCTGCTCATGTTTTAAGGCATTAGGGTTGTGATTTCTAATATCTTGAATCAAGGTTCCCCCGCATACTACATTAAGCAATTGTTCTCCTCCACAGATACCAAGAACTGGTTTTGAAGAATTTAAAAACTTTTGACAAATTGCTATTTCAAAATTAGTGCGATTACTTTTAATAATACGGGTTGCTTTTTGTTTTTCACCATATACTTTAGGATTGATGTCAAAATTACCTCCTGTAATTATTAAACCATCAATTATGTGAAAAATATCTTCAACATATTTGTTGGCATGAAAAAGTGGAAAAGGGATTCCGCCATACAACTCTATAGAATGTAAATAATTATGCCTAATTGCATACCAAGGAAATTTTGAATAACCTCCAGGCTTTTCGTTATCTAAAGTAATGCCAATAACGGGTTTTTTCATTGTAAAGTATATGCATTATTATAATTTACTATTAACATTTACCATTATGAATATTAATTTTTTTATGGATAAGGCACTAAAGCAAGCTAATAAAGCATTATTAGTTAATGAAGTTCCAATTGGAGCTGTTTTGGTGGATAATAATACCAAAGAAATAATAGTCTCTACGCATAATCTTATTAATTCCTATAATAATTCTACATTTCATGCTGAAATACTTGCTATTAATAAATCATGTCAAAAAAGAAAAAGCAAGTTCTTGAATGGGACAACTTTGTTTGTTACTCTTGAGCCATGTGCAATGTGTGCAGCAGCTATAAGTGAAGTACATATTGATCGTGTATATTTTGGTGCATATGATGAAAAAAAAGGAAGTTTGGATAGTATTATGAAAATATATAATAAGAAAAATTATTTTGTACCTGAAGTATATGGAGGCATTAGTGAAGATAAATGTTCTTTTTTATTAAAAAGTTTTTTTCAACGGCAAAGAATTAAATGAATAACGGTATCAATATTCCTGAATATGAAGTTTCGCAATTTAATAGCATGTTTAAGAAAGTCGTAGAAACTAATTTTGATTATCTTAGAATTCGTGGCGAAGTATCAGAATTAAAGAATGCAGCTAGTGGCCATATATATTTAACATTAAAAGATGATAATTCTGTTTTAAATGCTACTATTTGGAATCAAAAAAAGAATTATTTGCAGTTTAAACCAGAAGTCGGGATGGAAATCATTGTTACTGGCAAAATCTCTACTTATGCAAAAAGTATTTCAACTTATTCTATTAATATTGATAAAATCGAATTAGCTGGCGAAGGATCGCTATTAAAAATAATTGAAGAAAGAAAAAATAGATTACAGTCCCAAGGTATTTTTGATGAAAATCATAAAAAAAAACTTCCTTTTATACCTAAAAAAATTGGTGTTATTACTTCTCCTACTGGATCGGTTATTCATGATATCATTAATCGTATAAAAGATCGCTTTCCTACAGACATTGATATTTGGCCTGTTTCTGTTCAAGGGGTAAATGCTGCAGAAGATATTATTGAGGCAATAAAAGGATTTCACAATGAATCTTATGAACTAAAACCTGATCTAATTATTATAGCAAGAGGTGGCGGAAGCACTGAAGATTTGATGGCATTTAATAATGAGAATTTGGCTCTAGCAGTATATCAGGCTACGATACCTATTATTTCAGCAATAGGTCATGAAACTGATACAACAATTATAGATTTTGTTAGTGACCTTCGAGCCTCTACGCCAACAGCTGCAGCTGAAAAGGCAGTTCCAATGCTTTTAGAATTAGAACAAACTGTTGCACATATATCTGAAAGATTAAATTATTGTATAGAAAAAAATTATCATAATATTTTTATTCAGTTATTTAATATTTCAAAATTTCTTAAAGCTCCTAATTTTATCATTGGATCATTTAAAGAAAAATTTCAATTTGTTTCAGAAAATTTGTCTAAGGAGTTTAAAAATTTATTTAGAAAGAATTATGATCAGTTTGATCATTTATCTAAATTACTACGCTCTCCCAAACTTAATATAGATAATAAAAGTCAGTTTCTAAAGAACATTGTCAAGAATCTTAATAATAATATTAAGAATATAACAATTAGCCAGAAGAAAGAATTAGGTAAATTTACACGTTTACTTAAATCAAATTCTTTACAATCAACATTAAAAAAAGGATACAGCATCGTTCGCAAATCAAAAAAAATTATAAAAAAATCAAACTTAATAAATCAAGAAGATTTAATCAATATTCAGTTTTTAGATAAAGCCATTGATATTAAAATAAAGAAAATTATCTAAATCGATTATGTTGTAAGAAATAATTAGAAGGACATTCTTTAATCCATTCTTCTATAATACCATGTATTTTTTTCATTACATCTATATCTGATAATTCTTTAGAAAATTTTTCTAATGGAGGATAAAATTGAATAGTGAAATTATTATCTTTATTACGTATATTATGTACAGGAATTATTTTCATATTATATTTTTTTGCTAATTTTAAAAATCCTATTTGAGTTTTTGTGGGGATATTAAAAAAAGGAACTATTTCTCCTGCTGAGTCTTTTTGATCAATTAATAGAACTACTGATAGACCTTTTTTAATCCCATCAATAATTTCTTTTGCGCTTTGTTTACCTTTAGGAGTATAAAAACTTTTATTAGAAATAATACTTTTTTTTCTGATTTTTAAGATTAATTTATCAATATAAGGATTATTAATATGTCTATAAATGCCTCCAACAGATATTCCTATTTTATCGATTGTGGGTAATAAAATTTCCCAATTAGATTCGTGAATCCCAATAAATATAACTTGCTCATTATTGTTTTGAACGTCTTTAATATATTCTAATCCATTTATTGTAATTTTATTATTAGCAGAAATAATTTTGGGTAAAATGAACAATTCTAAAAAAGTTTTACCTGTGTTAAACCAATTAAGTTTTGATTGTTTTAAAATTTGTTTTTTTGAAGCAGAAGGAAAAATTTGCATATAGTTTCTTTTTACTATTCTATGTGTTTTGGTATAAGGACCAATAAATTTAAATATTGATCCCCCTAAAAAAGATACAAAAGGTGTAGGCAAAACTGATACAAGTTTATAAATTAAATAAACACAAATATATTCTAGATTTAATCTAGTAATTTGAAGTATTTTATTTTTCATCTTGAAGATGATTCTCAATAACATTTGATAAAATTTCTTTAATCAAATCTTCATTTTCAAAAATAATTTCACCATCTAAGGTATTTACAAGAGACCGGTATGATTTTGGAATACGTACAAAATCTTTTCGGGTGGATACAAGAACAGATTGAGTTTTATTAGCTGTTTCTGCTAAGCTTAATAAATCATTTTCATCGTATATGTGATGGTCAGGATAAGTTATTTCTTTTACTATTTTTGCTCCTTGTTCCCTAAGGGATGTAAAAAACTTTTCTGGGTAAGCTATTCCTGCAAAAGCAGTAATTTTTTGACCTTTAAAAATTTTATTTTCATTAATAATATTAAATTTTGCAGGAATAAGAGGAATATGATTAGGAATAGTTTTTTGTAAATATTTTGTCACATCCCCTATAACAATAATCAGATTTGTTTTAGATAAACCTCTTTTAATACTTTCTCTTAATGGCCCTGCCGGCATTACCCGTGTATTTCCAAATTCCTGTGAAGAATTTATAACAATGATTGAAAAATCTTTATGAATAGTTGGATTTTGAAAACCATCATCCATGATGATACAATCACTACCTTTATTTGCAGCAAGTTTTATTGATTCGTTTCTATTTATACCAACCCATGTTGGTGCAATTTCTGATAAAAGTAAAGATTCATCACCAACAGATTTTGGAGAATGCCAAGATTCAACTAAAGTGCAATCTTTAATGATACCAGCATAGCCTTTAGATATAAAATGTGGACTATAACCAGCTTTGGAAAGTATTTTACCAATTTTAAGTGAGACTGGTGTTTTACCTGCGCCACCCACAACAATATTGCCAACACATATAATAGGTAGAGAAGATTTATTTGGATGATTTGTGATGTTTCTAATCTTTGTGCCTAATCTGAAGAGAAGTGATAATGGGTAAAGTATACGTGATAGATATGTATCTTTTTTTAAATACCAAAATTTGGGTGCCTTTAACATATTATAAATTCATATGATTATTGATAATTCGTTTCAAAACATTAGTATCAACAAATTGTTTTTGTGCAAAATTATATGCATTATTTTTTAAAACTTCTATTTTCTTTTTATTATTTAATAAATTAATTACTTGAATTTTCAGTTCATGAATAGTTTGTATTTTTAGACAGGCTTTACAACCAATCATATCATCAAATATATTTTGCCAATTAAATATTTTTGGTCCAGTGATAATTGCACAATTATGAGTAGCAGGTTCTATGGGATTATGCCCTCCTGCAGAAATAAGAGACCCTCCAATAAATACTATATCACTTTTTGTAAAATAATTAGAAAGAATGTCAAAAGAATTAATAATCATTATACTATTATTGGTCGGATTTTTTTCTGATTCAAAATTGGATAATAATTGAGACTTAGTGCACAATGACATAATTATTTCGGCTCTTTCGGGGTGGCGGGGAGCAATAATTACACGTAGATTATCAAAATCTCTTAAAAGACTTTTTATTATAGGCATTAACTGAGCCTCTTCATTATTATGAGTGCTAGAAAACATTATAGTAATAGTATTTGGATCTAGGTTAAAATTATGCTGTGTAATTTTTTTTAAAGTATTAGGCATTACAAGTTTTAAATTACCAATAAATTTTATATTTCTTTTTGTTAATAATTTAATACGGTTTTGATCTTCTCTACTTTGAGCAAAAATTTCAGAAAAGCATTCAATACTTTGTGAGTAAAATGATGGATATATTTTCCATTTATTAAATGATTTTGGTGATATTCTTAAGTTTACTAGAATTGCTTTTATCTTTCTTCTTTTTATAATATTTAAAGTAGTTGGCCACAAGTCAGATTCAATCCATATAATTAGTGAAGGCTTCCAAAAGTCTAAGAATTTTTTTACCCAAAAAGTAATATCTAGAGGTGCAAATTGATGAATAATTTTATTATTGTAATGTTTAGATGCATAATTAGCTGCACTAACAGTTGTAGTCGTAATAAGTAGAGAGTATTTTTCATGCAAAGAATTAATCAAACAATCTGCAGATTTAAACTCACCTAAACTTGCAGCGTGAATCCAAATTACTTTTTTTGTTGGTTTTATAGATTGTTTTGTGATGCCAAATCTCTCTTTATAACGAGTTTTTATCTCCTTTCCATTTTTTATACGTCTTAAGACATTAAATTTAATATAAGGGATTAAAATAAATCCTAAAATTTGATAAAGATAAATCATTTGCAGTTTAGTTTTGCTTCATTCACACAATCAATAATATTTTTTTGCAATAAATTTTGAAAATCTAATATATTCTTATCTTTCAAATCTTTAGATACTTCTATAGGCTTACCCCAAACAAAAGTACATTTAGAAAAAGGTAAAGTTATTAAAAAAGAGTCCCAAGACTTTAATTGAAAATTTTTAGATGACCAAAATCCAATTGGAATAATAGGAATATTTGATTTTTTAGCAATTTTAATTATACCTTCTGATACTTTTTCCTTGGGTCCTCTTGGACCATCAGGGGTAATTCCAATGTATTTTTTTTGTTGTAATAAATTAAAAATAGGACGTAATAAAATATTTTTATTTTTGTCATAAGTAGGAATATTATTTAAATTAAAATATTTTCCTACTATAGCCCCAAATCTTCCATCACTATGACCTGAAGCAAGAATATTTATATTTTCTTGAGTCTTCCAAGAAAAACTTATCATCATTAATTGGCTATGCCAAAAAGCTAAAATAAATGGTCGATCATTTTTCCAGAAATATTCTGGAATTGAGTTATTTTTGTAGTTAATGTTAGAAGTTATTTTCACTATATAGATATAGATAGAAACCAATAGTCCTAAAATATTTTGTATAATGAAATTCTTGAAAAATCTTTTTTTAATATTCATGTAAAAATTAATATAACTAAATATTAACTTTTATATTCTGAAAATTTGTATGTGAACACTAGTTCTTTTAAATCATTAAAATACCAGTCAGAATCTAGTGATGGATCAAGATAAAATACCATTGTAAATATTTTACTTTCACCTGGTTTAAGGGTTTGTTCTGTAAAACAAAAACATTCAGTTTTTACCAAATACGGAAGAATTGCTTCAGGAGAAGCTACAAAATCTGCTGTGGCAGTAATAGTTCTGTTTGATAAATTTTTCCCCTCATAGGAGATAATTCTATTTTCTCCAATTTTAGCATTTACATTTTTTTGTAAAGCTTTTAATTCCCATTCCAAGGAGCTATCCACCTTACCAACAAAATTGATAGTCATTGTTCTATCAATAATTTTAGGTGAGATAGCTTCAGGATTAATAATTCTCTGACCTTCTACAAATTCATTATCCTCTAGATTAATTTTACTTAAAAATTCAGACGCTGGAATTGCTAAAAGTAGAACTATTAATAATAAAAAAATATTAACTATAAAAAATATAAGATATTTTTTTTTATAATTCACAATAATAATTAATATTATCCTTCAATTTCAGCAATAAGTGCTTTAGCAATTTTTTTTGACTTACCAATAAATTTTACTTTTTTAATTGAATCTAAATTTGATAAATCTTCACCAACAATAACAAAACCTATCATACCTAAAGTTTTGTGAGGAACGCACCAGTATGCATAAATACCTGGTATTGTAAAAGTAAATTCAGTATCTTGTCCAACTTTAGATTTAAATTTTTCTACTCCATCAGGCACACCGTTTTTCGAAATAAATTGTACATTATGTCCTGGATCAATTGATTTCCAAAAAACAGTATCACCTGGATTAATTCTTACAATCTCCTTGTTAAATACCATTTTACGTTTGTCTAGTTTGTTAAGCATTTCTACAGTTGTATCTTCCGCAAAGGATACATTTGTAATAAAAAAACCTAAAAAAATTATTAGTAAATATTTCATAAAATCTCCTATATATTAAAATTATATTATTCTTTTATATATAAATTTATAACTTATTATCATTAAGACCATCGGTCGCATATTTGTCGCATATTTATTGTTAAAAAAGTACAGAAAGTGTTTATACCAATCATATATTTAATGTATATGAGTAAAAAAACATGGTCATATCAATAGTTGTAGTTTTAGTATTAGTTGCAATTGGAGTTTTTGTTGCAGCAAAATATCCCCAACGGGCAGTATCAGCGGCCTTAGCCCTAGTAATTATAGGCTCAGTTGCTTTTCATTTTTGGACTCCATGGTGGTGGACAGAAATTGCTTCGAACTGGGGCGGTATGGACGATACAATAATATTAACTTTTTGGGTAACAGGAACTGTTTTTTGTGCCGTTTGCCTATTCATGTCTTACTGTGTGTGGAAATTTAGATATCGCAAAGATCAAAAAGCGGCATACGAACCAGAGAATTCAAAACTTGAATGGGGACTTACCATATTTACTACTATAGGAGTGTGTGCTTTGCTTGCACCAGGACTTATTGTTTGGGATAAATATGTCGATGTTCCAGAGGAAGCTATGGATATTGAGGTAATGGGACAGCAATGGTATTGGAACTTTAGACTTCCTGGTGAAGATGGAGTCTTAGGATTAACAGATTCTAGAAACATAAATGATGATAATCCTTTTGGAATAAATCTTGATGATCCCAATGGATTAGATGATATTCTTATTGAAGGTGATGATTTACATATTCTTAATAATCAATCAGTGAAAGTAAACCTTAGATCCATTGATGTTTTACATGATTTTTATATTCCACAATTTAGAGCTAAGATGGATATGGTTCCAGGTATGATAACATATTATTGGTTTACTCCTATTAGAACTGGTGAATTTGAAATTCTTTGTGCCGAATATTGTGGCACAAGTCATTATGCTATGAGAGGATGGGTTTCAGTTGATGAAGAAGCAGATTATAAAGAATGGCTTAGTGAACAAACTACATTTGAAGAAATGATGGCTAGTATTGGTAAAAGTGATCTGATCCAATTAGCATTAAACTTTAAAGGAGAAAATTAAAGATGACTGCAGATAGTTATGAAGATGTTGCTACTGGTAAAAATGATACAATTCCGCCATTAGAAGTTCAACCTCAAGATCTTTATCATGCAAAAAGCTTTTGGACGCGTTGGATATTCTGTCAGGATGCTAAAGTAATTGGTGTTCAGTATGCAATAACTGCTGTTTCAATTGGTCTGGTAGCAATGGTTTTATCTTGGTTGATGCGTATCCAACTTGCTTTTCCTGAATTAGTACCCTTTCTTGGTCCTGCAGAATATTATCAGTTTGTGACGATGCATGGCATGATAATGGTTATATATTTATTAACAGCTTTATTTCTTGGTGGCTTTGGTAATTATCTTATACCTTTAATGGTTGGTGCTAGAGATATGGTTTTTCCTTATGTGAATATGGTTAGTTTTTGGGTATATTTTTTAGCAGTACTAGTATTAGTTGCTAGTTTTTTTGTCCCAGGCGGCCCAACAGGAGCCGGATGGACGTTGTACCCTCCCCAAGCGATCACTTCAGGAACGCCAGGCGGTGACGGACTCGGTATTGTGCTTATGTTAATTTCATTATCCATTTTTGTAGTTGGATTTACTATGGGAGGTTTAAATTACGTAATTACAATTCTTCAGGCACGTACTCGTGGAATGACATTAATGCGTATGCCACTTACAGTATGGGGTATTTTTACTGCAACTGTTTTAGCATTATTTGCTTTTCCCGCGCTTATCGTTTCTTGCATTATGATGACACTTGATAGTTTACTTGGAACTAGTTTTTTTATGCCTGCTATAGTTGAGTTTGGAGAGCAATCTGATTATAGTGGTGGAAGTCCTATTCTATTTCAACATCTTTTTTGGTTTTTTGGTCATCCAGAAGTTTACATTGTTGCCCTTCCTGCTTTTGGTATTGTTTCTGATTTAATTTCAGTTCATGCAAGAAAAAATATTTTCGGTTATCGTATGATGGTTTGGGCTATAGTTATTATTGGAGCTTTAAGCTTCATTGTCTGGGCACATCATATGTATGTTTCAGGAATGAATCCTTGGTTTGGTTTTTTCTTTGCGACCACAACTCTTATTATTGCTGTTCCAACAGCACTTAAAGTTTACAACTGGGTAATTACTCTGTGGAAGGGAAATATTCGTTTAACAATTCCAATGCTTTTTGCTCTCGCATTTATAGTTACTTTTGTTAATGGTGGAATTACAGGTTTATTTTTAGGAAATGTAATTGTTGATGTACCTCTATCAGATACGTATTTTGTAGTTGCACATTTTCATATGGTTATGGGGATAGCCCCTGTGCTTGTTGTATTTGGAGCTATTTACCATTGGTTCCCTTTAATTACTGGTCGTTATCTTCATGAAGGTATGGGCAAATTTCATTTTTGGGTTACATTCTTGGGATCTTATTTAATATATTTTCCAATGCATTATTTAGGATTTGTAGGGGTGCCTAGAAGATACTATGAAATGTATGAAAGTCCTTTTATTACTTCATCCACTGTTTCGTTAAACCAGTTTATTACTATTGCAGCTTTAGTTGTAGGTTTAACTCAATTACTATTTTTATATAATATTATTACAAGTGCAAAGTTAGGTAAAAAAGCTAAAAAAAATCCTTGGGAAGCCTGTTCTTTAGAGTGGCAAACAGCTGATGTACCTCCAACACATGGAAACTTTGGTAAAGAATTGCCTGTTGTATATCGTTGGGCTTATGATTTCAGTGTACCAGGAGCAAAAGAGGATTATATTCCCCAAAATGTTTCTCCTAGCGAAGTACCTGGTGCAGAAGCAGAAAAAACATAATAAAAAAAATGAAAAAAAAAGAAAATATTTTTCAAATATTAGCTCAAAAGCCTTGGGATCCATCACAGGCTAAAATTGATGATATGCATGAAGGAGGCACAATAAATTTGAGTAAGGGAAAACTTGGACTTAGGTTTATTATGTTTGTTAGTACAATTTTCTTTTGTTTATTTATTGTCACATATTCAGACAGAATGATTTATCCTGATTGGCAAAGAATGCCGGAACCTTGGTTATTGTGGATCAACACAATAATATTATTTTTTAGCAGTTTTGTATTCATTAATGCTCAAATTGCCTCTAAAAATAATAAATTTGAAAAGGTTAAAAATAGGCTTTTATTGATTGGTTTTTTAGCTTTAGCCTTTCTAATTGGTCAACTTTTGGTATGGCAGCAACTAATAACTAATGGATATTATGTTTCTGCCAATCCATCTAATGCATATTTTTATGTATTTACTGCACTTCATGGCATTCATTTACTTGGAGGTCTTGTTTATTGGAATATTACAATTAAAAAAGTTTGGTCTCCAAATGATATAGAAATTTATAAAGTTAAGTACACGGTTGAGTTATGTGCTATTTATTGGCACTTCTTATTAGCTGTATGGTTAGTTTTATTTGGTTTAATGATATTTTCTTAATGAGAGGTAATTAATGGAAGAATCAACGTCAACAATTAAAGTTACAATTCCTCCCAATAAGGGAGCTTTGGCTGAATGGGCTTCTGATCAAAAAGCCTTTAAAGGTGTGCCTTGGGGAAAAGCCATGATGTGGATTTTTCTAGTTAGTGATACTTTTGTATTTAGTATTTTTTTAATATCTT
>Ga0315336_1003456_pt1 | contig 20946 bp, 15 predicted proteins | sample ASW5metaG_FD_204512 | JGI IMG/M metagenome (GOLD analysis project Ga0315336, IMG submission 204512) | Ammonia-oxidizing marine archaeal communities from Monterey Bay, California, United States - ASW #5 | ecosystem: Environmental > Aquatic > Marine > Intertidal zone | place: USA: California... | reverse complement strand
ACCGAAGACCGTCACCACACCTTGTCCCGCCATTACATTCCCCCGAACAAAACCCATCTCGAGAAATTGACCACCATCGTTGTGGCCTCAGAATATGTGCCTACGTTGGCATCCCGGCCGCGGATGACAGTTTTTCGGGCTGTCTGCACAGACCACACAAACCCATCGAGCCAACTCCATCGGGAGTCCCGGCGGGGTTGGAGCGGACACGCCGCTCGGCGCGGCCGGTCGCCTGCGGGCCCGATCTTTGTTTTTCACGACAGCCCGCACTCTAGATTTTCTTCAACAATTCGGCCACTTTGGTTTCGAAAATCTTCTGCCATTCGGGGGCCAGCACGCATTCGCTGTCCTCCTGCGCCGCGCCCAGATTTCGCAGTTGTTCGGCCGTGGGGGCGTAATAAATGTAACCGTTGGTGTAGCCTGCGACAAACGTGTTCTTGTGGGGTGATCTGCGTTTGATCCCCAGCCCAATCCGCACTGTCAATTCCCCGGGGAAGGTGACCAGAACGAAATCGCCGATGCGTAACGCGACCACTTCGACATCGATGACACGCGTTCCAGCCGCAATGTTATTTCGCTGATGTTTGGTCATCAGGGCCAGGTTGACCTGAATCCTGGTCAATTGCTCCATGATGTGAATGTTCCGCCGATAACTCTTCATGTTGGCCCGATTGACAGCATCCAAGCGGCTCAGATGTTCGCGACCCATTTGTTTTTCGTGCAGGTAGAGTTGCGTGTAATACGCAGGAAAGTCGCCAGACACGTTGTATTTGACAACCAGCGGCAGGAACGTTTTGAGGTTGAGGTTCGTGCCCCGCAGCGACTTCAACAATCGTCTCTGCTCGCTCTGCAACGCATCAATCCGTTCGGCAAAATCAGCCCGCGGCAGCGCCAGGCTCTCGTTGATCAGCGCCAGCCTGGATCCCGGTTTGCTTTTGATGTTTCTGAGCGCCTTGAGGGTGCTGAGCCCCAGTAGATTCCCCAGCGGCTCGGCATCCCCGGGATGATCGACGGCCTTGTACATGATGGGGTTGATGTCACCACCACAACCTTGAATGAAGAAGGCCATTGTTCCCTCACTCAGATTGTCTTCGATCACCCGCGAGGAAAACCCGGTCATATCGGCCGTATTGCCTCCGTTGGGGACTCCCTGAATCGGGTGACAAGCGAAGTTATAGACCACGGCCAGCGTCTGTCCGTTTTGCTTATCCAGACGCAGGATGCCAATCTGTGGATCGATCGGCCCCACTTCGGCAACTTGCACATCAGGCGGCATCGAATAGGCGCGACGCACGTCCACTTCGCTGCCGTCGGTCAGCTTCATCCGGCGGTTCTCCATGATGCGGTCTTCGTGACCCGTCCCCGTACCAGCTTGGACGGGTACCAACGTCTTCGCCGCCGCTTGAACAGCCTGCACGGTCCGCTGCTCGACGTCGGCACAGACGATTCCGTGACAATGGCTGACGTTGATCAGGACGTTGTGTGGTTTGATGCCGCACGTTTTTTCGATCGCCGCGCGCACGTTGGCCAGATAGTCATTCTTGATGCTGCCGATTTCGGCAATGGCCACGACATCCAGTGTCACGATGGCCACCGTTGTCGAATCATTCTTGATCACCAGGGCCTTGGCATACAGTGGGTCGTTGACCAGCGGCACATCGCGATTGGTGATGTCGACCTTGGCGACGCCAGCCCGCAATTGATCGGCCAACACGGTCCGCGATGCGCACAGACTCCCGACAGCCAGGACGATAAAACACAGCATCCGTTGTGGACCCGATGACAAGACACTCAACCTGTTTGTGTTCTGAGAGGGATGATTCATGATGTGCTTATTGCTCTCCTCTTGGATTTCACCGGCGTATCCTGGATGGTCCGTCCACCGGCCATCCCCGTCATGATCTTTGATTCGCGGATCCGCTCAACACGGCTAATGCTGCCAAATTGATCAGCGGGTCGCGGTCATTCCAAGTTCCTATTTCTTGTGCGGAACAAACTTGAGCAGACTCTGGCCCTTTGCGGGCATGGATACCAGGACGTTGTGCAGCTTGTTGCGCGCGGCCCGCGTGGCGGCATTCAAGTCCGCATCGTTCAGCATCCGCTGTTCCAATGGATCATCCGCAATGTCGAAGAACCGGCCGTCACCGTACAACTTCCAACGCTTGTCGCGTACGAACCGTTTCGGCTGCATACGTTCCGGCCGGGGACAACTGAAGCAATAAACCCACGCGCGTGGCTCACCCTGTTCACCGCGCAGCTGAGGCCAGAAGGTCTGGCCGTCGAGGCCTGGCGGTAGCGGCTGGCCGGCCGCGTCCAGGCAAGTCGGCAGAAAGTCCGAAAAGTCCACCAGATCGTCGCAGACCCGGCCCTGGGGAACGCTGCCCGGCCAGCAAGCGATCAGAGGCACCCGCGTTCCGGCATCGGTCGTCTGGCCCTTCCCGCCGGCGATTTCCACGTCGCCCAGACGCGATGTGATTTTCGGATGCGTACCGTTGTCGCCGCAAAACAAAATCAGTGTGTTCTTCTCGGCCCCCCGTTGCTTGAGCTTGTCGACGATGCGGCCCACCAGTTTATCCATGTAGGCCACCATATCTTCGAAGTTTCTCTGTTTGTGCTTGCTGTCTCGGGAATCGCTGTCGGGGGTGGGCACAAACGGACTGTGAACCAGGATCATGGGATAGTAGATGAAAAACGGCCGCGTTCGTGGCTCATCCAGAAAGCGCTCGATGTACTCGGTCGCCACATCCGGTCCGTAGCGTGACTTCGACTGGAACTGTCGGTTCTCACCATCGATGTACAGCAACGGTTTCCAGAACCGCGATCCCAGGCGATCGACCTGCCACAGACAAACACGGTCGAACCCAGCCGCACGCGGCCAGCTGCCTTTGAGACGAATCAACTGCGGGTAGTGCTCTGCACCCAGCAACTGCCATTTGCCCGCGATGAGCGTGTCGTAGCCCGCATCGCGGAACAGGTGACCCATGGTCCGTTGGTCGCTGTTCAAAACCGAAAAGCTCGAATAATTCCTGGCGTTGGACAACCCCGTCATCAGCTTCACTCGACTGGGAGTACACAGCGGTTGCGAGTAACAGTGAGTGAACCGCATGCCGCGCTGCGCCAGCCGGTCGATCCGGGGTGTTCGGTACTGGCGACTTCCGTAGCAACCGAAACACTCGTAACCGATATCGTCCGCCATGATCAGCACGATGTTTGGCCGTTCGCCGCGGGCCGTCACGCTGGCTAGAACGAGGATCCCCACGGCGGCTAAGGATGGCAGCGGGATTCTCCGCATGATCACTCCCAAAGCTGTACCGCTGAAAAGCCTGCACCGCCGGCGAAACTTGCACAACAGACCCGAGTCGCAGCGGGCGGCATCGCGCACCGGAACAGGCCAGCATAATCGAGTCCCCATACGGTTTGAAGCCGGTGGACCGGGAACAACAAAGTTGCTCCCCGGTCCGACCGGCTTCTCTGGCCCACTGAGTTGCGGTCCGGCAAACAACTGTCTCCTGAACACAGGCTTCGTTGTTGACGTTCCGCAAGTTGACCGGCTCTCACAATCCCGCGTCGTATTCGATCAGCTGGCCGGGCTTGATTTCCAGATCGTCTTCCAGCAGCAAGGGTTCGGTCATGCCCCGGATATGCACCTGCAATTGGTAGTGTCCCGCGGGCACCACGAAGGCCGCCCAGAGTGGGTACTGATTATCGCGACCACGTCTGGGTTGAACAGTCGGCCCCATCACAACCGAACCACCTTCGCCGGCAGGCGTTTCCAAGCGTGATGGGACGGGTATCAAGTCCCAGCCGGTGACATGCGTGTCGCTGGATTGTTTGATGCGGAATCCGGAATCCAGTGTCACCAGCGTGCACTTTCCCGCGGTGACGCTGACCTGCCGAGCGACGACAGTTGGCGGGGCCCCCTTCAGCGAGCGGGTGTAGCGTATGCTGACATCGTACACACCGGGCAACAGTGCTTTCGCCTTGAAGTTGTAGGAACCGTTGGAATTGTCATTGGCAACGGCTGCAACCTGCTTGCTGCCGCTGTCGCTGATCAAGACCTGTGACACCGGAGCGTCTTTTTCCAGTGTCTTGTCGATGTTGAATTCAATCCCGCCCAGAGCGATTTGGGTGTCCTTGCCGCGACGAATCTCGACTTTGCCCAAGGCCACCTGCATCGGCTTGCCAAAATTCGGCTGCGCGAACGTGTAATGCACCTGGTAGGACCCGTCCAACAGGGGATGGTTGGAGGTCACCGGGAGCCGACCCGTGGTCTTGATGACTTTTTCGTCCTTGATCCGGACAATCTGCAGGCCGGCCATCGAGCGCACGGTTTTCTCCGGTTGCGTGAACACGATCCGTCCCAAGCCGGTTCGTACCGGGGTCGATTGGCTTTCGGCCGCTTTGACCGCGACTTCGATCTGTTCTTCGATGCTCTTCATTGAATCCAGCAGTCCGGCTGGATCGCTGGCATGCAGATATTTGCCACCGCCTTCTCCGGCCAGGCACTCGAGCTGCTGGCGAGCTGTCGGGTCGACTTGAAATCCCACAACGTGCAAAACGAACTTGATCCCGGTGGCTTTCAGCTTCCGCACAACTTTGCACGGATCCGCATGACATGTTTCTTTGCCATCACTGACCAAGACGACCGTCGTCTCGCTTTCCTTGAGCTTGAGCAGGTCGATCGACAGCGACAACGCGTCGCTGATCGGTGTCAATCCGCGCGGTTCCAGCGCCTGGACTTTCCTGAGCAACGTCTCTCGGTCCGTACTGCCCGGCGGCAGCAGAACTTCGATGTCGGTGCAGTCGCCCTTGTGTCGATGTCCGTAGGCCACCAGACCGACACGGACTTGCGGATTGAGTTCCGGGACGATCTGCTGCATGACCTGTTTGGCGGCCACCATCTTGGTAACGCGACCCGCGGTTTCCTGCATGCTGCCCGATGCATCCAGGACAAACAGCACTTCGGGATAGGATTGTGCCGAGGCGATTTGATTCCCGCCCATAACAAGAGTGAGTAATACGTATGCGAGTGGTGTGATCTTCATGGGTCCTCTGTCCTTTCTTGCAGATCGCGACGTCCCAGCGACGCCAGACGAATTGACCGAATTACGGTTTGAGCACGACAACGAGCGTCTCTGAGACGAGTTTTGTCGGTATCGCGGCACAACGGCGCGCGGATATGAGAACTTCACCGGCGAAGTCGGTTTCTTTCAGTGATTCTCAACAGTTTTTCGATCCCAACAGTCCCAGGCGCGAGTCCGCACAACAAATCGATTTGGCAAACGGCAAACCCGTGGTTGCGATTTGCCGTACAGCGGTCCCCTGCCCGCAAACGGTTGTTGAGTCTCTTGGACGCTCGAGGTACAACGCATTTCCAATCCGCGGCGCCGTTGGCATCCGCGGCGAAACACCGAAACGGGGAGTGAGAAACCGATGAGGCTTTGGATCGCGACCTGTGTGGTTGTCTTCGTCACGGGCGGCCGCGCCGAGGCGGCGGACGCCGGCTTGTATCCGCTGACTCGACAGCAAGCGCTCGACCCGGCGACCCTGGATCCTCAAATCCTGTCGGATCGCACTGTCGACAGTCGAACCCATCCCGGTCAAAGCATCCGCTGGGTGAAGGTCCAGTTCTTCAGTCACGACTGGAAAGACGGTCCCTGGCGGGCGACGATGACCGTGGCCATGCCGCCGTCGATTCGCGCTGATCGACTGGGGATGGCGGCCATCACGGTCGCCGGAGTGGCCCGCAAGGGGACGGATTCCGATTTCGATGTCAAACGGGACTTGGTCGAAGCCACCGCCCTGCAGTTCGGCATTCCGGTGGCCACCATGCCTCAACAGGGAACCCATTTTGGGATCTCCGAGATTCATGAACTTTCCGACCACCTCACTCGGAAATTCGTCAACTCGGGCGACCCGTCCTGGCTATCCGCCTTTTGCGGCGCCGCGGTCCGGGCCCGCGCCGTGACAATGCTCGGACAACTCGCGGGCAAACCCATGCACTCGGTGGTGCACATGGGCGGCTCGATTACGGCTGGACAGGCCTGGGTCTGGGCGGTGTTTGATTCTCGAGTCAAAGGACTTGTGGCCTCGGGCAGCATCGGCCCGTTCACAAAGGTCTACTCCAAACGGCCGCTGCGCGACCGTCTGCGTTTTCTAACGGAGGCTCCAGATGAAATCCGGCAGTTGTTCATCCAGCATCGCGATCCGATCAACTACGCCCGGCGTTTGGATTGCCGGGTGCTCATCGCCACGGGTTCGAACGACTTTGCCTGCCCTCCGGCGGTGATGCCGGAATTCCTGGCGGCCTTTCGGGAGCCCACCTGCCTGGCCACGGTGCCCAATGGCCGCCACAGTCCGGGCACGCATCGACAAGCCGACACATTCCGCATGTGGATCGACCATACGCTGTTCGAACGCCCGCTCAGCCGTGTCACGATCGAACACATGAGCTTCCGGGATGGCCGCCTGGAATGTCGGGCGCGGATCCAGGGAAAACCGGCGGTCCGCCGTGTGCGACTGTGGTGGGCGGCCAGCAACAATCCCGATTTTCTGGCCGGGCCGAACGCAACCACAGACTCGCGCGACAATTACACGCGCGCCAAGTGGAAACCACTGGCGATGGCAAACGACGGCGCAACATGGACGACCTCTGTTGAAATTCCCGAACCTCGGCCGAGATACACGGCCTGCTTCGTGGACGTGCTCGATGAATTCGCGGGGCGTCCCGGACACGTGACCTCGTTGGTGCGACAACTGCCAGTGGCCGGCTCCGACGTCGTCAACCAGTTGGCCCAGATGCTGTCCAAATACCCACGAGCCGATGCAGACGGTGACGGATCACTCAGGCCGGCCGAGGCGGGCGACTACCTGTTACGTCAGTTCCAGCGCAAACGTCCCAATCGGGGCCCGGGAATCCGGGACCGAAGCCTGATCGCCGCCTATGAATCGCGGACGCATCAATCGCTTCCGTACCGTCTGTTGCCACCGCCACGGATCGAACCCAAACAGCGGTATCCCCTGATCATCAGCCTGCATGGCTCCGGTGGAATCGGAGACGACAACCGCAGCAACCTGCGATTCTGGAACGGCATCATGGCGCGACCGGAGTGGCGGAAGAAGTACCCGGCCGTCGTGCTGGTCCCGCAACGCCGCCCCGGAGGCATCTGGGGCCCCAAACCCGACGACGCGCGCGTCGCCGATTTCTACGTCAGAAACGACCTGCCCGCGGTCTTGGATTTGATTACCGAAATTAAACGTGAGTTTCCGATCGACGCGTCCCGCATCTACGTCATCGGTTCCTCGGGAGGCGCGATGGGCACCTGGAACATCCTGCGGGCGCGAGCTGACATGTTCGCGGCGGCGATTCCCGTATGCGGTCGGTATGAACCCCAACCCGAAGATGCAGCGGCCCTGACCGGTATCCCACTCTGGTGCTTCCACGGCGACGCCGATCCGTTGATCGACGTCAAGCACTCGCGTCAGGCATTTGCCAGGCTGAGCGCCGCCGGCGCGGTGATCAAGTACACGGAACTGCGCGGGGTCAAGCACAACGCGTGGATCCCGGCTTTCACCTACCGAGGCGACGATCCGAATCGCGGCTATGTGACACGCATCAGCAACGACCGCTGCGATCCCACAGCCGATGTCTGGGACTGGCTGTTCGCCCAACGGCAACGCTAGCTCGTGGAACGCCTGTCCAAAACTTCCTGCACGACGCGGCCGGCTGTATCCGTCAAGCGAAACTGTCGCGACTGGTGTTTGAACGTCAATCGCTTGTGATCGATGCCGAGGCAGTGCAGCATCGTCGCCTGTAAATCGTGTACGGGCGCGTCGACAACATTGTAACTGAATTCGTCGGTGGTACCGTGTGTATAACCGGACCGCACTCCGGCCCCGGCAAGCCACATTGTAAAGCACCCGCCGTGGTGATCACGGCCATAGTTCTCCTGCAGCGGACCCTGGCAATACACAGTGCGTCCGAACTCACCACCACAGACAACCAATGTGTCTTCGAGCAATCCTCGCATTTTGAGGTCGTGAATCAACGCCGCCGTCGGTTGGTCAAACCAATGGGCCTTGGTCTTCATGTGCTTCGGCGCGCTGCGATGGTGATCCCAGTCACGGTCGAAAATCTGTACGAACCGCAGACGCCCCGCGACCATCATCGAGTCAGATGGCGAGCGACGCCAGGCACCAATCTTGGCGATTTCGCAGTCGGCGGTCAGCCCGCCGGCGACGCACCGCAGTCGCTTCAAGCCGCGAGTCGCGGTGATTCGACTTCCCGCGGGGTTTGTTCGATCCGTGATTCCGTCCGGATGACGGCTAGCAGCGCACGCAGGGCGAGCAAGACAGACAAGATAGCCGCCAATGTGGGCACAATCACCAGAAACACGAACAACGCGTTGTTGGCGGCATCGATGTGGCTCGTACTGCCGACATCGTCACGGTAGTACACGACGGGGCCGTGCCAGTAACGGAACGGAGGAAAATTGGCCAGTCGATGTTTGCGGCGGGACCAGTCCGGAATAAAGACATTGTTGAACAGGGGCCGCCAGTCGGTGTAGTAGTTTTCAATCCGCGCCGGATACCGAACCGCGCCGTGAAACACGGGACGCACCTCGGCGATTTGACCGTTGTAGACGGCCGCCGCCAGTTCATCGGCCCCCAGGTCACGCCCATCCCGAGCATATGTCACGTTGAAGGTCGGGTCGAATACGGTCCAGCGACCGTTGTGCAGCACTTCGACCACGACGTGCGTTTCATAACGATCACCCAGATGTCGTTGCAGTGAAATCGTCCGGGATTGCAGTCCGTTCAATTGGCAGGTGTAATTGAGCAGCGTCGCCATGCCCCCACAAGTCAATCCACCGTCCGCTCGGACATGTTCCAGCAGGCCTCTCACATCGGTGGCGGAAGACGATCCCACCCGCCCCACCTCGTCCATAACCTGCCGCATCAATGCCAGTGGACTCGTACCACGCAACACCCGACGGGATTGGCGATCGAATTCGGAGTTCCATTCAGGGCAAACCGGATGGACGGATCGGAACTCCCGAACCGGGACATAGCGGTTCACGATTCTCAGTGATCGCAAGACCTTGATCCCCGCGTATTCGACGAGCACACAGGCGATCAGCGCGAAGAGCAGCCGGCGGCAGGTTCGCACGGCCGCCTGATCCGATCGCAATCGTGAACACAGAGTGAAGATGCGCATCAGCGGCTCTCGGCAGATTGGAACCCCTTCAGACACGGAGCGGCTCACGACGCGGCCGGCCCGGACATTCCCGCTGGAATGCTCGCGGGTTCTATGCGGTCTGGCCTCAGGGTTCAAGTCGAGTTTCCTCGGTCTGACCCGGATTCCCGTACTTCAGGTAAAACTGGTTCTGAAACAATTCGCCGGGATCGTACTTTCGCTTGGCAGCGAAGAACGCGCGCGCCTGAGGATAGGCCCGGTGAAACTGAGCTGGCGTGGCGTGCAGACGGTAGGGCAGATAATAGGATCCCTCGTGCGCGATCGCGGCGTCAATCAGGTCCCGAGTGACAGCCTGCATCCGCTGCTCACCAGCCGATGTACGCTCCTGAACAAACAGCATCACGAACGCCATCATGGGTCGCTCGGCATATCGCAGGAATGTATCCGTATCTCGATGCACGGCACGCACGGTCACATTGAGTAAATTGGCCTTATGGCGTGGAATGATCGCCCGCATGGCATCAACAAATCCAGCCAGTCGATGGCGGGGCACAAAATACTCATGCAGGACGTCCGTTGAATCCGTCGATCGGTTTTCGAACACTTCGACACCTTCGTTGAACAACTGATTGCGGGAAAATATCTTTCCCGCGACGTAAGGTTGCAGTTTCGTCTCGGCACTCCAGCGCAGCTCTTTGCCGTAGTCGTTTTTCGCCGATCCACGAAATACGGCACGTCTGAGTTCCACAATCTGTGACCCAGTCAGCGGCGGTATCTCGCCATCGGAATCAACAAAGAAGGCATTGATGATCACGTCCTTCAAGAAACTGCCGGCGGCAACGTTCATCCGGGCATAGACCATTTGCACACCCGGCCGACTCTTGACCTTCTCGTCAAACGTGGCCAAGGCATGATCGACGGGGACCACGTGCTGTTCTAATCGATACCGCTGATTGGCCGTCACTCTCAGCTGGACGTCGAGAATGATTCCAAACAGGCCGTATCCGCCCAAGGCCAGCGAAAACAGCTCCGGGTTTTCCGTTCGACTGCAGCGAACGATCGTCCCGTCAGCCAGCATCAGCCGAAATGCGTTCACGGTTGAAGCGATCGGTGGCCGACCGTACTGCCAGCCGTGGCAATTGACGCTGATCGATCCGCCGACGGAGAACGAATTGTTGGACTGCATCACCTCGACAGATCGGCCCCGCTGGTCCAGATAGGCGATCACATCCTTCCAGACCGCACCGGCCTGTACATCGAGCAGATTCTTCTGCTCGTCGAGTTCCATCTGGTTCCAGGTCAGCATGTTGATGACAATTCCACCGGGATAGATGGTATGGCCGCCCATGCTGTGCCGGGCTCCGGCGATCGATACGCGGCGTCCCTCGGTCGCGGCGCGCTGCAACAGGTGAGCGATCTGTGCCGCAGGATCGTTGCTGTCGACGGGCACCTGCCACACCTCTGCCACCCGAGTTTGATTCAAGCGACTCGCATCGTCGACGAATCCCGGCGGCGGATCCTGCAATTCATTCGTGTCCTGGTAGGCGGTGGAAATCAGGTGTGTCAGCGGTTGCACCAACACGCCAGCCAAGACGAGCAAGCCCACCGTAAGTGTGACCAGAATACGACGTTTACGTTTCATGTTGCTTCTATATCACTCTCACGATCGCCAGGCGGCGGCACCAAGTGACATGGTTGGATCCCGCATCCCGAATCCTACGGTTTGCGTGTGGTAAAGCTAATGACGTTTTCGACACCATAATCGGAACTGTACTTGCCCTGATTGTAACTCCACGTCGGTTGCTTGAACGTTCCGGCCTCCCGGATCCAGATCGAGTAATTCTGGAACCAGGGATTGTTTTGAATCATCTTCGCGGGGATCCTGTACGCATTGGCACCGGAACTCGGCTCGACTTCGATCCAGCCGATGCCGGGAAAGTAGACCTCGGCCCAGGTGTGCACGTTGGTGTAATCCGCCTTGATCGCCTGTAACGCTCCGCGTCCGTCCTGTTGATACAGGTTCAGCCCACGAACCATCCTGTACGGAATTTTCGCATGCTGGCAGAATTGGCCGAGTACCGCGGCATGGTGACCACAGTGTCCACGCCGCTGGCGGACGCTGGCCGCGACGTCTGTGGCCGCGTAGGGAACGGAGGCATCGTACTTGATCGTCTGGTGGATCCATTGACAGAACGCGCGGACGGCCGCCGGAGGCGGCATGGATTTCCTGATTTCTCCGGCCAGCGACGCGATCTGCGGATGCACTTTCGCCGCCAGCGACGGATCCACCTGCGCCGTGGGATCGCTGGCGGGCTTGCGATAGTCCTGCCAGGTGACCCGGACTTTTTCCGGATCAAAGTCGCGTTCCAGCGAGCGGACAGTGAATTGAGTGGTGAACGTATGCCGGCTGCCCGGATTCTGCCGTCCGGCAATCTGCCAATAGATGTGGTGGGAATTGTGCCGCTGGTTGAATTCCTGTTTGCCGCCCGCCGACGCCTTGATGCCTGTGGCGCCAACTCCACGATTCGAAACACTCCAGGGCCTGGGAGTCGGCAAGGCGTGCCACACGCGCAGCACATCGATCGATCGATTGGTAACCGGCACGACCATGGTCGTCGTCATCCGCACCTGGTAATCGACCGCGCCCTTGACGACGACGCCAGGTCGCCGATCCTCGGCTGCCTCAACGCTCGCCGCAACACAGATTGTCAGACTGAGCACACTCAGTTTCTGGTATCTCATACCACTGGCCTCTATAAACAAAACCTGCCGACCGGCGATTCCACCGCTGCTCACCCGCCGCCGGTCCTCTGCAATCACTTTACGGTTCAACCAAACAAGCGAAATCCTGACACTCAATCCTCGCTGTGGCGTTGGACGAGCTGTGTGGGAGCCACATTCCGCCAGGCATCTCTCAACGCTTGACAGGCAATCTCTGCGTGGACGGCCGCCAGCATCACTTTTGTGCAGCCCTGGCGTCCCCAGGCTCCATTGAACATCTCGAAGGCTTCCGGCAGGTTCCGAATCCAGGACGCCTGACGGTCGGCGGACAGCTTGACCATTCCCCACGCTTCGTCCGGACCGATGGTTGCGAAGATCTTGCCGCCAATCCGAACGTCGGGATGTCCGCTGTGGCTGCCTTCCGACGCCTCGGGCAACTCCAGCGCCAGATCTCGGAATTCGTCGGCGGTCACACTTTCCGTCCTCCGGCACTTCACACGGCCTCACGGTTGATGTCGCTTGCAGGCATCGTGCTCAGACAGGACACGACGACATGAGGCGAAGACCAGGTGCCAATCCAACAGACGCGTTCTCTGAGACGTCCTGTGAATTGTCGGCTCAGATCCCAGAATCTCGTTGCAACGGATCCAGCGTTCTGGTTGATCCTGACAAACATAGGATTCTAACAAACACGCTGGCCGACCGTCCCACCAATTGTCATTTCTCACGCAAGAACCCATGTTGCCCGGTGGCGTCGACGGGTGATTTCGTGAAACGGATTGCCACCGCGTTGCCTCATCTCCGGCGGTGGGCTGTTATGCATCCTGGAATCAAACGGCCGGGCGAGTCGCATTGGTGGTCGCGACACCTGCTTCCAATCCCCCCGGTTCTCGTCGGACCGAAAACGGCACTGCGGCATCCGGATCAACGGGACTCAGTGGCGTTGCCACCTGGCTGCGCCAGACCAGACTGGCAACAAACACGACAACGGCGGCCCCGCACGCCAACCAGCCCATCCAGGTTTGATGCTGTTCGATCAACTGGACCAGTTGCTGATTGTGATGTTTGATCCACAGCACAATGGGAGGCACACCCATCAGGACCAGGCTGCTGGCGGCGTTACCTCCGACCACCCAACGCCACGTGAACTGCTGATGTGCGCAACGGCGAAGGTAGTAGACTTCGGTTATGCACGAAACTCCAAATGCCAAGACGCACCACAGGACACCGATCGTGTACAGGGCCTGGTAACCGAGGGGAATCAGCAGCAAGCCAACCAGCGTGCTGTAGAAATTGGCTCGCAGCGACAACACGAGCGTCCGGCGCTTGATGCCGGCCGCGGTGAGGAACGGCCGCTCCAGAAACGCGGCCAGCACGCTGGCGGGGAACGCGTAGATCACCGTGATCGAAATCACGCCGGGCCAGAAATATACATAAGGTGAGATACTGTTGGCCTGAGCGATGTCGCAGAGGCCCAGAACTGCCAGCAGGAAAAGAAACGCGGTTTTGCTACGTTTGTGTGTCATGACGCGTTCTCCATTCATTGCGAACTCGATCCGCATGACCGGGGGGACGGCCCACCGCACAGAGAGAGCACTCTTGCAACACGAACACAAAAAATCGGTACGGCATGAACTTACGACGACCCACCGCGTCAACGATTGGCCGCGGCGGGCGTGCTGACGGCCCAGCAAACGCTCGGCGTTCAACAAGCGGGGGTTGCAGCCGACTCATCTGGGAAACGCATTTTGGTGTGCCGATTTCACTGAAATTGCACACGCGGACAGGATGTTGAGCAGATTTTCTTTCGCTCTGGCATCCCGCAATCCCGCGTCAGCGATGCTGCAGATAGCCGCGCGCAATCACTTCTCCCAACGCCACAATGCCGGCGGTGTCGATCACGAGCTTCTTGTCCTGGGCCGGCAAATCGAAGGCCTTGATGTGGATCACATTGCGATCGGCCGCGGCCATGGCTTCGACAGCGGCCACCACGTCAACGGCGTTCACACGTTTGTCGTCGGTGGGAGGTTGCTGGCTGACAAACCATTTGAGAGACGGCAGCTCCAGGTCTTTACGGCTTTGCAGGATTGTGGATTTCAACCAAGTGGCGGCCTGCCTGCGGTGCGGAATGAAGGACATGTCGTTTTCACCAATGTGATAACAGATTCCCGCCAGTTCGACGTGATGGCCCTTGTCCGTCAGTTGTTGAATCGACTGTTTGACGAAGGCAATGAACCGCGGGTAGATATTGCGCGATTCAGCCACACTGCCCTCAGGCGTCCAGTCATTGATTTGCGTACCGCTGTGGGTAAATTTAGCGATGGCCAGGTTGCCCGACAGACTGTTTTGCAGCGCGGTTCCGAAACTGAGTTCCGGCCCGAACGTGTCGTAAAAACCAGCGGGCCCCAACGGTTGCCAGTCCGCGGATGTGCGGTAGCCGCCTCCAATGCTGTAGGTGTAGGCGATCGACGTATTGTCTTGGAGCAGCGCCTGTTTTCCCTTCAGCGATTTGAGTTCTTGCACAAACGCGCGTTCTCCCTCCATGTTGCGATGGCCGGCCAGTACGAACAGTTTGATGGAACTGCCCTGGGGATAGGGCCAGACTTTGAAGGAGCGGGATCTCTCGTCTTGCTTTCCGATCGTTCGCAAATAGGCCGCCGCATAATTCGCACCGTGCTCCAATTGTCCGAGCGTCCCGTAGTGATAGTGCAGCCCGACGCCGCCCCCGATCTCCACGCCCACATGAGACGTTGGAATGTACTCGGCCAGGGGATCGGCGTTGGTCACCGCTTTCTGCCCCCGACTGATGGCGTACATCCGCGGCCGCAGGTCCATACCCCAGATGGTCTTGGTGCACAGTTCCCCGATATAGAATTTCAATTCGGGCGTATTCAAATCGCGACGCCAGCAGGCCAGAAAATTCCGCAGGTTCTTTCCGTAGCGCGGCATGTAATCCTTGTTGAACATGTCGTTTTCGCCCTGATGCCACATGAAGCCTTCGATGCGATACTTGATGTTCTGCTTGTCCAACTCGGCCAGCGACGACTGGACCAATTCCAATGCCAGGGGATACATCTTGAAGCCGCTGGGTTCATCGGGATTCCAATCCCCTCCCAAGTGTGTTCCACCGGCGGCACACTTGATGATGCCAATCGGCGCAGCGATGGTCCGAGACACTTTCCGAGCGAAGCTCAGTTCCGGTCCCACCACGTTGTTGACCGGCTGCAAATCCACCCAGCCGTTGGAGCGGGTTTTGTTCTGGCGACCGATGCAGTACGAGAATTTCACGTGTTTCTGCGGTGCTTCCAGGCCTGCGAACGGCGGAAACCGCTTGATGTCCCTGACCTTGGAATCGGAGCCGACCATGTTGGACTGACCGGCGAAGATGAACACACGGAGTGTTTTAGAATCGGCCGGGATTTCCGCCTGCAACCGCCCACAGACGACCGACAGAAGAACGGTCAAAACGATCAGTCGAAATATTGAATTCAACATCATTGTTGTTCTCGAGTTGGACTGCCCATGAACTCCCACACTGCGTGTCACGATTGACCCACCGGGGAGCGAGCCATTCCAGTTTTCAGGCACTATGCCGTTGCCAGTCCCCAACGTCAAGACGCCGCAGCAGTCTCCGATTCACTGACATTGGCAGTCAATCGATCGTATGGACAATGTGCCGCCTGCCAGGTTAGCCGTGCTGGATGACACACCGATGGTTGTGCAAAATCTGTGCGTTTGTTCCACGGCGATCATTTCGACAGAAACACATCGCTTTGAACAACGAGACGGATCAGATCCCGCATGCCGTTCCCCCGCTTCTGCAGAGCGTTGACCACGCGATTCACCTGGCCGCGGTCAGCCGGTTCGAGAATGCGACCACTGGCGTAAGTCAACATTTTCTCGCACAGACAGCGGATCACCTGGTGTTTTCGATCCAACAGATTTTTCTTGAAGGCCACGATGTCCGCAATCTGTTCGCCCGTGACCAGCGTTGCCGCGGGGTCGATCTTCAACCGGGTGCTGGGATAAACATCTCGCCAACGGCCGATCGGATCGAAGTTCTCCATCGCAAACCCCAGCGGATCGATCTTGCGGTGGCAAGCACTGCAGGTCGCGTTCCGGCGATGCTCCCGCAATTGCTCAGCAATCGTCTGCTTGCCGCGCAAATCGGGTGCCAGCGGTTCCACGTCCGGCGGCGGCGGCGCGGGCGGCGTTCCCAAAACATTTTCCAGCAACCAGACACCACGCACAACCGGAGACGTGTCGACGCCATTTGCCGTGGCGGTCATGACGCTGGGCTGAGTGAGCAGGCCGCCACGTCGGGGGTCGTTGAGCTGGACCTTGCGAAAGGCATCGCCCCACACATCATCCCGGCCGTACAACAGGAACCCAACACGTTCGTTCATGAATGTGTAGTCCGAATCAATCAACAAGTGAATCGGTCTATTTTGGCGTACCAGATCGGCAAAAAACGCATCTGTCTGGGCAACCATCTGTGACTCGAGCTGACGGTCCCAGTAAATGCGAAACGGTCCGCTGCGTTCCGGTGGCATGCCGCCGAGCTTATCCAGTCGCAGCCAGCGTTGGGGGAATCGATGGAAGAACGCCGCCGCTTTGGGATCGTCGAGCATCCGGTCGACTTGTGCAATCAACACCGTGGACTCGGTCAGCTTGCCAGCGGCTGCCAGCTGGAACAGCCGCTCATCCGGCATGGAAGACCACAGGAAATAGCTGAGTCGCGAAGCGATTTCGTAGTTGTCCATCTGGCCCGTCTGTTCCCGCAGATAATAAAACCGGGGCGATGCCAGGATGGCTGTGTAGCCCGTCTTCAAAGCCTCGGCCCGGCTGAGTCCCTGTTCCATCTGTGACTCAACCAGCCTGACGTACCGAGCCAGGTGTCGTGGTTCGACTGGACGACGAAATGCGCGTCGGGCAAATTTCAGAATGCGTTCCGCGACCGCGATTTCGCCGCCGGATCCATACAGAAATTCGTGGCTCCTGGGTGGCCAGGTCTCGATCAGCGGTTCGACGGTCAGGCTGTGAATGCGAACGTGCGGGCCCTGATAGCCGGACGTCAGCAAAGCCTGGCCCATCTCCGGTTCGTACGCTTGCTTCACCTTCTGGGATGCACTGTTGTTCGGTTTTGGTCGCCAGTCCGCAGGCAGGTATTTCTGCACAAGCCGCGACGCTCTCAAAGCTCGGTCGTAGGGACCATTCTCCCATCCCAGCCAGGGAGTCCAGGTGGCGTCCAACCAGGTTTCAAACGTGTAGCTGTGCGTGCGGCCGTCGTCGGGCAGGGCCCACTGGGTCAGCTGTCGCGACGTGGGATTGCCCTCATTCAGACCACCGCGACGCGCGTCGGCCATATGTAATCCCAGCAGAAAGGGCTCCTGGGATCGGATCTGAATCAACGCGCCCCAAGGATGCTGCCGGTTATGCGCGGAGGCCTCGACGGTGATGCGATAGCGGGCCGCGACCCCGACACCGCGTGAAGCCAGAGCATTTGCCGTGACACGACCGGCTCCACCCGTACTGGCACCCGGTTCACGGTACCGCTGAAAAATCGCGTCATAATCCGGGTTGATTGCGCGGGACCAGGATTCGAGACCCGGATTGGGTCCCTGAGTACGTATATGACCGGCAAAGCGGCGCGTCTCGACTGTTGGCCGGTGTTCGGGATGCGTGGCGATCGCCAGACTCTCCTCGGCCGCGGTTATGATCAGTTTCAGTAGAAAGTCCGACATCACCAGGCGCTGACCGATGTTGTCGAATCCTTGCTCGTGTTCGTCCTCCGGAAAGTTGCGAATCGGATCCGTGCTTCTCCGAACGGCCCGCCCATTGCCATTGGAATCTTCCAGTTTCGCCATGCCGACCGAATGGAACACGGGTCCTTCGAGATACAACAGGTCGCGCAGCGTGTTGCGGAGTTCGCTGCGATTCAAGCGACGGATGACGGCTTGGGCACCGGTGCTTTTTCGCGCGGCATACGCCTTGGTCAAAATGTCTGTCAGAGAATCGATGACGCGTGCCAATTGCCCCGCAGCGGGGCGTGCCGTCTTCGGTGGTGGCATCTCACCCAGGTTCAGTTGATCCAGGATGTCCTGCCAGGTTTCCAGGGTGCGGCGATCCGTGAGTTTCGTACCCAGCGTGTCGAACCGCAGGTCGTTTTTTTGCACCTGGGGTCCGTGGCACGTATAGCAGTGCTTCTGCAGGAACGGGCGCAGCCTGGAAAGCGAATCGTCCGCCTGCGCGGAACCGAATCCGCTGGCTGCGACCAGGAGCACAAGTCGCCACAACCGCATTACGAGCGTCTCCAGTCCAGACCCGTCAACGTGCCGGTACTGGTGCCAAACCGATCGATCTCCAGGCCGAAATTCTGAAGCATCGCCAGCAACAGGTTGGCCGCCGGAACGCGTTGGCCTTTGTGCGCGGGATACACCTTGTGTTCACCGAGCTGGAACCCGCCCCCCGCCAGCAGCAAAGGCAGATCCCTGGTCGAATGATGTCCCGTCGCCATGCCGCATCCGTACAGGATCATCGTGTGATCAAACAGGCTGCCGCCGTTGATGGAGTCCGGCTGGGCTTTGAGTAAGTCGATCAGGTGGGCTGTCTGTGCGATCTGGTTTTTTTCGATCGCGATCTTGGCTTTGACCTCATATTCGCGCTCGCCGTGATGCGAGATGCCGTGATAACCGCCTCGGAATCCGAAGTCCCCGCTGACGAATCCGCTGGTCAGCGTGATGGCCCGCGTCGAGTCTGTTTGAATGGCCACGGCGATGAGTTCCATCATCGTCTTGAGATCGGCTGCGGTACCACGGCCCGGACGGGGTTCCGGCAGTTCGGTCGCGGGCTTCGGCTTTTCGATCCAAGGCTGCTGCTGAACGATCTTCTTTTCCAGTGTGCGAATGGAAGTAAAGTACTCTGCGAATTTAGCGCGGTCTTGCGTACCCAGCACGCGTTTCAGCGAATTGGCCTCGTCCTGGACGACGTCCAGAATGCTGGTGTGGCGTCGGTACCTCTGTGTCATCCGCGTTTTGGCTTCGGCTGTCTCATCCAGAAACAAGGCCTGGTACATTTGCCGCAAATCGATCGCCGGCACTTGAACGCCGGTGCGTGTAAAACTGACCAGGTTGGCGTCGTTCACTTTCAGCGTCATTGCCGGAAAACGTGTCTCGGCGCCAACGTACTCGGCGGCCTTCTGGTCGAGGCTGATATTGCCTTCCGGAAAATGTGAGGCCAGATACGGCCTGATACCGCTGAGCAGTGTCGGCACGCAGGCGTGCCCGCCGGGAATACCATGGTCCAGATGCGAAAACACGCTGAAGTCCCGGCGATGTGCCGCCAGCGGCTCGAGTGTCTCCGGCAGGGTATAATCGGTTCCAGCCTGTTCGGGAAAGAACGCTTTGGGGTACACCCCGTAGTTGTTCGATATGCAGACGATGCGTTTGGTCGGTTTGCGAACCTCCGCCGCCCGAGCCCGTGGCATCATCGCGTCGAGCATCGGCAGCGCGATCGCCACTCCAGCGCCCTTCAGGTAAGTGCGTCGATCCAACGGTCTGTACATCAAGAATCCTCAAACATGATCGCGGCGGAATCACCCAGACGCGTCCCGGATCGCAATCGACCGTCTACCATTTCCAAGAACAGCATAACCAGATCCGACGTCACTTGCCCCGACTGACGGCGGTCACCAGCTCTGGATCAGCATGCCGCGTGTACTCCGGTTGTATTCTGCGGGAAACGCAACCTGCCGTCCGGTGACCTGTTGCAAAGCGGCATGCACCTTTTTCGCCAGGCTCAGACAATACCGTTGTTGAACCGCCGTCGGTTTGGCCGGCGGTTGCGGATACGAACGTTTCAGCACATCGCGAACAGCGTTCTTTGCGGCAGGACGGCGATCCGCGATCGCCGCCAAGGCACTCACCGAAGTTGCCGTCAGACTGTTCAAGAACTGGCCGCTGCTCGCAAAAGGCGCGATGACGGCGACCGAGTCCTGGTCTCCGCAGGCAGCGAGGGCCGTTACCGCTCGCATCCGCAGCACATTGGGGTTTCGGCTGTTGGCCGGTTGTTTCACAATCTGTTGCAGCGCATCAGCCGCCGCACTGTCTCCGGTTTTCGCGAGCACTTTGCAGACCTCGTACCGGAAGGGATCATTGGGAACGCGCAACAGTTGAAGCGCCTGCGCAGCCACGGCTTTCGGCTGCTTTTCGGCCAGGGTCTCCAAGGCGCGAAATCGTACGACGATATCCGCATCCGCCAGATATTCGCCGGCCAGAGCAACGTTCCGGTTTTTCTCCAATTCCATCGCCCGCGCATCGGCCCGCTGCACACGCTCGGCCGACATCAACGATCGGCTGGGCTTCACGCGGGATGCGGCGCGATCGACGGCCGACAGAAATCTCTGCGACGTGCGGCCGGTATCCCCCACAACCCGCAGGCTGTCGGGATCGACTAACAGATGCTGGGGCCAACTGGTGAGCCCGAAACGCAGCGCGATCCGCTCGGCCGCGCGATCCGCCGCGCTCTTGCTGAAGTCGCGAAAAACATACAACCACACCACCCGTGAATAGGCGGGCTTCAGAGCCACGTCGGGAAGCAACTGCTTCTCCATCACGACACAATGCGGTCAGTAGGTCTTCGTAAAATAGATGAAAATCGGTTTCCCGGTTCTCAACGCTTCCCGTTGCACCTTGCCGAAGTCCCGCTGCCAAGGGGCGCCCGGGGGTGGCGTTTCGCTGCCAGCGGTGGCGCTCACAGGTCCGCAGACGGATGCGATTGTCAGGCCGAGAAGTGCGTGTCGCATCAGATTCATCAAACCAGGTCTCCTGATCATGGTGCCGCAGTTCAGAGACGTCATCGATCGGCGTCGCCGACTTCGGAGAACTTCAGCATAGCAACGCTGCCCGAGGCGGACAACAACTTGCCGGTTCCGGGCTCCTCCGTCGCGAGACAAATTGCGTCCCCACGACCAGTCAACAATGGCCGTGCCACGGACTGTTGCCGCGAAGCCGCAAAACTGGCCCCAACGG
>Ga0315336_1003455_pt1 | contig 20949 bp, 16 predicted proteins | sample ASW5metaG_FD_204512 | JGI IMG/M metagenome (GOLD analysis project Ga0315336, IMG submission 204512) | Ammonia-oxidizing marine archaeal communities from Monterey Bay, California, United States - ASW #5 | ecosystem: Environmental > Aquatic > Marine > Intertidal zone | place: USA: California... | reverse complement strand
CACGCTAGTTCAGTATTTCAAAGATGATGCCACGGCATTTAATGGTGAGAAAAAATCGACGGTAACCGGTAAAGGTGTTTTGAATAATCGTATTTCAGAACATCTGATGACAAAACTGTCTGATATAGGCATTCATAATCATTTTATCCGCCGTCTGAATATGCGCGAACAATTGATAAAGGAAGTAGATATCATTCCGGTTGAAGTTATTGTCAGGAATGTTGCGGCCGGATCCATCTGCAAAAGGCTTGGAATTGCAGAAGGAACGCCGCTGCCCCGTACCATCGTGGAGTATTGCTTTAAATCTGACGAGCTCAATGATCCAATTGTTTCCGAAGAGCATATAACAGCGTTTGGCTGGGCAAACCCTCTTGAGCTGGACGATATTATGAGTCAAACACTTCGCGTAAATGATTTTCTGCTCGGCCTATTTACGGCAATTGGCATTCGCTTAATCGATTTTAAGCTGGAATTCGGACGTCTTTATGATGGCGAAGAAGTTCAAATTATTCTGGCTGATGAGATCAGCCCCGATAATTGTCGGCTTTGGGATGCGACAACTGACAAAAAGCTTGATAAAGACAGGTTCCGCCGTGATCTGGGTGGCGTTGAAGATGCGTATCAGGAAGTGGCGCGTCGCCTCGGTATTATGCCCGAAAGCGGCCCCGGAGATTTAAAAGGTTCAACCGCAATCCAATAGGCGCGTCAAAGCGCCTTTTCTTTTTAGGTGAGTATGAAATGAAAGCACGTGTCCATATTTCATTGAAAAATGGTGTTTTAGACCCGCAAGGGAAAGCGATATCGAATTCCCTTCACGGTCTTGGTTTCGAGTCTGTTCTTGATGTCCGCCAAGGAAAGACAATTGAACTGGATCTTACGGAAATGAATAAGGAAACCGCAGAAGCGGAAATTGACAAAATGTGTCAACAGCTTCTCGCCAATACTGTGATCGAAAATTATTCCATTGAACTGATTGATTGAGGAAAGAGGAACCGCCCCGCCATGAAAGCTTCTGTTATCGTTTTTCCTGGTTCAAACTGCGACCGTGATTTAAAAGTTGCTCTCGCCGCCTCAATGGATACCGAACCCGACATGGTTTGGCATGGGGACAGCGAGCTCCCGGACACAGATTTAATCGCGATTCCCGGTGGATTTTCTTACGGTGATTACCTTCGTTGCGGTGCCATGGCGGCAAATTCTCCGATTATGCGGGAAGTCGTCAAAAAGGCGCAGAACGGTACACCCGTCGTTGCCATATGCAATGGCTTTCAAATTGCTACGGAAACAGGAATGCTACCAGGTGCCCTCCTCCGTAATGCGGACCAAAGTTTCGTCTGCAAGGATGTGGATTTACTCGTTACGTCAGAAAACAACCGGTTTGTCGGCGCTTTTCAACAGGGGCAAGTTATCCGGTTTCCAGTTGCCCATCATGACGGTAATTATTTTGCCGATCAGGAAATTCTGGATGAGCTGGAAGGCGAAGGACAAATTGCCTTTAAATATGCAACGAAAAATGGTGAGCTTACCGACGTTGCAAACCCCAATGGTTCGTTAAGGAATATTGCTGGAATTTACAATAAAGCCGGCAATGTTCTCGGTTTAATGCCGCATCCTGAACGACTAATTAGCAATACCCTCGGTGGAACCGACGGGAAGAGCTTTTTCGATAATCTCGTGAATTCCATCGCCTGAGTAAAAACATGAATGAAATCACTAAAGATATTGTCGCCGAGCATGGCCTTACAGAAGGCGAATACGAAGAGGTCCTTTCCATATTGGGTAGAACGCCCAATCTGACGGAACTGGGCATTTTTTCTGTTATGTGGAGTGAACATTGCTCGTATAAATCGTCAAAAAAATGGCTGAAGACACTCCCTACTGAAGCCCCGTGGGTCATATGCGGCCCAGGCGAAAATGCCGGTGTCATTGATATTGGAGATGGCCAGGCGGTCATTTTCAAAATGGAAAGCCATAATCATCCATCCTTTATCGAACCCTACCAAGGCGCAGCGACAGGTGTTGGCGGTATTATGCGGGATGTCTTCACGATGGGCGCTCGACCGATTGCAAATATGAATGCACTACGTTTTGGTAGCGCTGATCATCCGAAGACCCGGCATTTATTGGCGGGCGTCGTTGCTGGCATCGGCGGTTACGGGAACTGCATGGGCGTTCCTACAGTTGGCGGGGAAACGAATTTTCATTCATCATATGATGGTAACATCTTGGTAAACGCGATGACAGTTGGCCTCGCAGATACTGACAATATATTCTATTCCGCAGCCGCCGGTATCGGAAACCCTGTTGTCTATGTTGGTTCAAAAACCGGGCGCGATGGTATCCATGGCGCGACTATGGCTTCAGCTGAATTTGATGATGACAGTGATGAAAAGCGCCCGACTGTACAAGTCGGCGATCCGTTTACTGAAAAACTCCTGCTGGAAGCCTGTCTTGAACTTATGGCCACCGATGCAATTGTTGCTATTCAGGATATGGGTGCCGCGGGATTGACTTCGTCCTCCTTTGAAATGGCGGACAAAGGCGGTGTTGGCATTGAACTCAACCTTGACTTGGTTCCGATGCGCGAAGAAGCCATGACACCATACGAAATTATGCTTTCGGAAAGTCAGGAGCGGATGCTCATGGTCCTGAAACCCGGCCGAGAGGAAGAAGCTCGCAAGATTTTTGAGAAATGGGAATTGGATTTTTCAGTTATTGGAAAAGTCACTGATTCGGGACGTATGGTCCTGACAATGCAAGGAGAGACAGTCGCTGACCTACCGGTTGCGCCCCTCGCGGACGCCGCACCTGAATATGATCGGCCCTGGGTCAAAACAAAGACTCCCTCCGTCATAAGCGCTGAAGATGTCGCCACGCCCAATGATTTGGAACAGGTTCTTCTCAAGATTATGGGTTCATCTGAAATCGCCAGTCGGAAATGGATATGGGAACAGTATGATCATATGGTCATGGGCGATACAATTCAGCGTCCAGGCGGTGATGCCGCGGTTGTTCGAATTCATAATACGGATAAGGCCCTTGCGATCACAACAGACTGTACACCCCGCTATTGCTTTGCCGATCCGCAATCCGGTGGGGCGCAAGCAGTCGCTGAGGTTTGGAGAAATATTACGGCAACAGGTGCACAGCCACTGGCAATTACCGATTGCTTGAATTTCGGAAACCCCGAACGTCCCGATATCATGGGTCAGTTTGTCGGTTGTATCGAGGGCATGCGGAAAGCCTGTGAAACTCTTGATTTTCCGGTAATTTCCGGCAATGTATCTCTTTACAATGAGACAAACGGTCAGGGTATCCATCCAACGCCAGCAATTGGCGGTGTTGGTTTACTTAAAGACTCGTCGAAAATGACGACTTTGGCCTTTAAGAATGAAGGTGATCTGGTTCTATTGCTTGGAACGCAAACCGGTGACATGGGCCAGTCAATTTATTTGCAGGAAATAGAAGGCAGAGAAGAAGGTGCACCGCCAGCAGTTAATTTGGCAGATGAGCGCAAAAATGGAGATTTTCTTCGACAAATTATCGGTATGGGCGCTGTAACTGCGGCGCATGATATCTCTGATGGCGGTCTTGCCGTTGCCTTATCTGAAATGGCATTATCTGGAAATTTAGGTGCGGATATCACGCTTTCGAGCGATTTGCCACTTCATGCCGCGCTTTTTGCTGAAGATCAGGGTTGTTATGTGGTAACGATAGACCCTGAGAAGTGTGATGACGTTCTCAAAAGGGCTGAAAATGCCGATGTTTCGCTTCAACGAATTGGAACGATCGGTCATAATGAATTGAAAATTGCCGGTGCTTTGACCATATCCCTTGATATGTTGAGGCAAGAACATGCAAACTGGTTGCCAGAATTAATGGCAGTTCAGACGCGTAAATAGGAGTTTTTGTCCATGGCAATGGATGCGAGTGAAATAGAACGTTTGATAAAACAAGGTATCCCTGATGCTGATGTTGAAATTACAGACCTACGCGGCGATGGCGATCATTACGCTGCCATGGTCGTTTCTGCCAGTTTTGAGGGCTTACCAAGGGTTCGACAACATCAAATGGTTTATGAAGCATTGCAGGGAAATATGGGTGAGGCTCTCCATGCCCTGGCATTGCAGACATCCGTGCCCAAGGCATAGTTAAGACTGAATATTAAAAAGGATAATCAAATGCTTGATGAAGTTACTAAAAATCGCATTAGCCAAGAAGTAGATAATGGGGATGTCGTCCTCTTTATGAAAGGATCCGCCGTCTTTCCACAATGCGGTTTTTCTGCCACTGCCGTTCAAATTTTGTCACATTTGAATATCAAGTTCAGAGGCGTTGATGTTCTTAGTGATCCAGCTATTCGCGAAGGTATTAAGGAATACAGCCAATGGCCAACTATTCCGCAACTCTACGTTAAGGGCGAATTTGTTGGTGGTTGCGACATTATGAGAGAAATGTTCGAGACCGGCGAATTACAAGAAATTTTTGCTGACAAGCAGGTTGCTTTGGCATCTGCTTAGCCTGATGTTCGATATTTACGAACGGCGCCGGTTTTTAGGCGCCGTTTTTGTTTATCGTTCCAGTTTCTTAGAGCAGTTTGACTAGTATATGATCCAAGATCTACTTATAAAACTGGTTGTAAGCCTGCCCACAGGCATTTTTGATCTGCTTTATATTTTTAGGCAACGTCGAATTGACGACCTTGTTCTTGATAATAAGGCCCGTTTCCTATGTTTTCTGGATTCCTTATCGTCAAAACCTGTCAATCGGTCAACACTGAATGACAATAGAGAGGGCATGGAAAAGCTTGCGCATTCTCTAAGCGGGCCCACGCCGCATGTCAATTCGGTTGAGGATTTTACCGTAGCCAGCACCGCTGGTCCGATAAATGTCCGCAGTTACAAACCGAACACCAAACTGGCTTTACCTGTTCTTATCTACTTTCATGGTGGTGGCTATATTCGTGGATCCCTTGATAGCCATCACGATTTATGCGCACGACTGGCAACATACGGCGACTTTGCGGTTCTTTCTGTCGACTATCGGCTGGCTCCTGAAGATAAATTTCCGGCAGCTGTTGATGATTCTATAGCAGTCTTTAAATGGGTGCAGTCCCACGGGGCTGAGTATGGTTTTATGCAGGACAAAATCGCCGTTGGCGGCGACAGCTCTGGCGGTTGCCTTGCCATTGTGACTGCACAGGAAGCCAAACGGCAGCAGTTGCCTTTGCCGGTTTTTCAATTGCTTTTATATCCAACAACAACAGCATATTTTGATAGTCCCAGTCACGAACTTTTCTCTAATGGTTTTTTTCTCAGTACAGAGCGAATGGAAAATTATCGCGAATTATATCTGAATTCCATAGCTGATCGAGATGATTATCGGGCTTCACCCCTTCTCAACCCGGATCTAGCCGACTTACCACCGGCTTTGGTGATTACAGCTGGTTTTGATCCGCTGCGGGACGAAGCGGAAAGTTATGCTAAGGCACTAGGTGACAATAATGTGCCTGTTGGAGTTATCCGCTACGACGGAATGGTGCATGGCTTCATTTCATTGACGGCGACGCTTCCAGCTGCGGACAAAGCCCTACGTCAAGCGGCAGAGGCATTGCGCCATAATTTCTCAGCATAATCCTATTAATTTATGTTGCTATGTTTGTTTACCTGCTATCGCCTGTTTAACCGGCGTAAAAGGATTCTATTCTGCGTCATCTCCGCCAATCTTTTGTGCTAATGCAGCCGCTAGGTAATCATCTAGGTCACCATCTAGAACACCTTGTGCATTACCCTTTTCAACGCCGGTTCGAAGGTCCTTCACCATCTGATAGGGATGAAGAACATAGGAACGAATTTGATGCCCCCAGCCGATATCGGTTTGTCCATCGCGGGTTTCCTGCGCTTCGGCCTCACGCTTTTGAAGTTCCCGCTCATACAGCCGAGATTTAAGCATCTTCATTGCTTCAGCCCGGTTCTTATGCTGCGAGCGGTCATTCTGGCATTGCACAATTACGTTCGTTGGGACATGGGTAATTCGAATAGCTGATTCCGTCCGATTGACGTGTTGTCCACCTGCCCCCGAAGCCCGGTACGTATCTATACGTAAATCTTTTTCATCAATTTCGATATCGATTTCATCATCGATGACAGGGTAAACACCAACCGATGAAAAGCTTGTATGTCGACGCGCATTGGAATCAAATGGTGATATTCGAACCAGGCGATGCACGCCGGATTCAGTTTTGAGCCAGCCATATGAATTCAGACCTGAAATTTCTATGGTTACGGATTTTAGACCGGCTTCTTCTCCGCTGCTTTCTTCAAGAATTTTTACTTTACATCCATGTTGATCTGCCCATCGCATATACATGCGCAATAGCATCTGGGTCCAATCCTGAGACTCTGTCCCTCCGGCGCCAGCATGGATTTCAACATAACAATTATTTGCGTCAACCTCGCCCGATAACATGCTCTCCAGGCGTCTGCGATTAACTTCGGTTTGTAGATCGAACAAGGCAAGTTCGGCATCCTTGATGGTTTCTTCATCCTCTTCTTCCTCAGCCATTTCGATGAGGTCGATATTATCTTGGAGATCTTGCTGTATTCGATTGTAAGCATTTAACGCGTTTTCGAGACTGGTCCTCTCCCGCATCAGGTTTTGGGCCTTTGAAGCATTATCCCAAAGCGATGGGTCTTCGACGAGAGAGTTCAGCTCATCCAGTCGGCGGGTTGCATTATCCCAGTCAAAGATACCTCCTCAGCAAGGCCATGCCTTGCTGGATTTCGTCAACGGTAGATTGATGTTCGGCCCGCATGTCGTTACTCCACTCAACTGAATTACTTTTCGGGAAAATAGGGGCAATTAGGTGATCAGTAAAGGCCACCTGTGCCGGAACGAATAGACTTTTTTGGTTTTCCTGTAGAAGCCGAAGAAAATCCACTATCTGAACCATCAAGAACCGTGCGTTTACGCTTGTTACCGGTAGATGTTTTAAAGGCTTCCAAGATGACTTTGTCACCTCGACGCGCCATTGAACCGGTCTGGGCATTAATACGAACGAGCCGAATCCCTTCAGGGACGCGAAAAGGAGTTGCAGGCTGGTCAGCAAGCGCTTCCATCATAAAATCTCTGAATATCGGTACAGCGACAGACGGACCACTTTCTTTCTTACCCAGGCTTTTCGGAATATCGAATCCCACGTAAACACCCACGGTAAGATCCGCGGAAAAACCAACAAACCAGGCATCCTGGCTATTATTTGTCGTGCCCGTTTTTCCACCAATTGGTTTTCCAACTTCACGAATGCGGACGCCGGTCCCACGTTTAACGACGCCTTCAAGCATGGAGACAATCTGATAAGCCGTTGTTGCTGGCAATATTTGCTCGCGATTGTCGGGTAATACCGGTTCTTCTTGATCATTCCAATCTTCGACATTGCAATTTTCACAAAACCGATTGTCATGGCGGTAAACGGTTAAACCGCGACGATCCTGTATGCGATCAATTAATGTCGGTTTAATTTTTTTGCCGCCATTCACCAATTCCGCATAGGCCGTCGTTAGTTTTAGAAGCGTGGTTTCTCCCGCTCCCAATGACATGGAAAGGGTTGGCAGAAGGTCTTCATTGATCCCAAACCGCGCTGCATAATCTACTATTGGATCCATTCCAATTGCCCGAGCAAGCCGCACGGTCATCAGGTTTCTGGATTTTTCGATCCCTAGCCGAAGAGTGCTTGGGCCATAAAATTTCTTTGAATAGTTGGACGGCTTCCAGCGTTCGCCATTGGGTTGGTTGAGAACGAAGGGTCCGTCCATCACTTTATCTGCTGGGGTAAAACCATTGTCCAACGCGGCGGCGTAAACGAAAGGTTTGAAGGCCGATCCGGTTTGCCGGTTAGCTTGGACGGCGCGATTGAACTCCGAAATTTCAGGGCTCCATCCGCCGACTATGGCATATACACGTCCGGTATGCGGATCCATGGCAACAAGCCCACCTGACACTTGAGGTATTTGTTCCAATCGGTAGTGATTTTCACCTGCGTTTTCGCTTGTGTCAGGATCAGCAGCAACTACATCCCCAATTTTAAGAACATCAGATGCCTTCTCGACCGGCGGCCCTTTTTTATCAGTGTCAATCTGTTCACGCGCCCACTTTAGATTCTCAAGTGGAATAATTCCTTTTTCGCCATCAACGAAACCAATTTCCACAGAATCTTTTTTCACATTTAGCACAACGACTGTTTCCCAGACACCTAGTCCGTTCGGCCGCGGAAATTGAGCTAACGTATTTGTCCATTCATCTGTAATTTCGATTGTTCCCATTGGACCCCGCCATCCATGTCGGCGGTCATAGGTGCGTAATCCTTTACGGAGTATCTTCTCGCCGATCTTCTGTAGCGACGTTTGCATTGTCGTTCTGACGGATAATCCGCCATCATACAAAGCGGCTTCACCATAAATATTGTATAGTTCCCGGCGAACCTGTTCGACGAACCATTCCGCTTTGATAACCTCGGCGTCTCCGCCTTCTTGGGCCAAAAGCGGTGAGTTAGTTGCCTCCTCCGCTTGTTCTGGCGTGATATAGTGCTCTTCAAGCATCCTGCCGATAACCCAGTTTCGTCGTGCGAGGGCCTTATCATATTTACGAAACGGATTGTAATTGTTCGGCGCCTTTGGGAGAGCACCCAGATAAGCCGCTTCCGCGATACTCAATTTATCAAGAGATTTGTCAAAATAGTAAAGAGCCGCCGCCGCTACACCGTAAGCACGGTGCCCCAGATAAATTTCGTTGAGATACAGCTCCAGAATACGGTCTTTGGATAACGCCTTATTTAGACGCAGCGCGAGAATTGCCTCCTTGGCCTTTCGTTCATAGGACACTTCGTTGGTCAGTATCATGTTTTTTGCGACTTGCTGCGTAATTGTCGATGCCCCGACGAGTCGCCTGCCTTGCCCCAGATTTTTAACATTTGTGACAAATGCCCTGATAATACCTTTGTAGTCTATTCCCGGATGTTCGTAAAAATTCTGGTCTTCCGCAGCCAGGAAAGCTTGTTTGACAAATACCGGTATTGTATCAATGGGAACGAAAAGGCGTCGTTGATGAGCATATTCGGCGATCAAACTGCCATCTGCCGCATGCACGCGTGTCATGACCGGTGGTTCATATTCTGCCAGTTGGCTAAATTCCGGCAAACCTTTACCGAAATGGTAAAAGCCATACATCACCGCTCCGACGCCGACAACTCCGAAGAAGAGTAACAACGCAAATGTTAATGACAAGAATTTGAAAAAACGTCTCATGTGACAATATTTCTCAAAATAAGATTACCAGTCTGTAAATGATCAGCGAATTATAACAGAATTAAAAGCGAAGATGGCATTCTTCAAAAATAATGCAATAGACTTATGTCAAAATTATGGGTTCTGCGCTTCAAAATAGGCGTCAATTGCATTTGCGATTGAAGTTGCAAGCCGTACCTGACCCTTGTTTGATTTCAACAATTTTTCGTCTTGTCGATTAGACAGATATCCAAGCTCAACAAGTACTGAAGGCACATCTGGCGCCTTTAAAACCCGAAATCCAGCAAACCTGTGAGACCTGCCACTTGTTTTTAATCCAGATTTGGTTATCTCCGGTATCAGCGTTTTTGCAAATTTAACAGAAAAGTTCATTGTTTCTCGCTGGGCCAAATCAACCAGGATTCCCTGAACAGTATCATCTTGCTCTTCCAGGTCGACGCCAGCAATCAAATCAGATTTGTTTTCCCGACGCGCAATTTCTTCCGCTTCGTCATCCGACGCGGTTTCTGAAAGGGTGTAAACGGTTGCACCGCGAAAATCCGGTCGACTAATCGAATCTGCGTGTATCGAAATAAAGAGGTCCGCCCCCGCCTCTCTTCCAACATTGACACGCTCCCTCAAACTTAGAAAGTTATCGGACGATCTTGTCATAATCGGTTTGTAAAGCGGGTTTCTATCCAAAATCTTGTAGAGTTTCTTGGCGACTTCTAGGGTTAGTTTCTTTTCATACACGCCGCTTTTTCCAATGGCCCCAGGATCAATCCCCCCATGGCCGGCGTCAATGACGACCGTATATTTTTCTTGTACGGGTTTTGGTAATTTAGGTGGTGTCAAAACAACCACCTCCGTCGCACTCTTTTTCTTTCGGCGCTTTTCAACTTCCGCTAAAAATCCGGCAGCATTGGTTTTTTGGATATCTATATAGAATCGATAAGGTTTGCCAGAAATAGGGGGGAGAAGTACGGCATTTAAAATACGAACCGGTCCGTTTACATCAAGCACAACCCGAGAGGTATTCTGTTTATACAACCCGAACCGGTAATTTTCGACCACACCTTTTTTCCGGATTACGTTGTCACCCACCTTCCAGTTTAACTCGGGCATATCAATAACAATTCGATAAGGATCTGGAAGCAAGAAAACGTCGAAAATAGGCTTTTTACTTAACTCCATAACAAATCTTGTTTTGTCTTTGTGAATCCCCAGTCGTGCAGAAAATACGTCAATCGCTTCTTGGGCCTGTGCGAAATTCATAGGCACGAGACCTGCCAGAATCGGTAAAACCAGGAAACAAATTCGGAGAAAGCGATGTAACATATCCATATCCGGTATCACGTAACTTTGAAGTTGCCAGCAATCGCGTTATTTAGAATTCTGGAGTGCTTTAACCTAACTGCTTCAAGACGTTCAATCAATCCGCTCGTTGATTTCAAGTAGAATTTTTTTTAGTAGTGTCATTATTCGTTTGGTAACTTAGCATGAAAGAAGCTATTATAAACCTGTGAGTTACTGTGGTCAGTCCCGAGGTCTAGTTTTTTGGTCAGGGCGGCGCCGTTTTCGACAGCTTTTTGTAGGCATTGGATATATATTTCAATCCCCGGAGCGTCTGGAAGCAGCGCTTAAGACAATGCAGTGAATTAAGTGAAACAGAAATCGTTCTCTTTGTCGATACTGACAGAGAGCTCCGGCAGCCAAAAGGCCAAGGTGAACTAAAATACAGCTTGGCATGTCTCTCATATTAGGGAGATTTGGAGCGCCGACGGTTTCCATAAAAATAGACTGTCCATTCCCTTCTCACATGGGGGTCAGCAGTCACGGAGCTAGTATATGGCTACGCGTATGTTAGTCGACGCGTCTCATGAAGAAGAGACTCGTGTCGTCATTGTTAAAGGTACCCGTCTCGAAGAATTTGATTACGAGACGGCATCGAGAAAACAACTAAAGGGCAATATTTATCTTGCAAAAGTGACGCGGGTTGAACCGTCGTTACAAGCGGCATTTGTCGAATATGGCGGCAATCGCCATGGGTTCCTTCCCTTTAGTGAAATTCATCCAGATTATTATCAGGTTCCCGTATCAGATCGGGAAGTTCTTCTAGAGCAGGAGGCGGCTGCTGAAAAAGAAGCGCATGCACAAGAAGAAGCGGAAGACGATGCCAAATCCGTCAATAATGATAATTTAGACGTAACTGAAAATGAGCCTATTGCAGAGGCAATGGCCGATGCTGTGGCCGTCGCTTCAGATGACGAAGAAGGTGTTGTTGACGATGTTGACGATACAATTGGCGGACTTGAAACTGTTGGCGAAGATGACGAAGAAAACTTTGTCGAAAATCTTGGCGGTGAAGACGACGTTGAGCCTCGACGTAAGGCCCCTGCCCGCCGACATTACAAAATTCAAGAAGTTATAAAACGCCGACAAATTCTACTTATTCAAGTTGTCAAAGAAGAACGGGGAAATAAGGGCGCAGCCTTGACCACCTACATTTCTCTTCCCGGGCGATATAGCGTTCTAATGCCGAATACCGGCCGTGGTGGTGGAATTAGTCGGAAAATAGCAAATCCTGCGGATCGCAAGCGGCTCAAAAAAATAGCAAATGAACTGGACGTTCCTGAAGGCGTAGGTGTCATTATTCGCACTGCAGGTATGAGCCGGACGAAAGTCGAAATTAAGCGTGATTATGAATTCCTGATGCGTGTTTGGGATGACATTCGCGAGCTCACGTTAAAATCCATGGCGCCCTATTGTGTTTATGAGGAAGCAAATCTGATTAAACGCAGCATTCGCGATTTGTACACGAAGGAAATTAGCGAGATCCTCATTGAAGGAGATGATGGGTACAAGCTTGCCAAGGAATTCATGCGCAAGTTAATGCCTAGCCATGCGAAAAAAGTTCAGCCTTATAAGGATAAGATACCGTTATTTCATCGTTTTCAAGTGGAGCAACAATTTGCGTCGATGTATAACCCGGAAGTTCAATTAAAATCTGGTGGGTATATTGTTATAAATCCAACGGAAGCCTTGGTATCCATCGATGTAAACTCTGGTAAGGCGACTAAAGAGCGTAATGTTGAAGATACTGCGACAAAGACCAATCTAGAAGCAGCGGAAGAAATCGCCCGCCAACTTAGATTACGAGACCTGGCCGGATTAATTGTCATTGATTTCATCGATATGGATGACAACCGAAACAATAAAGCTGTCGAGCGGCGCATGAAGGATTGCCTCAAATCTGATCGTGCCCGTATTCAGGTCGGCCGTATTAGTCCTTTTGGGCTGATGGAAATGTCCCGTCAGCGTCTGCGCCCGAGTTTTCTCGAAACAAGTACAAATATTTGCCATACTTGCGGCGGATCAGGGTTTGTGCGGTCAATTGAATCTACTGCGCTTCTCATTATTAGGACACTTGAAGAAGAAGGTGTTCGCGAACGCAGTGCTAAAATCACCATTACGGTTCATACCGATGTCGCTATTTATCTTCTTAATCAGAAGCGGTCCGTCATTCAAGAGTTGGAAAATATCTATGGGATGACCATCCTGATTCTTGCTGATCCAACCACAAATTTGAATGATCATGAGATTTTGCGTGAAAAAGGGAAACCTGGCGACTTGACGCCGATTGTTCGGGAAGCGGCCACCACTGAGATTTCTGATCTAGATGAAGAAATAGCGGATGCTGCGGAAACGACTGAGGAAGAGCAAGAAAGTAACTCTTCTAAACGGCGACGGCGGCGGCGGCGTAGAAAACCCCGTGAAGACAATGCTTCTCAATCAAATGCAGAGCAGACAGAAAATACGGCGACCAATGGTGAAGACACAAGTACTTCAGAACCGTCTACAGATGAAGACGAAAGCGGTGAGCCGAAACGTCGCCGTCGTGGTCGCAGAGGAGGCCGCCGGCGTTCTCGGACAAATATTTCTGAAGAAAATTCCGAAAGCGATAATAATGAGTCCTCAGAGTCGAGTGGAAGTGAACGGACTTCTTCAGAAAACGACGCGGTTGTTATCCCTATTACAACAGCGCAGAGTGAATCAGCGGTGGATTCGAAGGATGAAACCATTTCTGAAGAGCCTAAAAAACGTACGCGTAGGACCCGAAAAAAAGCTACTGAAACTGCAAGCGGTGAAGTAAGTAAAACTGATGCTACAGAACAGACAGAGACAGCAACAGAATCCGCTGCTCCCTCCTCGGAATACTCTGAGGAAAAACAGGTGCGTCCCCGAAGACGCAGAACAACCCAAAAGAAAACTGAAGAGCCTGTTCAAGTCACTGAAAAAGCTGATCCAGTAGTTACTGTTGTAAATGCGAGTGAAAAACCCTCTGAAAAAACAGTAGAACCTGAAACACCAACTGTTACTGAAGCAGTTGTCGACGAAAAACCAAAGGTTAAGCGAAGCGGCTGGTGGCGCCGCGGTAGCTAAGGTGGATTTGATATAAAAGGGAGCTTTAAGCTCCCTTTTTTAATTTAGCCAGTCAGCAAGTCTTTCGACTGCGGCCTTAATCATTGTCGTCGGCCCAGCAAAGGAAAACCGCACGTAACTAGAACCACGGTGTGGATCAAAATCGAGCCCCGGTGTCGCAGCAATACCTGTTTCAGCCAGCATTTTCCGACAAAATTCCATAGAATCATTCGTCAGATGGCGCACATCGGCGTAAATATAAAAAGCGCCATCTGCAGACGCTAATTTAGTAAGCCCAATTTTTGGGAGCTCTCGCAATAATATTTCTCGATTGCGCGCATAAACCTCTACATAACCTTCCAGTTCTTCAACGCAATTAAATGCCGCCACAGCCGCATGCTGACTAATTGCTGGCGGAGAAATAAAGAGGTTCTGCGCTAGTTTTTCCACCGTTGAGACAAGTCGCTCGGGTAAAATCATCCATCCAAGCCGCCATCCTGTCATCGAGAAGAATTTTGAAAACGAATTTATAATAATGGCATTATCGTCCAACGAAAGTGCAGTAGTTGCCGGCTCTCCGTAAACAACCCCATGATAAATTTCATCAGAAATAAATTGCATCTGCCGATCCTGGCAGTAATTTGTGAGTGCCTGAAGTTCCTCTCCATTTACCATTGTCCCCGTCGGATTTGATGGACTTGCAACTAATAAACCGTTTAAATCTCCACTTAGGCTGTCCAAAAGCTCAGGCGTTGGTTGAAAATTTGTTTCAAAATCGCATGGTAAACCGACCGGATCCATATGGAGAGATTTGAGAATGTTGCGGTAAGCTGGATATCCGGGCTCCGCCAAAACAACCCTGTCACCTTGATTAAAAGCCGCTAAAAATGACAACAGAAATCCGCCTGACGATCCTGTTGTGACAACGATCCGCGACGCCGGAACATCGACATTATAAGCCGTACCGTAATATTCAGATATTGCCTTTCTAAGGGGCGGTATACCAAGGGCATCAGTATATCCAATTTTCTCGTAAAGCAGGGTTTCCTGGGCTCTTTCAATAACTTTCGATGGAGCGGATTGAGCTGGCTGACCTACTTCCATATGGAATACAGGGGCACCGCTCAATTCTCTTTCATTCGCAGCCTTCATAATTTCCATCGCAATGAAGGGTTGAATGTCGTTACCTGAGGAAAATGTCAAAATAGTACCTGCTACATTACTTTAATAAGAAACCTAGTTTTCTATAATAGAAAGCCCGAATCCTCTAGGATCATGACGTGAGACGCAATTTCCGACTTTGCCATTTCGGCAGTAGATGGAATTGACCACTGCCAATCGATCGACTTCTACCATAATAGGAAAGCTACCATTGAGAATTGAAATTTCATCTTCAGGCATGGTGGATTCATATAGTAAAGCGGAGGATTGGCCCATTGTAAAAAGTCGTGGTCGGTTCATCGCTGTATCTAAAGACGTATCATCCCCAAAAATATTGACTGCGGCGCCGATGGAAGCAGGTGTCCCGGCGGCGCCACCGGTTACTGCGCTCGCATAATAGAAATCCTTATTGGGTAAGTTTATCACTAGGATAGGTGAATTAAGAAATTCGCTTTGGTTAGCCGGAATAGTAGGTGCAAGAACGATCCCGGTTATATTTCCTATTTTTCCACTTCCGAAAGGTTTTTTCATGCTGACAACGCAAGCCACTGCGTTACCTAGATTATCCGTCGTAACAAATGAAGTGGAACCATGGCTTGAAAAAGGAGAAATAGATTCCAGACTGGAAAAAACGCTCGCCGTTGCCTCGGCTATTTCTATCTGCGGAATTTTCACGCGTGTCCTTAAAACACTTTTACCTTCTCCAAATACCTGGGCCCATAATTTTGCGTAAAGATCACCAGACATGCTGGCGGAAACACCCGCCATATTATCATCTACACGAAATGTCTGAGCATCAACCCAAACCGGTTTGTAATTAACAAGATCAGCAACGGTAATCTTTCCTCCGGCATTGCTGACATCTTCAACAAATGTCCTTGCCCAATTTCCGCTGTAAAAGGCAGCACCTCCTTCAGAACGTAGGGCAGATAGCAGGCTCCCAAGCCTAATTTGTTGAATACGCGTCCCCTCCGCCACAAACTCACCACTATTTTCCCTAAAAATGTTGGTCAATGTATAGTCAAGAGATAGTTGATCTTCATTTAATATCATTGCAAGATGCTGTGCGCGTGAGAGAGGTTCACCAAAAGTCGCAACTTTTTCAGCGGCGGTTAGAACTGACCTCCACTCCATCTTGCCATACCGAGCTTGCAGTGCTGCCATTCCTCGAATATTTCCGGGAATTGCTATGTCTCCACCTCCTGCCGGAACAGCATTGGGAAATTGCAGATTTTCGAGTTTATTGTTTTCGGGGCTATAAACGATGCACTCACCGCCGCCGCCGAGAGATGCCGCAATCGGATAGGTCACGGATAGGGCAAAATACAAACCAACTGCTGCGTCAGCAGCCGTGCCACCTGCAGAAAGAATGTCTTCAGCCACCAACACCGCTCGCGGCTCGTCCGCGGCAACACCGCCTAAAGGGCCTTCGACATTCCCAATTGAACCGAATGGCACTTCTGGTCCGCCGCAAGCGGCCAAAAAAACGAAAGGCGCCGCTAATAGTGAGAGGAAACGAAGCGTCCATTGACGATTGGCTAAACTGTTCTTACGTTTACGATACAACAAAAGGATATCTTTCTTGAAAAAACGCTGTCTCACGCTTGTGTCCATGCTTTTAGTTCTAATTCTGCCTATTCACTGGGCATATGCTAAACAGACGGGGCCTTCTTTTATTCGTGACGCCGAAATTGAACATACACTTCGCTCCTATGCTATTCCCATTTTCAATGCCGCCGGCCTGAACGGGAAAGATGTGGCAATATATATCATCAATGACCGCTCTTTAAACGCCTTTGTTGCCGGTGGACAAAGATTGTTTATCTTTACAGGATTGCTGGAACGTGTTGATACCCCGAACCAGCTAAAAGGCGTGATTGCCCATGAAACCGGACATATCGCTGGTGGACACCTTGCGCGCACCCAAGAAGCACTGGAAAATGCAACTGTACGCTCGATAATTGGTATTCTATTAGGGGCTGTCGCCATCGCCGCTGGCGGCGCCGCCGCGGGTGGTGCAGTCATAGCAGGCTCAGGCGACGTAGCCACCAAGTCGTTTTTAGAATACAGCAGAACACAGGAATCCTCTGCTGACCAAGCGTCAATAACTTACTTGGATAATACAGGACAATCCGGGCGTGGTATGGTTGAATTTCTGGAAATCCTGGATCAAACTTACCGAAGCTATGATACGGGATTTTCTTATTATCGAAGTCATCCCATCACAAGTGAACGTATCGTCGCATTAAGACAAAGAGTTGAAAAATCACCTTACCGCGATAGGTTGGATTCACCAGAATCAATCGGTGAACTCAATCGTATGCAGGCAAAATTGTTTGGCTATACGAGAACATTAGCGCAAACACTTCGGAAGTATCCCATAACAGATCAGAGTATTCCCGGGCGATATGCCAGAGCCATTGCTTATTTCAGGTATCCTGATTTGAAAAAGGCTTTATTGGAAATAGATAGCCTTTTAGCTGAAGTACCGACAGATCCCTACTTTCATGAATTAAAAGGTCAGTCATTGTATGAAAATGGCGATCCGCAAGCCGCTTTACCTTCCCTTGAAACTGCAATTGAACTTGCCCCTCGTGAGCCCTTGATACTTACGTTATATGGACGCGTATTAAACGCGACTGGAAATATCGCAGATAACAATAAAGCAATTGAAGTTCTGACAGAAAGTCTCGCGTTGGACCCTGAGAATGCATCGAGTTGGGACCAATTGGCAATCGCTTACAGCCGCAATGGCAATACGGGTATGCTAGCGTTGGCGAGTGCAGAGCGCTACTTATTGGGGGGCAATTACCAAAAAGCCATATTTCACGCCAAACGTGCTCAAGATTTTTTTAATGCCGGGACACCCGCTAACCTTCGGGCAGACGATATAATTACCCTGGCTGGCGAAGCATCCCGTAAACCTTAATGTAACTTTCTTTGTTCTTCACTCGCTTTTCAGCCAGAGGCTAAGCTGAAGAAACCCCATTGTATTCTGGTTTATAAACCTTATTTCAATGTTACTGTATTTCAATGTTACTGTGCTTTAATATAGGTTACTTCACATTAAAGTTCCTTGGAAAAAATGTGATTAACTACCATAATTGCACGCGGTGTTAAAATGAAAGAAACTCAATGGCTGGCAATAGTAAGTTAAGCGCTCTCAGTATCGGTTCCATCATCGCCCTTGTCGCTTTGATAGGTTTTGGCATTTACCAATATAGTCTGAAAGCGACTTCTACACCGCTTGCTGATAAAGAGTTTGGCCAAAAAGTCCGCGAATACCTGATGGCAAATCCCTATGTGCTTCGCGAAGTAATAGAAGAATTGAAAGCTCAGGAACAGCTGGCTGCCTCGCAACATCAAAGTGCAACCCTTGCTTCTCTATCTGAAGATCTAAAAAATGATCCTGCTAGTTATGTTGCCGGTAATCCCGAGGGCGACATAACAATTGTTGAGTTCTTTGATTATCGATGCGGCTATTGTAAGAGAAATTTCCCCGACCTGATGAAAACCGTCGAGGACGACGGCAATATCCGCCTAGTTTTGAAGGAATTTCCAATTTTAGGCGAAGATTCCGTTTTAGCATCACAGGCGGCCATCGCGTCGATGTCTCAAGGAAAATATATGGAGTTCCATACTGCCCTAATGAGCGTTCGTGGTGGATTAACAAAAGATCGTATTTTGAATATTGCATCTGATGTCGGGCTAGATATCCAAAAGCTGGAAAAAGAAATGCAAGCAGCTGCGGTTCAGGAAGTCATCAAGAAAAATTATTCCGTCGCCCAACAGCTGGGCGTCAATGGGACGCCGGCCTTTGTTATTGAGGATAATTTCTATCCAGGGGCCACAACTTCGGAACAAATGGAGGAAATGATAGTGGCGGCACGTGAGAAAAAGAAAAGGGCGGCCACTAACTAAGTCCTTTCAAATCTCTCAGATTACTCCGCGGCGAATCTGATCCAATTCAATTGATTCAAAAAGTGCCTGAAAATTCCCTTCACCAAAGCCTTCATTACCCTTGCGCTGAATTATTTCGAAGAAAATTGGTCCAATTACGTTTTGCGTAAATATTTGCAACAATAGCCCCTGATCTTCGGTTGGGGCGCCGTCTACCAGTATTTGCAACTCTTTCAATTTATCGACATCTTCACCATGGCCTTTTACGCGCTCATTTAGTTGCTCGTAATACGTATCAGGTGTGCCTTGAAAAGCAGATCCGGTTTTTAGCATCGACTGTACTGTTTGATAGATATCCCCCGTGCCAAGGGCAATATGTTGGATGCCCTCACCCCGATATGCGTTCAGATATTCCTGAATCTGGGATTTATCATCGGAGCTTTCATTTATCGGAATGCGGATTTTTCCGCACGGGCTAGTCATTGCCTTACTTTTAAGTCCCGTAAGTTTTCCCTCAATATCGAAATACCGGATTTCCTTAAAATTAAATAAGCGCTCATAAAATTCTGACCACTCGTCCATTCTACCACGGTGAACATTATGCGTAAGATGATCAATATAAGTAAGACCGGTACCAGCAGGATGACGCTCCTCGCCTTCAATTGGAAGAAAGTCGACATCATAAATAGATCCTTTATCGCCATACCGATCGACCAGGTATATCAGCGAATCCCCTATTCCCTTGATAGCCGGAATATTGAGCTCCATCGGTCCGGCATTTGAAGGTATTACCCAGGCACCAAGCTCTTCAGCTTTTTCTATTGCTTTAGCTGAATCTTTTACGCGAAAGGCCATGGCACAGGCGCACGGACCGTGAATTCTCGCGAAAGACTGTGCGAAACTGTCTGGTTCTGCGTTGACGATAAAATTGACGTCACCTTGCCTGTAAAGGATGACATCTTTGGAACGATGTTTTGAAACAGGGCGAAATCCCATCGACACAAACAATTCACCCAGTGCCTTTGGATCGGGTGCGGCATACTCCACGAATTCGAATCCATCCGTTTCCATTGGATTTTCCCATAAATCAGTCATAGCTTCCTCTCGATTTGACAAAGTAGTTTCAAATGCAACTATATTGCCGTAAGATGGCTTTCAGTGACAATAAAGTCAAGACCAAAAACGGAATTAAAATGCTTAATCTGCCACGTTTTTTACCCTATCGATTAACGAAGCTATCCGGATTTATCAGCCGAAACCTTGGGAATATTTATTCTGAACGTTTCAATTTAACGATCCCTGAATGGCGCATCGTCGCACTCTTGGGATCCGAAGATGGTTTAACGGCGCAAATTATTGGAACCCGGGCCTCGCTAGATAAAGTGAGAATAAGCCGTGCTGTAGACCGACTTGTAAAATCGGGCCGCGTGACAAAACAAACGCATGATACAGACCGGCGCTCTTCGTTGCTGTATTTGACGAAAGCGGGGCGCGAACTATTGGAGGAGATTGTTCCTTTAGCCCAAGATTATGAAGACGGGTTGTTAAGGGAATTTAATGCGGAAGAAATCGAGTTACTGGATAGCTTCTTAAACCGACTTGATTCAAAAGCTGAAAGCCTTCAGGAAGATTACAAATCCTAATTAACGCTAACGCGCCCAAAACCTGGCAGCTTAAGATCGTGATCGTCGAAGTCATATCCCAATGTAAGTCCTAATAAATGAAGTTCGGCCCCCTCCACAGGACTAAACGTAAACCCTCCGTATCCGAATAAAGAAAACTGAAAACCCTGACCACTCACGGGTGTCCCCGTTATTTTACTATCAATAAGAAAATCCTTGCCAATTGCGGTTGGCGGCAAATCAAGCATCAACTCCGGTATATTTCGTCCTATATGGGCAACAAAACTGTTTGAATTCGGTCCCGGCCATAAAACATAGTTGTTTTTATATGGATAGGAATCGACGAGAGATTCAATTTTCGTGATTATGCCTTCCGCTGCCGATCCTCTAACATCGCTTAGTAATTCAGGAGGATTCCCGTGCCAGAAATTATCTGGAGAACCTGTCCGGTATGATAGAGCTTGCCCACCGTTGTATGCACGCCAACCAATTACTTCATATCTTTCATAAGTTTCCGCGTTACGCCTTTTTAAAGCAATCCAAGTATGAACCGCGAAGTTACT
>Ga0315336_1003453_pt1 | contig 20976 bp, 17 predicted proteins | sample ASW5metaG_FD_204512 | JGI IMG/M metagenome (GOLD analysis project Ga0315336, IMG submission 204512) | Ammonia-oxidizing marine archaeal communities from Monterey Bay, California, United States - ASW #5 | ecosystem: Environmental > Aquatic > Marine > Intertidal zone | place: USA: California... | reverse complement strand
CCAATGGAATTCTTGTGGACTTCCATAGCGACCCTTTTGGGTTTCATGGCTACAAGCTTCATTCGATGCCAATTTTTAAAAAATACGAATACAAATGAACGTCTTTTGATGGGCGCGTCAGCGGTCGGATTTTTTGTATTTGTCGTTACGTCGAATCTTTGGATTCTTATCGTGGGGTTGATTCTTTTGGGTATTGTTTCTGTGTGTCAAGGAGTCAATTTGAAGGCTCGATAGATTTTGGAGGCCGTATCTATGAAGTCTTTTCTGCTTGCAATGGTTTGAAGGTTCGGAAATTCTTTGTGAAGAAATGACTATAGGATATTTGCATTTTACCGGTGGATTTCATTTTCTAAACTGTATGTGGCGCGATTTTGAAAAGGAGATGTGAATGGTAGGGCATCCAGTAAATGAGAAACTTGAATCTCGCACAGATATATGGCGGATCTCTCAGCATTGTTTTAACGAGGAGATCCGTTCTAAGATGACGTTTTCTGAAAATTTCAAAATTTGCGACATCACACTTCGAGAAGGAAGACAGCTTCCGGGTGTCTCGCTACGGCGGGATGAAGTCCTCTTGATTGCAGACAAATTGGTCGAGGCAGGGGTGGGGATGCTCCAGATGCATCACGACGATCCCCAAGAGATGGAAGAGGTCAAAAAGCGTCATCCCGGAGTTGTTGTCGAGGCACTGGTTCATCCCACGGCTGTTCTCAATCCCGAACTCGCTAAAGTCGAAGTCGATATGAACTTTGATCATGGTGCCGATTATACAACTCTGTGCTTTTCATTTTCCCCGGAGCAAATGTGCTTATTCGAATCTATGGCGGGTGCTCGCATTTCGATTGAGGAGGCGATTGAACGCGCCATGGGGTCGGTGGCCTATGCCCGAGAAAAGGCTGGTCTAGATAACAAAGTCGGCTGTCTTATACAGGATTGCACCCGAATTCCTATTGACCGTTTAGCCGAAGTGTGCGGCAAGCTCGTTGATGCGGGTGCGGACATGATCAAGTTGGACGACATCAACGGTATGGCGATTTATCACGTGTATACGCACGTCGTACGGGAGATGAAACGGCTACTTCCTGGCACCGAAATCGGTCTTCACACCCATAACGATATAGGCATGGCGACCGCGGCACTCTATGCCGGACTCGAGGGTGGTGCTGACTTGATCGATGTCTGTGTGAATGGCCTGGGCGAGCGTGCCCACATTGCCCCGTTGGCTGAAGTGGCTTCAGTCATTCAAATATATTACGGGATCGACTGCGGGATTCAACTCGACAAAATGTATGAGCTTTCAAAGCTGGTTTCGGACATCATGAAATGGCCTATGACAGACACAATGCCTTTTGTTGGAAAGACCTCTTTTTCTCATTTGGTAGAAGTACATTATTGCGTACCTGATACAGAGGAAGGTTTTTGGGCATATCTCTGTATGAAACCAGAAATATTCGGAAATTCCTCGCATAACCTGCTTGGACATTATTCAGGCCCATGGGCTGTTCGCACCAAGGCGCGCGAGTTGGGAATGATAATTCCGGAAGGAAAGGAGCTGGATGTAGTTGAGGGCGTTCGCTCGCAGATACGCTGGCGCAAGCGCCAAATAACCAACGATGAATTTCGATCGATAGTCGAAAGTGCTTGCTAACCGTTCGAATGGAAGATATCAAAGGTGCCCATAAATGCCTAGACTTCGAAAAATTATGGATGATGAAGCATCGGAAGAGGTAATGCATATTTTTAATGGAGCAAAAGATCTGCTTGGTTTTGTTTCGAAATCTACGAGAACAATTGCGCATAGTCCTTGGGTGGCAAGATGGCTTATCCCATTTGCCACGACGGTTCAACGTGAAAGCGGAGGTTTGCTTGACGTGAAGACAAAAGAGCTCGCAGTCATTCGAACATCAATGGTGAACAACTGCGATTTTTGACTAGGCCATAATCGATGGCTTGGTCAAGTCAGCAGATTGACAGAAGAGAAAATTGTTGCGGCCGAAGGAGATTTTGAAAACTCCTTTGTTCTCTCTAAAAAAGAAAAATACATTCTCAGATGGGCGGAATTGGAAACGAAAAATGAGTCGAAAAACGATGAAAAATGCTGGAAAGAACTCAAAACTTATTATAATCTCAGGAATTAATCGAACTTACTGTGGTCATCTGCCATTTCAATCTGATGAATCGGCTGAACGACACACTCTAATTGGACCTCGAGACTCCTCCGCTCGATATGCGCTCGACGAAAGTCCCGCCAGAAAAAATGAGCCGTTATGCGAGGAAAGTCTTAGCCGGAGATATTTGAGCAACCGGAGAATTAACGAACGAATCGGAGGAACTATGAAACTCGAAGGAAAGGTTGCATTTATTACGGGTGCCTCGGGCGGAATTGGAGGCGAAATTGCCATAAATTTTGCTAAGGAGGGGGCAGATGTCTCTCTCGCAGCGCGCCGGATTGATAGGCTTGAAGCCGTGGCGGAAAAAGTCCGCGCACTGGGACGGGAGGCACACGTTTGCAAGTGTGACGTAGAGAAGGATGAGGACATAGTGAACGGTATTCAATCCACGGTCAGTGCACTTGGTCCAATTGATATTCTGGTGAACAACGCTGGCATCGTGAGTTTCGAAGCCGTTCATGAACTTCCGGACGAAGTTTGGGATCGAACTATGCAAATTAACGCGAAGGCCCCGTTCGTGGCAATTCGAGAAGTCCTGCCTTCAATGATTGAGCGTAAGAGTGGCAAGATAATCAATGTAGCTTCGGTGTCGGGCAAGATTGGCTTGGCTTACCGAAGCGCCTACGCTGCATCGAAACATGCCGTTCTCGGTCTCACGCGGGCGCTATCTGCTGAGGTGGCTCCAACCGGGATCACCGCCAATTGTATTTGTCCAACCTTTGTTTCCACTGAAATGTTTGACGAGAGCATCCAGAAGTGGGCTGACGAAACCGGAAAGAGTTTTGAGGAGCAACGCGAGGAGCTTCGCAATCGGGTTCCTATGAAACGCTTTATCGAGCCGGTCGAATGCGCTCCGCTCGCTCTACTTCTGGCCTGTGATGATTCTGGCGGGATAACAGGCCAGGCCATCAACGTGGATGGTGGATTTGTTCAGTACTAGACTTGATTGGGAAAAAGGAGGCGCTTCGTGCGGCTAAAGGATCGGGCGGCAATCGTTACAGGCGCAGCTAGTGGTCTCGGGGAGGCAATCACGAGACGGTTTGCAGGAGAAGGGGCGAAGGTTCTCGCCTGCGATCAGAATGAAGATGGTGTGGAGAAACTTGCCGCTGTGCTTTCGGCAGAAGGGCTGGAAGTCCTCCCAAATGTTGTAGATGTATCAAAGTCAGGCGAGGTCAACCGGGTCGCGGAGTATGCGTTCAAATCATTTGGCCGGGTCGACATTTTAATCAACAATGCGGGGATCTCCCCCAAAAAGGCCTATCTTGACTACACCGAGGAGGATTGGGACGCGGTTCTGAACGTTAATTTGAAGGGGGAATATTTATTCGCTCGTTCTGTTTCGGAGCACATGATCGAAAACCGGTATGGCCGAATTGTAAATCTATCTTCTTCAGCGTGGCGCTCGGGTGGTTTTGCTGGAGGGATTCCTTACACTTCAGCGAAGGCTGGGGTAATCGGTCTGACCCGCTCTCTAGCCAATACTCTTGGGCCTAGTGGAATCACCGTCAACGCAATTGCACCAGGGCCGACAACGACTCCGTTGACCGACAATTGGCTCCCCGCCAGGGAATCGGAAATGGTGAAGAAGATTCCATTGGGCCGGGTAGGTCGGCCGGAGGATATCGCGAATGCGGCGCTTTTCCTGGCATCGGATGAAGCCTCCTACATCACCGGGATCTGTTTGGACGTCAACGGTGGAATTGCAATGGGGTGAGCCGGATTCGGCCCGAAGGATTTTACTTTTTGGAGGAGTGAGGGAAAATAAGGTGTCCTGGCCCAACTACGATGAAGGAAAACCTAATGCTCTTTGGCCGTCGCACTTTATGGCTCGAGAACGTGTATATCTTCATGCAGAAAATTTAGCGAATCTTGATCAACTTCCAGTGACAGGGTTTGAAATATCTTTTTTCCCGATCAAGATCGAAAGAGCAAGTGGTGCATGGATCCGTGCTATTGCCCATTTGCCAGAATAGCTTGATGTATAGAGGATCGAGGCTTAGGTATTTTCTCAGTTGCTATCCTTAAGAAAAAAACAGACTACGGAAATGAAGAAGAGAAATTTTCAACAGTGGAGAAGTCATTATGGGTAAACTCATCATTATCAATTGCGCAGCTGATACATCGATGCACGAAGGTGTGCCCCAAAGATTTTCCGATTCAAAAGTGCTTTCGGATTCAGTTGAAGAGGCCGCGAAAGCGGGGGCAGCCATTGCTCACATACATGCGTCTCCAACGAATTACGATGCATGGGAGTCTCACTCTAAGGCCATACGCGATCGCTGCGAAATTATGCTCCAGTATGGAATATCGACTCAAACGGTGGAACAACGCCGCGCAGTTTTAAAGAATAGGCCCGAAATGATTTCGGTCGCACTCAATGCACATAGTCTTGTTTTTCTAAATCGTGACATGATGATGCTTCATCCGAGAGAAGAACTCGAAGAATTGATGCGAATGTGCAACGACAGTGGAGTTAAACCAGAATTCGAGGTGTTTGGTTTAGGTGAAATGTGGCTCTTAAGCGATCTGGCGGAAAAGGGACTAGTGCATCCGCCTTTCTTGATGACAGTTTTCTTCGGTCGACCAGGTGGATGCTGGTCGCCCGCGACGGTGGAGGAATTTCTTAATCGTTCTGCAAGTTTAATCGATGGGTCAATGTACATTACGAGTGTTACAGATCCGAACGCAATTCATATACACACGATGGCAGTTATGCGAGGGGGCCATGTACGGGTGGGAACTGAGGATGAGCCTTATCTCTCCCCAGGGTCTCTTGGCGAAAATGTGGACCATGTATCGCGAATAGTTCGCATCGCGAAGGAGTTGAATCGAGAGGTGGCATCTGTGAAAGAAGCTAGGAAAATTCTTAAAATACCTTCGTAAAATTTGTAACTTAATTGGAATTTTAGTCATAATAGTTGATTCTCTCGCCCATGTCGTACCGAATGAGTTTGTAGAGGATATCCGAGCTGGAAGATTTGGCGAGGCTTTATCAATCGAGCAGGGGAAAAAGTGGGAATTTCTTGTCATCAAAGGGACTGTGGGGTATGGACCTGAATCCGATGGCCGTAGATTGGTTACGTGATGCGCTGACCGAAAAAATTCCCCCGGGCCATAACAAAACTGCATATGTTCAGCAAAACTCGGGATCGGGGCCTTTTGGTGCCCAGTTTCCCGAAAATCACCCCCGTAAATGGTAAGGAATTCTTCCGGCGGATTTTAGTTTGTTCGGGAAATGATAAAAGATGAAATTTCATTCCGTTCGGGTTCAGCCTTCCAAGGAAGTGTTTCTCAAACACCGACACCTCGCCTGGAAAATTGCCGAAGTATCCGCTGATCCCACACCCATCGATGCTGATGTCCGGGAGATGGTCATCAATCGAATCATCGACAATGCTGGCGTAGCATTGGCCGCGATTAATCGGTTGCCGGTAGCCAACGCACGTTCCCAGGCGCTGGCCCACCCTCGCCCAACTGGGGCGTCGTTGTTCGGTCTTTCCCCGGAGCAGCTTTTCGATGCTGAATGGGCATCTTGGGCAAATGGGACAGCGGTCCGTGAACTCGATTTTCACGATACTTATCTAGGATTAGATTTTGGGCACCCGGGCGATTCCATCCCTACCGTTTTGGCAGCAGCTCAACAATGCCGAAGGGATGGTTTGGACCTTATCCGGGGAATTGTCGCAGCTTATGAAATTCATATTGATCTGATGCGAGGTATCTGTCTTCACGAGCACAAAATTGACCATATCGCTCATCTTTGTCCGGCGATGGCAGCGGGCATAGGCTCCCTCCTCGGTCTAAACGAGGAAACCATCTACCAGGCGGTCCAACATGCTGTTCACGTTTCTTGCACTACTCGGCAGTCACGGAAAGGAGAAATATCGAGCTGGAAGGCCAACGCTCCGGCCCATGCTGGGAAGCTCGCTGTCGAGGTCGTGGACCGGGCCATGCGTGGAGAGAGAAGCCCGTCCCCCATCTACGAGGGGCAGGATGGATTCATTGCTTGGATGCTAGGAGGCGCCAACACAATTTACGAAGTACCCCTGCCCGAGAGGGGGGAGCCGAAGCGTGCCATTATGGATTCCTATACTAAAGAGCATTCTGCAGAATATCAGGGACAAGCGCTAATTGATTTGGCGTTTAAAATGCGCCCTAGAGTCCTTTCCCTGGAAGAGATTGAACACATTACGCTACATACCAGTCACCACACCCACACCGTCATTGGGACGGGAGCCAATGACCCTCAGAAGATGGATCCAAAAGCTTCCCGAGAAACGTTGGATCACAGTGCTATGTATATCTTCGCCGTCGCATTGGAGGACGGGCGATGGCATCACAACGAGAGCTATTTGCCAGAGCGGGCTGCCCGGCCCACTACGGCGAGCCTTTGGCAAAAAATCGAAACAGTGGAAGACTCCAAATGGAATCGCCTCTACCACAATCCTGACCCGAATTCTAAGGCTTTCGGTGCGCGCGCAGAGATTTTTATGAGGCGGGGCGAAACCGTAGAGGATGAATTATTAGTAGCGGATGCCCACCCTTTGGGAATAAAACCATTTGGAAGAGACGATTATATTAAAAAATTTGAAATGTTGACCGGGGAGATTGTCCCCACGCCGGAGCAGAGGCGATTTCTAGATGCTGTTCAGCGCCTTCCGGAACTTGGACCCGACGAATTGTACGCTTTGAACCTCGCGGCGGAGACCGACTTACTCGTTTGCTCCGAGCGTGATCGGCGAGGAATTTTCTGAATGTGTCTAAGCAGCCATATTAAAGGATTTCAATTTCTACTAGCGGGCCGTATTGTTGCCCCCCGTAGCAGTCTGCGTCATCGAGATCGGCTGAATAGCAGGGGCGGGGGATCGAAATCTTGATGGCCCGAGCGGCATCATGGTGAACAAGCAGAATTGTTTCCTCGGGTAGATTGTAAATTTGTCCGAAAATTTCTCGCGTGATGGCGCCCGAGTTGATAACCCGCCGGTAGGTCTCCTCTTCTTCGAACATGATATCGAAGGTGAGATTAAAGGGCCCCGCGTTCTTGGAGCGAATAAGTTTAGCCAGTTCCCCCAGTGTTGCCATTAGAAACCGGCTTCCTCATATTTGATGGGGAACATCTCGTAGGGATCATCCGGATAGACGATGTGGTTAATGTTGAATCGGTAGACGGGCCCCTTATCCATTTCTGCCGGGGCGAACGGGAAAGCGATGCCCGAGATGAGGCCAGACCATTCGGGAATTGGATAGTGGACGGCAAAATGGCTCAGGGTGGAGGCTAGCGCCCGGGCGCTTTCTTGATCGTTGGCCATGATCTCAAACAAAAGGCCCACCTCATGGGGAATTTCCTTCGCGAGCGGTTCTAGAGGTCCCATCACTGCGTCGCGGCCATAGACTCGAATGACCAAATGGTAGTTTGGGTCCCCGTCTTCGTCTGGGAAGATTTCACGTGCTCGCTCAGCGAACCCGGTGCGCATGCCCGAGAGCCACGAGTCTAGTTGGCGGAGAATGTAGGGGTCGCGAACCCCGCCGACGATGACACTTTGGTATCCAGCTAGTTCGGCGCCTTCAAGCTTAACAGAGTAAGAATCAGCTATTTGGTAGGCTGAACCTCGTACACAAACCGCACGCTCGTCCTCGGCGGAATAGGCAGATTTTGTTGTGTCGAGTACCCCGCCCGGTTCAACGATGTGGAACGGATCGGCGTTTTCGTAGAGGGTATGGGAGGCTACACTTTGCGGCGTGCATCGCATCTCGGGGTCCAGTGGCTCGATAATGAAATGGTCGTCCCGAATTCGAGCAAAGATCCCGTCCGGGCGTTTTCGGGTGACGGCGCAGGCGGCGCCACATTCGAGAATCTTTGCTGCGTGCCATGATAGGCCGCGGTCCGCACCCATCCGAAGGGGAACGCAGGCGAATATTGAGGTGTCCGAGGCCCGCCCCGCCAAGACGACGTCTGCCTTTTGGCCGAGCGCTTCGGAGATTGGTTCATCCCCCATCATACCGACAATATGCGCGCTGCTGTCGATGGTTTTCTCGGTAAGTACGGGGGCCGGGTCTAGTGGGATGATTCGGCCCTCACTCATGCGCTTTTTTAGGTATTCTTTATTCTGTTCGCTGTGGACTAGAGCCAAATTGAAGGCTAGGCCCTCTTCGCGGGAGATATCTAGGCATATTTCGCGCATCCAGCTAAGCCCCTTAGAGCTGCCCGCCGTGCCGCACGAGCCGATGATGAGCGGGATTTCGAGCTTGGCCCTAGCCAAGAGCAAAAGTCGTAAGTCGCGCTTGGTCGCTGCGCGAGAGAAGTGGGGAACCCCAGTCCCAAGCGAAGCCGGTCCCATATCGGTCGAACCACCGTCGCAAACGAGGGCGTGGGGACCCATCAAAAGTCCACGCTCGAGCGAGGATTCGGGGAATCCGGACCCGAGAACTCCGCATGGCGAGAGTACGCGTGACTCTGTCACTTTTTTCATCCTATTTAAATTTTTATGGTAAAAAAACTCCCTAAGATACATTAATTCTAGGCTGATAGTGGCGACTAGACAAGATTAAAGTTCTTGAGGGTCTTCCTTGGACGGGGCGAATTCTGGCACGTCGATGAGTGTTCTGCCGACATGGGATAGGATGAGAGGTGTGACTCTGTAAATTCATTATTTTATCGGGAGAAAAATGATGCCTCATAGGGAATTATCCGCCAAAAGGATCCGGGCCCGTTTCCGGTCGGACTTGGCCAGTGGGCGTTTGCTTCGTTTCCCTGGTGCTTTCTCGCCAATGGTCGCCATGCTGATTGAGGAGTTGAGGTTTGAGGGGGTCTATATTTCGGGAGGAAACCTCTCGGCGGATCTGGGTCTCCCAGATATCGGCTTGATTACTCTAACCGAGATGGCTCAGCGGGGTAGGGCCATTTCTCGTGTGACCTCTCTCCCCTCGATCGTTGATATCGATACAGGGTTTGGCGAGCCGATGAACGTCGCCCGAACCATTTCTGAAATTGAAGAACTCGGCATGGCGGGCTGCCACCTAGAGGATCAGGTCTTGCCCAAGCGCTGCGGTCATCTGGATGGAAAGGATCTTATCTCCACCGAGGAGATGGTGCGTAAGGTGCACATTGCCGCCGAGGCCAAACGCGATCCAAATTTTCTCCTGATAGCGCGTACGGATTCCCGCGCGTGCGAAGGCATGGGGAAGGCAATAGACCGAGCCAAGGCCTATGTGGATGCCGGAGCGGACATGATTTTTCCAGAAGCCATGGTGGATGAGAAAGAGTTTGAGGTCTTCCGGGAGGCCATTGAAGTTCCACTTCTAGCGAACATGACTGAATTCGGCGTTTCCAAACTCCTGACCTGCAGTCAGCTTGAGGGCTTGGGCTATAACCTGATCCTGTATCCGGTCACCACTTGGCGCCTCGCCATGAAGGCGGTCGAAGACGGACTCAAGAGCATTCTTGAAGAGGGCACTCAGGCTCATCTCATCGATCAAATGCAGCCGCGGTCGCGCCTCTACGAGATTCTTCGGTATGAGGAATACAACTGCTTCGATGAAAATATTTATAACTTTAAGTTAAAGTAAATAATCGGGGAATAGGATGATGACCATACAGGAAAGAACGGAGAGGTAGAATCAGCCATAAGACAGGAGATTCTCACGATGGCCGTGGCAGTATTAATGACCATGGGGACAATTTCAATTTCTACTGGAGTGTGAGCAGTTACTGGGCGCAAAATCTGTTTACCGGAAACTATAGCTACCCACCGGACGCCTCCGATTTCTACAGGAATTCCAAAATTTGGACGGTGCGGGTTCTAAAGGGTGAAGGCTGGATGCTAAGGAATTGGATTTATTTCCGAGCCTTTACCCGTGCGGCGATTTTGCGACGGTCCGGGCTGACAAATACGGTTTTTATTAGACCACGGGTGCACAGTGAATTTCACCGAATTTGGGATGGTATGATATTTTGAGCCAGTCATACTGGTGATTTAATTGGATAAATTTGTTCTTTGCACGAGTTCTTGATTATCTGAATGATAGGAGCAAGCGATTTCTATCGAGCTGGCTTGGTATTTGTCCTGCGACGGAGACACCGCTCATCTCGGCCAAAAAAGCGCCGATGATCCGCCGAGTTATGAAACGTTTACCCGAATAGCACGGAATGCGGAGAGAAGTGGGTTTTCTACCATTCTCGTTCCCACCCACCAGTCGAGCGCCCACTTTCTCCGGGAGGCCCCCGCCTGGGACAGTTTAGTCACCGCCGCCGTCATAGCTCCTGCGACAAAATCGATCAAACTGCTCTTGGCAGTTCGGGCGGGAATTATCGAACCGGCGGCTCTTGCGCGAATCCTGGCCTCCCTCGATGAACTTAGTGGCGGGCGAATCCTCTATAACGTAGTGACGGGGGGGAAATTTCAGACTGCCTTCAGCGGCGAAATTGAGCACGATGACCGGTATGAGCGAACGGAGGAGTATCTCCAAATTCTCGATGGGCTCTGGACCCAGGACGGATACTCGTTCAAGGGAAAGTACTACCAGGTCGAAGATGTGGTGGTGTATCCAAAGCCAACACAAAAGCCTCGAATTCCCTTTTTCTTAGCGGGATCGTCCGAGATCGCACGTCAAATCGCCGTTCGGCGAGCAGAATACTCTGTTTTCTGGGGGAAAAGCCCCGATCAGGTTGCTAGCCGCGTCCGTGACATGGAAGAGAGGCTCGAGGGCACGGGTCGGAAGCTCAAATACGTGACTCGGTTCCAGATTGTTGCCCGCGAAACCGAGGATGAGGCTTTCGAGGCGGCGCAGGAGCTATTGAGCCGGGCCGATACCGATGTGCTTACCCAGCGCGGAATCGATCCCGCTGAGGCAGCGGGAGATGAGGCTCTTGCCCCGAAGGATCGTACGCGGGAGGAGATGGTCAGCCCTGGCTTCTGGGGGGGCATGGGCCGGATTCGATCGGGTTCGACCGTGGCCATTGTCGGCTCCTATAACCAGTGTGCCCAAAAAATAATCGAGTTTGAACGGGCGGGAATCGATTTGTTGATCCTCTCTGGCTTTCCACTCCATTCCGAATGCGAACGAATTGGCCGCCATGTCATTCCTCTAGTCCGGGGGATGGAAATAGAACTTGGCCTTGCCAAAAATAACCATTAAAGAAATTCACCCTTAAGATATGTTTCAATAGATGATGCTAGTGAGCCTAGCAGCCTCCCTCAAGATACGTGAGACCGCGGTCTCCTCGTTTCTTCCCGCCAGAGAGAAATAAACTGATTATCCAATGCCTTGAAACCACAAGGGCGGAGAACTGTGATTGGGTCTGAATTGCCGTGAGACGATTACCGCTAGCGGAAGCACCGCCAGGAGTATGTGGCCACTGGATGGAAGGAACAAGGGAACCTCGTTTGGGATGGTTTCAGGTGGCATTTCGTCTAGAGGGAGCTGTTAATTCCCATAAAAGGTGGTTAGTGAGGGGATTTGAGATGGTGAAGTTCATTCAACAATCAATTGTTTGAAAATTTTGACTTAGGGGAAAGTAAAACAACGGGCTTATCTCCTTAGGTGTGGAGGAAGCATTAGGGGTCTTTCACGAATCTCTATGCAACTTACTTTGAAACTTTCTAAACGCACGAGGCGATATGTGCTGCTTCGTCCAGGGCGGCACACACCCGGTTCCGTTCCCGGACTAGGCGGGTGTAAAGGACCCTCCCCTCGTGAGTTTTCGGTCCTGCATCGATAAAAACACCCACGCGAGAGAGCCCCGGAAACATCTGAGCTCCAGATGCGGGGTCGTGATCAAAAGGGCCCTGCTGAGTGTAAAGGACCGTGTTTACGGCATGGCTGATCCGCCTGGTCGCCAGGTTTAGGATTTTCGGGTCTAATGATTTTGCCCTTTCCATCATGGACTCGGCTGATTTTCGGAACCGTTTCGCTGCGCTGAGGGCGGGTCCAAAGTCAAACGTATAGTCTGCGCGCTCGTTCAGGTTTGAGAGCTCTTGATCAACTACATCTGCAATGGAACGCGGGTCGAGCGGAAACCGCTCGACTGTGCAAAGTTCAAGGAGCGCACTCGCGTAGAGACGGGTATGCTCTGTGAGGAGTTTTTTGTCCATTTTATCAAGGGTGTCGGCGGGGTTGTGCCAATATTCGGGGAACCCTCCTTCAGGATGATCTTTTTGGAGGTCGGGGGCACCAGGAGGCAGGACCGGCAGAAACGAAAAAGATGGAACGCCCACGCCCCAAAACGATTGATCGGCCATCTTTCTGGGATTATCTGGAACTGTTTCTTGACCACCGAGGCGTCGAACTGCATCTCTTACCCAAGCGGAGATGTCGGCCGTACAAAATGGCCGGTAAATTGTGCATTGTCGGCATCCAGGCTGGTCGATGTTAAGGTATGCGGCACAGTTGGCCCGAAGATCCTCGAACATATGATCTGAATACCAGGTCGAACCCGAGAAACGGCCATGTGAGTGACCGTTCCACCAGACGACGCGCAGCCCACGCTTGAGTTCATTTCGGCGGTTGAGAATGACCCGCGCCAATTCTATCAAGGTTGCGTCGCCTGCACCGTTGTCGTTAGCACCGAACTGCCATGAGTCGATGTGCCCAGCAACGAGGACATACTCCTTGCTCCCCGAGGGGGGAGGGATCGTAGCCACTGGCATGGTGGTCTTGCGCCACCGTGTGTCAGTTTGGGCGTTAATACGGAGCTGAAGTTCATTTTTCGATTTGGCAAGATCGATGAGGCCCTGACCTTGCTCTCGAGAGAGCGTAACAACGGGTGTAGCCGGGAGGCGACCCACGCTTTCGGGGGTGGGCGAGCCCCAGATAGTCGAGACGGTCATTTCATGGGCGACACCCATATTGACGTAAATCTGTCCAATCGCTCCCGCCTGCTCAAAGGCATAGAAGCGGCCTGGAGAGAGCATTCTTTCGGCGACCGTGATTCTACCTGCCACTGGGCCTTCGGGCACCAGAGCCTCGCCGACGTAGATAGCATTCCCGGTAACTCCAAATTTTCCTGTTGATGCACCAAAGACCGCGGTAATGGCGGAGATGTGCTCGGGCTTCTCACCTAGTATATCAAGGGATGTTATCCCGGGTATGCTGATTAAAGCGTCAGTTTCATGGAATTTTACATCGATTCCAAGTGCCGATAGTTCTTCAGCAATGTATTCGACAGCCTGAGCTTCGCCGAGAGTACCGGTGTAGCGCTCCCATTGGCATATGGATTCTAAATGTTTCCAAAGAATATCTGAGTTGACTTCAGAGGCAATGATCATAAAGGGTCCTTAAAATACCTGTCAGTATAATGGATTACTTTGTGATGGAGGTAGAATGTAAATAGCGAGCATTTGCCTAATTTTGAGGGTATAAATTAGGAGGAAGAGGTATTTTCCTCTAAGCATCGGAGAAGTTCATCCTGCTCAATTTCAGGCAAATTTACCTTGATGCCGATCGCCCAGGGGCTATTTGGGTCGTTACTCTTTTCGCACCGGGCAACCGTAGCTTTATCCCAGCGAAAATTTTTTTCTTTGAGACTTATTGATATTTTGAATTCACCATCCACCTCCGGTTTTCTCGCAACCGATAAGAGCAATCCACCCGCTGAGATATTTTGCAGGGCGACAGGATTGTCTGAAAGGGCCGGAATATCCACAACTCCCGGCACGAAAAATCGAACGTATCGGCGTAGCTCAGAGGTGCCGGGTTCTTGCGGGAGGTCCTCGGGCTGTTTTTTTTCAAGTCGTGATTGCTGTTTATTGTTTTCCCGAATCATGTTCGCAAGCTGAAAAACAATTGCCGTTGATATGGCAGGGTTCTCTTGTATCAGCATGAGAAGGTGTTCCTTCCGCATGGCGAGAAATGTGGAATCTCCGTTGGCGATCGCGGTTGCCGAGCGTCCTTCGGAGCCAAAGAGCGTCATTTCTCCGAACGAGTCTTTTTCCTTAAGGCTCGCCAACCGGACTTCCTCAGGAGTGCCATGGTTTTTTATAACTTCTATCTCGCCATCTACGATGACATATAGATTGTCCGCCGGGTCGCCTTCGTTAAATAGGATGTCTCCATCCTGAAAGCTCATCTCTTCGGATATGTTGGTCAAAATTTTAAGTTGCTCGGGGGGCATCGACTCGAAAAGGTTTACCGTTTTTAAAAATAGCGCTTTTTCGATGGAGGAAAGCATTTGGGTCAAGCCTCTTTTGACCGTCCTACGTCGGATGGGCCGAATTTGATAACATCGTATTCGGATTCGAGCGATACCCCAGAAACTTATCACTTCAGGAAAGGATAATATATATAGGAAATAGAGCGAAGAGAGAGCTTCTGGGTAGGGTAGGTGAAAAAAAAGGAAAATAACACCGTTCGAGTAGGGAGAAGAAGGGGTATTTTCGCCGAATTTACACTTCCCATCCCGAATAGAAATGTCTTCTAGGGTATCACCCGTGAATTCGTTTGGACCCCCAGAGGGTGGCACGAAAAACCGTGCAACAGAATAAATAATCCCCAGAATGGCCGTGAAATGGGGTATTTCGACCAAATTTTTCCTCTCCAAACCGCTGCGAGTGAAATTTTTCTCAGAAATCAAGACTTTCATAGCACCTCCGTTAGATATCTGGGTATTTTCAGGGAAACCACAAAAATTCGGCTAAAAACCTGAAACCATACACAATGATCAGCTGTTTTGAGAGAATGGCCACACATTCAAGGAATACCCCGTTTTTCCCATGACCCCAAAAATCGTTAAACCCCGTTATTCATGAGTAAAATCAGATTTCTTCTGCGGGGTAGGTTGCTGCGGCAGTGTATTATCAGCCAGGGTATTCATCCCCTCGTTCTGAATTTGTCCGACAAGGCGGCTCCTCGCCAGCTCTGGGATAGGAAAGGCCCATCCTAGGCTACGTGATACCTTGAATGGCTCTAAGGGAGAATTTTGGTGGGCTGATTTGAAGTGAAGATTCCGGCATACAGAACTCGGTTCAGATGTTGCGGCATAAAACAATTTCCCTCGAAAAGGTTTTCCGAAGGTTGAAATCGTTTCTGCCAAATAATTGGGTCATTTTCAGCTTTTTCCCCGGAATTTTTCGTTCAGGATGTTCCCGCAAAGTTGATAAAAGAGTCTGAAGTCTGGAAACCGATTCTCTTTAAGTGGCGCCTAACCGCTCCGGGTCATCCTAGTTTTCCAGGATGTATATTTTTGATGAAGAGGGATGAAATGATCCTCCATTTGATTCATCCCGAAATTGACTGAGGCCGTAGTCTTGAATATGATGGAGCACCTTTGGGGGAAGGACTCCTTCTTTATCAATACTGAAAATGCCGACCGTCCGGGGTGGTTTGTGCGACCGGAAGTGAATTATTTAGTTCAAGTGGTTCGCCGGGGAGTATTTGTTTCTAGCAGCCCTATTTTACAATGAGGAGAAACCGACCATGGCTTTTGAAATTCCTAGTCTCGCCTACGACTACAACGCCCTTGAGCCCCATATCGATGCCCGAACCATGGAAATCCACCACACCAAGCACCACAATACCTACGCCACCAACCTTAATAACGCTATCGCCGGTACTGACCTTGAAGGCAAGAGTATCGAAGATATTCTCTCGGCCCTTGACAGCGCACCTGCTGACAAAAAAGGTGCTATAAACTTCAATGGCGGCGGCTTCGATAATCACTGCATCTATTGGACGAATATGAGCCCGGGTGGTGGCGGTGAGCCAAATGGTGCTCTTGCAGATGCAATTGGCGATTTCTCTGCATTCAAAGAAAAGTTTACTTCAACAGCGGTCCCCATCCAGGGCAGTGGTTGGTGCTGGCTCTGCACTAAGACTGGTTCTGGGACGGTCGAGATCAAGCCAATGCCCAACCAAACCAGCGTGCGGACCGAGGGCTATATCCCCCTTCTGGGCATCGACGTTTGGGAGCACGCCTACTACCTTAACTATCAGAATCTTCGTCCCAAATACGTAGAGGCCTGGTGGAACGTCGTAAACTGGAGCGACGTTGCTGCACGTTTTGAGGTCGCCAAGTAGAACGAAGGCGGCTGTTATTCTGAAATCACGCATTAGGCCTTACGATACGAAGTGACCTGTTATCTGGTTGGTTGCGCAATGGCGTTGAATATCGGGAACACCGCCCCCGATTTCAATTATTCCCCAAGAGCAAAGGGCGAGTGATAGCATAAAGTTGTGCGACTACGACTATATATAAAGGAAAGAAGAACGTACTCCTTTTCTTCTGCCCGATTGGCTTCTCCCTGGTGTGCGGCGAACTACTCTCCGCTTATTTGGTCCAGGCCGATCGTTTTGAGAAGGTAAATTGCCAGGTCCTTGGAGTCAGGCCGCATAGTCTGGGAGTGTCGGGGGCACTTTTCCGGAACTAAATGTTTATTTCGGAAAAGGAACTCTAGAAACTTACGGACCCACGCACGAGGGAGGCTTTAGCAATCGCCCCGTTATCTTGGTCGATAAGGAGGGTACGGTTATTTGCGCCGAGATGACCTTTGCTCCGCTGGACCTCCTCGACAAAAAATTCTATTCCTAGAAATAGACTAGATTAGCTAGATTCGTTTCCAATGCCTGTACGGCGCGGGGTATTCTCCGCGCCGGTTTTTTTGTGGTCTCACAAATTGAATCTTTCTCAAATTAACTTGTTTCCCCTAATTAGATTGTCTTCTTAAATTTCTTGTCTAATTGTAAAAGGAATGGGTAGTTAGGGATGAGATTATTCGAGAATTATATGAAGAAGTAACACAAAATGTACTTACGCAGGTAATTAGGCTATTTCTCCGTGTAAGGTTTTTACTATGTCGGCTCTTGTAGACAAAAAACTGAAGGGGCAAGTTCTTCTCTTGCTATAGAGTTGTCATTTTTTGGATAATTTACCCTTCCTTGCTATATTTTCACAGGGAAAAATCTGTCGCCCTCTGAAAAGATCTCACCAATCGGGTCGGCGGGATATTTTTTGATTCATGGGCTATTGAATTTCTGCCACTTCTACTAGGCTGGATAGGAATTGGGTATAAGGCTGCAATTTATTTTTTTGGTTCCACAAGATTTCGTGAACTGAATGGAGTCTCTCTATGTCCGTAATTGTCGATGAGTTCCTATCATCAGAGACGACCGTTTCGATCGAGTTGTTTCCTCCTAAGTCTGAGGCGGCAGGTGTGCGTCTCATTGAGGAGGTCGAGCGTATTCAGGATGGGATGCGGGTCGCCTTTACCTCGGTCACCTACGGTGCCGGGGGTTCTACGAGGGATGGTACTCTGAATCTCGTCCTCGATTTGGCCATGCGCTATCCGGGTCGCGTAGTGGCTCACTTGACATGTGTGGGGGCGGACGAGGAATCGCTCTCCAGCTTGCTGATGGCCTACCAGGAGAGAGGCATGGGCGATATCATGGCGTTGCGCGGGGATATCCCCGAAGGTATGACGCGTGAGGAGGCTACATCTGGCGGTTTTCGCTATGCAATCGATCTTGTCCGTTGGCTGGGGAAGCTAGGAGGAGTTTCCTCTATTGGAGTAGCGGGCTATCCCGAGGGGCACCCTGAGACACCTGTGCGTTCGCGGGATCTGGATTATTTCATCGCCAAGGCCGATGCCGGGGCTGATTACGCTGCGACTCAGTTTTTCTTCGAGAATTCAGTTTATTTTAAATTCATCGATGAGGCCGCCCGCCGAGGGCTCGAAATTCCAGTTGCGCCTGGGGTTCTTCCAGTGCGTGACCTCGATCAAGTAATTCGTTTCGCAAGCATGTGCGGGGCGAGTGTCCCTGAGCGTTTGATTGCCGCACTCGAGCCCTACCGGGAAGATCCGGAGGGATTCTTAGAAAAATCGGCGGATCTGGCTGCAGAGCAAATCGGAGGATTGATCGAGGCGGGAGTCCGTCATATCCACCTCTACAGCCTGAATAAATCCGATTTAATCTTGCGCATGGCTGACCGGCTGGGTTGGGGTTGCTAGAGTGGTTTTTGGGGTTTTAAAATCGAAGACGCCATCAGAAAATATCCATTTCCTTTCGAAATAATCCACCGTAGGCAAAAAAAACCCCTCCCCCGGTAAGGGGGTTGGTTTATCGACATGCTTAATCTTGATTGCGATTAGTTTTACAACACGGACCATTCAGTCTTTTTGACATGACACAATTCCTGCTCGTGCGAAAATGTGGCAATGGGTTAGTTTGAGGGTTGGGCTAAATCCCATACTGCTGGGATTTGGCGGGAAATCGGCTCAGTGGTCCAAATTTTGCCCATAAAGGCTTTAAATTGGTTTTACGGGTTGATAGATGGTTTCATCCGTTTCGATGATACGGACTCGGTCCGAAAATTGCGCGTGCGTGAAAATCCGTAACGCCCACGCTATGAAAGAATTTGATATCTTCCCCAGCCCGAGGCGCCGCAGTGCCGAAAGGGCGAAGTTGTTTCGACGAAAATCCGTAGTGAATTATGGCCAAGATTTTGGATGCGTTCCTGCTGAAGAACTCATGGCCGCTAGATAAGGTCAGTTCTTCCTCGCGGACCAGCTGGGCGATCTCCTTCGGACCAAAATTGAACTTCGAGTGTCGGGTTAAGGCCCACCGGTTGAACTTCATGCGTGCCCAGGCGGGTATAAATTCCGGGAAGAATGCCCCCCAAGGACCAGCCTCAAGAATCGCTGGGCCGAAGCAGGAGAAAGGGGGTTCATCTCCTGGCTGGAGAACGTAGGCGCACCCGCCCAGGATTAGTTTAATTTCTCGGAAATTGTTCAGGACGTGGACGAGTACCACGCGCATGAAGGTGCCAATTTAGAGCGGGAGGAATTTCCCATCTGCAACCGCCCTAAACCTTCACTGTGGGCAATTCTTGAAGCTAGGAATGAAGCTGGGACCCTATTCAAGGTCGAGAAAGAACGGTTTTTCTTGGAGGGTAATTTGTGAAGCCTCCCCATTCTCGATACCGATTTTAAGGGTTGGCTGAACCTGTTGGAACAAGTCATCAAACCCAGCCTCGTCCGCCATCCGTAGAATTTTCGGAGGGCCAGCCCTCAAGGGGTGGGTATGCAGTGGCCCCAACTAAACTGAGATGGCGCTCAACGGTTCTCAGGTAGGCAACGGCCAAGAAAAGTTTGTCGACCGAGAAGAATTTGAAAGGGATCTTGTGCGGGAGGTCGAGCAGAGGAAGAAAGCGAGTCTTTTGCGCAGTGTAGTGGGAATCCCCAAGATTCGTAAAAGAAGTTTCGGAAGCGGGTTCTTAAAAGCGACTGCATCACCTACCCTATAGGAGTCCTAATATTTTACATGGCAAAGTCATTTATACCCTGAACCCGTGTCAGTACCCGGTAAAATGGGCGTTTCGGGGGTTTTTTGTGGCAAATTCATCCAGCAGACGAGGGCCCGTCTTGTGCGCCGAATGGCGCGGCCAGTGGGTCGGAAGCCCTTGCCCCTGGGAAGACGGATATGCCCGCCTTCCCCCCACAATTCCCCAGAAATTTTCAGTGTGCCAAATCACTTCACAAGGGAGACCTAGAGGTAACGAAATGCCGAGTCCGAACCGCCATGGACGGGGTGTCTTAGCCCTGGCTCAGGCGCTCGAACACTTCATCAGCATCGCTCGCCCTATTGTAGTCCTGATCCAGGGTGCCGTCTCCGCAGGGACTTTTAACTGCAAAGAATACAGCCGGTCCACCCTGGGCGACGACACCGTGTCGCGTATTTCTGGGGATATGAACCAGGTCGCCTGGCACGATGGACCGCTGCTCATTAGCTAGAATCATATTCATTCGGCCTTCTACGACGAGCAAAAATTGCTCCTCATTGGGATGGAAATGAGGGGGCGGGCCCTCGCCGTCTTGATAGGTGACGATCCCGGCCTTCATCAATTCACCCGCAACCGATTTTGCCATTGCCGGACCCGCACTGGAGGGTTTCGATTCCATCTCAGAAACTTTATAAAACGGCATAATAAACTCCATTATAATGCTCATTTTCGATGAAGAGATAACAATTTTAAAACCATTAGCTGAATAGTCTATCAAGAAGGGGGCAAGCAGTCATTGTGCAATGGAGAACAGTTCCTCTCTGGGTTCTCATGAAGAATAAGGTGCAAATTAACTTGGGAGCCGAGATAGTGGAAACTTTTGGCCTGTTTTACATAGGTGGGTCGGTAAGAGTGGGTGCATTTGTATATGGCTGGTCCTCCCCGGACCGCGGAGCACTTTAAAGTCGTTCTCTATACACCTCGTTTTGGTGGAACCCCTATTCATATCTTCCATGGAAATTGGTTGTTCCATTCTTATAAGACAGGTCCCATTCCTAGGCTGAATGGAGGTGCCCGTGCACGGAGGCGCAGGACCCCTATACTTGGTCCGGACAAAAATGATTATGCAATCCTTCGTGAATGTGGGTTTAAATCTACTTGGATGGGGTCTTCTCACCTAAAGGCAGATTTGAAATTTAGCAGGTCAGGCTGATTATTGATGGAGAAACGCAGTACTTTCGGCCCCCCTAATAGGGTAATAAGAGGAGCCGGAAACAAGGGGCCTTTTGGCTAGCCTCATCGCGTTCCTCTCTTGTCGATTCATTCGGCAATTTTGGGAGTTCAAAGAAATTCAGTCGCCCACCGATGAGGGCCGGTGTGGAAGGCTTCCGCATGAGGGATTCGATGTTCTGGATGCCGGATTATATTTTTCGATGAGAATGTTCCTGCCGGCCTGCCGTCAAAAAAGGACCCGGGTCGTTCTAGGGTTACCCTTCTTCAAGTGCCTTAATCCGTCCCCGATGGTCCGTATCGCAGAAATTCGGATTATTTATCTAGCTTATTCGAATAGTGATGGAAGGGAGTCGTGTGGGGTTG
>Ga0315336_1003452_pt1 | contig 20985 bp, 14 predicted proteins | sample ASW5metaG_FD_204512 | JGI IMG/M metagenome (GOLD analysis project Ga0315336, IMG submission 204512) | Ammonia-oxidizing marine archaeal communities from Monterey Bay, California, United States - ASW #5 | ecosystem: Environmental > Aquatic > Marine > Intertidal zone | place: USA: California... | reverse complement strand
CAAACACAAGAAACAGGGCCAGCCGCAAGACAAACCGAAGACGCCAACAGACAAACCGAAGACGCCAGCAGACAAACCGAAGACACCAGCCGACAAACCGAAGACGCCAGCAGACAAACCGAAGACACCAGCCGACAAACCGAAGACGCCAGCCGACAAACCGAAGACGCCAGCAGACAAACCGCAAGACGCACAGCCGGACAAGGCGGCGCAGCCCAACGACAAACAGCAGTCGCAGCCCGGCGAACAGAAGGACTCAACTCCGGACAAGAAGCAGGACACGTCACCGGAGACAAAGGCAGACGCCAACGCGGACGAAAAACAGAAAGCGGAAGCCGCACAGCGACGCAAGCAGGAACAGCAGATCCGTGAGACCGTCAAGAAGCAGAAGACCAAGCAACTGGACAAGGCGCGGAAAGACGCGACCAAACCCTTTGCTTCACGGAAACGCGAAGTGCAACGAGCCGTTGACGCTGTCGAAGGACACCGCCACGTGGCCGCCGACCGCATCGCCGAAGGATTGAAGTCGTTCAAGAAATCCGGAGGCGTCAGTCCCCTGTATCTGGCGCAGCTTCAGGCGCGTTCAGGCCAGGCGGAAGAGGCCGTCAAGGCGCTGCAGAAGCAGGTGGAACAGCACAAGAACGAGGTGTTGCCGCTGGTGGCACTGGTGACCACGCGTTGGGAACTGGGCCAACACAAAGACGCTCAGAAGTCCTTTGAGGCATTGCGGTCGCTTTCGGGGCCGATGCAACTGGATTCCCCGATCTTCGAGCGTCTGCAGCCGATTGCCAAGGAGCTCGGATGGCCCGACGACTGGCGGGTTGCGTCCCAGGCAGCTGATGACGTCGGTCAACGTCCCGATCTGGACACGTTGGGGCCCTTTCGCTGGCAGCCGTCCACCGCTCCGCAATGGACACTGCGCGACGTCGACGATCAGCAGCACAGGTTGTCGCAGTACCGCGGTCGTCCACTGGTCGTTATCTTCTACCTGGGATACGGCTGCCTGCATTGCGCTGAGCAACTCCAGGCCTTCGCGCCTCAGACAGAGGCCTTTGCCAAAGCCGGCATCGATTTGATCGCCATCAGTACAGACGACATGGAAGGGCTCAAAGATTCGCACAAAGGCTACGAGAAAGGCAGCTTTCCATTCCCCTTGATCTCCGATAGCGATCTCAGTGTGTTCAAAGCCTATCGCGCCTATGATGACTTCGAGAAACAGCCGCTGCACGGCACGTTCCTGATCGACAAGCAAGGCCAAGTGCGCTGGCAGGACATCAGCTATGAACCCTTCATGGACCACGCCTTCGTGTTGCGGGAAGCCAAGCGTCTGCTGCCATCCTGCGATTAATTCAGCGAACGCATGACGGTTTTCACCACAGGATTCCGTCATGGACCGCTGGAGCCATCTGACCAGACCGTAACGCGACACATCGTCCGCAAGTATTCCACAGTCGCATCCGTGTTCCCGTTCACCGCAGGCTCCCGCCAGCCGAGTCCGCACGAATCCACTCGGGTGCGCTGCAGGGGAATCCTCCATGGAACAACCGCCGCACCCATTTTGGGCTCGCATGAAGTCGGAACATCATTCATAATCGTTCGCTGGTTACGATCGTTTCTCCCTCGCTGTAACCAGTGATTTGAAGGGCGATGCTGCCATGGCTGATTGGTATTACAAGGCGGACGGGGAAGAGCATGGGCCTGTGAGCCAGGGCGAGTTACAGGCTCTGGCTGCGCTCGGCCAAATCGCACCCGACGACCTGGTTCGCAACGACAAGAAGCCCAAGTGGTATCCTGCCCGAGCCGTCAAAGGCCTGGTGGTTGACGACGACGACGACGCACCGTCCGTCGCGCCAGAAGTCTCGAATCCGAGTCGCGAAGTGCTGGACCTCGAAGCTGCCAACGAACACCTTTCCGAACGGGTTTTCGTCCCCAAGAACCGCACAGCCAATCGAGACACAAACAGCCATACCGATTCCAATGAGACGAAGAATACCGCCGAGCAAATCCTGTCGAACCGCAATAAGAACGCCGTCTTCGGGGCGAGCCGCGCTGAGATTGCAGCCGCCAATGTCACGCCCGCCGACGTCGCCGACGAACTGCGGTACTTTTTAGGATTGCAACTGCCGCGAATCAAGAAACTGGCCCCCGCCCAAAAATTCTGTCTCGCGCTGACACTGGCGCTCTGGCTGTTGCTGAGCCTGTTCGCGCCACATTCCGCACCGCCGGAAGCCAGAGAGAGTCCGATCTACAATGCTGGCTGGCACCCCGTCACGGGAAAACCCGGAGCGGACGCCAGCGAACTCAGCGGCCGCCACACGACCTGGATATATTCAAAGCCCCCTCGGTTTTCCGTCGACTTGCGGGGGGACATTACCTGGCTGGGAAAAAGAGGTATCGAGAATGTCCAGGTCGACAAAGACGTGGTGAAACAATCTTCAGCCGTCAACCGAGATGGTGTCAATCTGAAAAGTCTGATGAACGCCGATATGGCACCCAACGGTGATGCCAAGGCAAACGGAATCCGCTCGGGCCAACTGCAAGCACCCGAAAAAAAGGTCGGTTCACAACACCTGGTCTATTCGCGAATGACAATAGACTGGTTCCGGTGGTCTGTGGAGAGCATGATCGTCCTTGTTCTGGGTGGTGCCGGCTTGTACGTTTGTCGCCCGGGCGGATTGTCAAGTTGAGCGCCAGAACCGCGACGAGGATGCGGCCCTGCGACATCAACGCGTGTTGATGTCCGAATCGTGTCCGCATTCAAGAATGTGACTCAGATAAGAGGTCGAGTGCATGAGCGAGTCCAATGGGCCGTGGTTTTCGGATCTCGACCGACGCGCCGCGCTGCAGTTGGGAACCGGTCTGTTTGGTCTTTCACTGCCGCAGTATCTGGCGGCTGTTCAGGCTGGCCAGGTGCCGCGTCCCAAACGAGATTACGCGTGTATCTGCCTGTTTCTGGCCGGTGGCATCAGTCACTTTGAGTCCTGGGATCCCAAACCCGCAGCCCCGCAGGGAATTCGCGGGTTGTGGAATCCGACGGCCACCAGCGTTCCAGGTACGTTCATCACCGAGAAGATGCCCTTGCTGGCACAGATGATGGACAAAGTGACGATCATCCGATCATGGAAAGGCGTCAGCGGCAGCCATGGGGATGCTTCCAAGCACGTGATGAGCGGCGTGACTCCACGCGTCAGCGGCGAACAATTTTTTCCAAATTTCGGGTGTGTGACCAGCGCACTGAAGGGCGTCGCTACTCCCGGGATTCCACCGTACGTGGGACTGCCGGTGGCGGCACGCTACACAACGCCCAGCGGCTATCTCGGCCCCGCCTATGCGGCTTATGACATCCATGCCGACCCCAGCGCCAAAGACTTTGCCATCGAAAGCCTGTCGTTGCCGCGAGACCGCTTCGAAAGCCGGCGATCGCTACTCAGCCAAATCGACAACCTGAGCCATTTGAGAGCGGCTGCCAACAAACGGCTGCGGGTTCATGACGCCCTGATCGATGAAGCGGTCACCACGCTGACCAGCGGCCAGATCCAACAGGCGGCTGACCTGCAACAGGAATCCACCGCCACGCGTGAGCGGTACGGGCTGAATATCTATGGGCAGCGCGTCCTGTTGGCACGACGGATGATCGAAGCCGGTGCCCGTTTCGTTACAGTCAATCACGCGGTGCAGGGCGGTTTGTTCGGCAACGGTAAAACGAACGGCACCTGGGACAATCACGGCTGGTTGTTCGATTCCATGATGTCCTTCGGGAAACGACCGCAAGCCGTACCGGCAAAAAGCAAGTGGCACGCGTACGACGGACCGGGCAATCTGCCTCAGCTCGACATGTCCCTGACATCACTGCTGGACGACCTGGAACAACGGGGAATGCTCGACACGACACTGGTGGTCGTGATGGGCGAGTTTGGACGGACGCCAAAGATCAACAAGACCGCTGGGCGTGACCACTATCCGCGTGCGGGCAACGTGTTGATGGCCGGCGCAGGCGTCGCCCGCGGCCGGGTCATCGGCGCCACGGACAAGAACGGATCCGCCCCCGTCACGCGGCCCTGGACTCCGGCCGACTTCGGAGCGTCGATTTACCATGCGCTGGGAATCGACCCGCATACGACCTACTATCCGCGTCTGCCGCGGCCGACCCGCATCGCCGAGGGCCAGGTCATCGACGGCTTGTTCGGTTAGCCGCCGTTCTGTGCGGGAGGCCGGCAAGTCGCAGCGACCGCGTTGACCTAAGACTCACACCAGCAGCCCGGTCACCACCTCGCCGGAGACGTCGGTCAACCGAAAGTCGCGGCCACCGAACCGGTAGGTCAGGAGTTCATGATCGATGCCCAGCTGGTGCAGAATCGTGGCGTGCAGGTCGTGCAGATGCACGCGGTCCTCAATCGCGAAATCGCCGAATTCGTCTGTCGCGCCATAACAGACTCCGCGCCGAAACCCGCCACCAGCGACCCAGACGGTATAGCCATACGGATTGTGATCGCGACCATTTTTTCCCTGCGCGTTCGGGGTCCGGCCGAATTCGCCGCCCCACAGAACGATCGTCTGATCCAGTAATCCGCGGGCTTTCAGGTCGCGAATCAACGCGGCGATAGGCTGGTCGACGGCGGCGGCATTGAGCCGGTGTCCGGCCGGCAGATTCCCATGCTGATCCCAGCGGTCGGCTTTGACGCGGAGCCACTGTCTCCACCGCGTTCCCAACCCGACCGCCGATCCAGCCGCAACCCGACCTTAAGCGGTCGAGCCGCAGCGGAGTGGCATTTGTAACAATGGCGGGCCAACACCGGCCGAATGCGTTTTCGAAGAACTCGCTGCGAGCCGCATGGGTCCGGCTGTCATCCGCTACGACTCCGGAGACGGCAACGACCAACGCGAGCACGCCAGCGGCGACCCACCGAGGGCCAACAAAAGGGAAATGATTCCTGACTTGTCAGCCGATAATTGCCTGGACTCAACCGCAACGACAACTCAGGCACTCCTCGCCAGTCGCCACGCTCCCAGCGCTCGCCAGGCGTCGGCAAGCGACGCCGTGCCGTCTCACCAATTCCGCACTGTTGCATACAGTCGCTCTGAGCCGCAAGCACCTGACCAACCCCGGTTGCTGGCCCGGTTGCTGGCCCGGTTGCTGGCCCGGACAGCGCTACGGCAATCGGCGGCCAGGTTCATCGCGGCGCGGCACCGAGATTTTTCCACCAGCGGACTTCATTCGATCCGCGTTCCGCCCCGGCAACGACGTCGGGTTTGCCGTCCTGGTTCAGATCGACGGCGAGGACCTGGTTGGCTCGCCGCCACTTGTCTTTCAACACATGTTGAACCCACGTCCCCCGCGGGTCTCCTGAATTCTCGTACCAGACGACCTGGCCATCCCCATTCCAGGCCGTGGCCACCACATCCAGATCCCGGTCTCCATCGACGTCGGCGGCAACCGCCTCGAATGCACCATTAAAACCTCGGTGAATCATGTGCTTTTTCCAGAGTCCGTCACCTGGCGTCCCATCGTTCTCCAGCCAGGTTACCTGTTCGAACCGGGGATGCCCCGAAAAACCCATCCCGAAACACATCAGCACATCCGGGTCGCCGTCGCGATCGATGTCGACAATCTGTCCGTGAATGGGCTGAGGCGACTGGTTGTCGATGACGTGTTTGGCCCATCCCGTTTCGGCTGGTTGGCCACGATTCTCATACCAGACTACCAGTGGAGATTCGCGGGCTGTTCCCACCAGATCTGGATCGCCATCGCCATCCATGTCTGCAGCGCGGAGCATGCGTGTTTCCTTGAGACCGTCCTCCACAATCCGCATTTTCCATTCTCCCCGCTCGGGGCTGCCATCGTTTTCGAACCAGACGAAATTGTTGCTCAACCGCCAGGTCGAGGCCGCGACATCCAGATCACCGTCGCCATCATAATCGGCCAGCGCCACATCGTAAGCTCCGGGAATTGTCCGGCCTGTGATCACGTACCGTTTCCACAAGGTGTCCTTCTGAAATGCACCCGGATTTTGAAACCACAACAAATCTCCCACCAGATTCTTCACAATCACAATGTCCGGACGGCCATCACCATCCACGTCACCGATCGCGTGACGCTCCAATCGCTCCGGATCGTCCCGTTGTACAAATCGCCGCCGGAAACGTCCCTGTCCGTCATTCTCGTACCAGTACAAATCGTTGTTAGGCAACGCATCGGCGCTGGTGATGTCCACATCACCGTCTGCATCGAGATCCGCCGCAGCGATGCCGAACGAGTAGGTATAGCCGCCACCAACGAGATGCTCCTCGAAACGGACGGGAACGGTTGTCTTCATTCCAAGGACCATTGTCCCGACCGAACAGATCAGCAAGACACGCATGGGATTTCCTTTGAATTGCGGTTGGTTCTGCGTTCTTTGGGGTACCGCAATTGACAGCCCCGGGACTACCGCTGTCGCTGTAAAAATGATTGCTGCGCGGACCGCAGAATCACGTTGAGCTCCGTGACGAACTGGCTGCGGGGCAGGACCCGATCCCAGCCGGCCGTCGTTGCCGACTGCAACAGTTCGGAACGGACATGCGGGCCGTAGGCGACCAACGGCGGTCGCGGCGTCCGCAGCCCTGCGATCGCACTCTCCGGATCCGTCGACGGCGTCTCGAGATCGAACAACAGCAGGGCACATTCGGGCTGGTTGACCAGTTCAACACAATCGTCGAGCTGGCTGACCTGCCGGAGTTCGAGCCCCGCAAGTTGGGCCGCGCCTACCACTCGTGACTCGAACATCAAATCAGTGGAAAACAGGACCGCATAAGCTGCAGTATCCATACCAATTTTGCTCCCGTTGATTTGCCCGCGCCGGCCAATCGCCGTGCAGCCCACATTTTGAGATTCCAGCAAACCCAACCAGGCGGCTTGGTCCGCCGACAGAACGACCGCTGCATGGCAGTCGGACCGCATCAGCGGACAATTCGGCATTGGGGCAGAGCTTGTTGGAGTCTTGCCAGCCCACGCTCGCTCAACCGCGTATTGACCACCACCAGCGTTCGCAGCGATGCATGGGATTGCATCTGTACCAGGCCCGCGTCGGTGATCGCGGCTCCGGTCAGATTCAGCATCTGCAGATTGGCTAATTCCGCCAGCGCCGGAAGACCGTCGTCGGTGATCTTCGGCCCCGCAAAGCCTTCGGCGTAAATCAGGCTCAAGTCGCGCAACTGCTTGAGTGACTTCAACTCTTTCAGACCAACATCAGTGATTCCCAACAAATCCAGACTCAGCGCCTGCAGCCGCGGCATCGCGGCCAAGTGCACCAATCCGGCGTCACTCAGGCCGTTTCCGTACAGATTCAGTCTTTCCAGGTGCTCAAGCCGGCTCAGGACTTTCAGCCCTGCGTCCGTGATTTTCAATGGTTCAAATCCGGTTTTTTTCAGCACAAGCGCCCGCAAGTGCTTGAGCGCCGCCAGCTCCTTGCAGGCCGAATCTGCAACTCCGTCACAGACTTCCAGATCGAGAGCCCGTAAGTGTTGGAGTTTCGATAATTCCGCGAGCCCCGCTCGGTTCACTCGAGTTCCCGCCAGCAGCAAGACTCTCAACTCCGATGCCGTGGCCAGGTGCTTGAAACCGCTGTCCGTCAGACGATTGCAGAGTTCGAGATCCAACCCGACCAGATTCTGGAATTGGGAGAACTGGGCCAAGCATTGATCCGCGGCGCGCGTCCCCGCCAGTTTGAGAATCATGGGTCGGGAAACGCGTCGGAGTTGATCCAGAACCGCTGCGCGGATCACACCCGTTTCCGTGACATGCGCGTTGGTCAACGTCAGCAAGACAGGCCGCGAAGCGTCCTTCCACTCTGAATTTTCGACATAGGCGAACAACGGGTTGTAAGCCGTATCCCGTGTCGAGACGGCTTCCCGCAAGTTGCGATGCCTTAGCAGCTGACTCACCACTCCATCTTTCCACAACGCTAATAGTGTTGGATCGGCCTTCAGGTCGGGATCGATCGTGCGTGTGAGTGGTACGACTGATTTCTGTTTCGCCAGGTCATAGACCCACAGGTCGTCCTTTTCGCGTAGGAACAGGCGAGCGTGCGCGACCACGGGATGAGACCAGCTGTCAGCTCCGGCTCCGGGAATCCGCAATGTGCCCTTGAGGTGATAACCGTTTTCGCTGGCTTCGAGCAGGCCAACGACGCCGTTCTGGTAACGAAAATAGAGGTGCCCGTCAGCAGCCACCACCGCCGCGGAACCCACTCCGGGACCACGGCGTTTCCAGACGACGCGACCAGTCTCGAAATCCAGACACGTCGGCAGCCCATTGTTGCTGCCGTGACCGCCGTACAAGTAATCACCAATCAGCACCACTCCGCCATGATGATTCTGAAATCGGCTGCCATTCAGGTCGTAGACCTTTTGAGCGCGGACCGTGGCGTCTGGCCCGGCTGTCAATTTCAACAACACACTGCCGGCATTGTATCCGTTGGCCGAAAACACCAGATCACCCCGCACGACCGGAGTCGGAATATTGGCCGTACGATTAGCGATTTGGTTGTAGCCCCATAAAAACCGGCCGTCCGCAGCGGCCACGCCGACCAGACCGCGCCCGACCAACTGCACATATTGGCGCTGTCCCGCTGCGCGGCTGGAAACGATGGACGAAAATCCGGCACCGTCACGACCGGAGGAGCCCAGATCGGGACAGGTGGCTTTCCAGATCACTGATCCCGTATGCTTGTTCAGAGCCACGATCATGGCCTGTGGGCCGCCGGGAGTGCAGACCAGTTTTTCACCATCTATCAATGGTGATTCACCGTATCCCCGCCCGGACTGCATTTGGCCGGCAAAGTCACGCGTATAACTGACCTGCCAAATCGGAGTGCCCTGGCCCCAATCCAAACACAGCAGCTCGCCATCCGGATCCAACACATAGACGCGGTTGCCGTCGACCGTAGGAGTCGAACAGGGGATGCGCGCGGTTTTTCCGATCGCAACAGACCACACGCGCTTTCCATTCGACATATCCAGCGCATGACAATACAGGTCGTCTCCATGACGACCGATGGTGATCACGCGTCCCCGACTGACGACCACACTCGAATAGCCGAGGCCCAGTCCGGAAGCGTGCCACGCAGATCGCGGGCCGTCGCCAGTCCAGTCGCTCAACAGGCCGGTCTCAACGGACCGCGCATCGCGTGCGGGACCACGCCACTGCGGCCAATCTCCGGCTGAAATCGGCACGACAGTCACGCACAACGCCATACACAACCACCATCGCAACCACATCTGCAAGCCCTTGCCGACTCGTCGGTCAACGCACATCGCTTGGAAATCGAACACGCGCATAGGTAAGCCATTCCGATATGACATGCTCCCGGCGGCTGCCTCTGAACTACTCATTGCCACATGCTATCAGGTCACCGACGCCAGCAATACCATGTTCGACGCACCTCGGTCGCTCACCGGGTCGTTAGGATCTGTCATCAGACGATTTCCTGACACGATGCACTTCCAGCCCTGTGGTCTGTCGCCCGGAACGCCTGGCCCAACGGAGACGCGACCGCCACTCCGTGACCAGCACCGCAGGTCCGCGCCGCGGCACTCCCACGGCAGCGCGGATGGCTGACGCAGCCGCTGCCCAGTGTGTCAGAACGCCATGACGCCAACTGGCCAGAGCACGCGTGACACATTCAGCGTTGGAATTTTCGATTGCGTGGCATCTCGACAGACTGACGACAACATCCTCGCTGTCTTCGCGTTATCCTCACGAAGTGACGACCGCTTCCGAAGAACTGGCGGTAGGGGGACGCACTTTGGTGGAAATCTCTGCGTTTTTTTGGTAGAAATTTCTCGGTTCTTGATGTCCTGCACTCGCCAAGCAAATGGCCCGTTTTACGACCTGATGTTCCGTGTGCACATTGGGTTTGCGTGCACATTTCGTGAATCGCCTTCCGCCATCCTTCCGCCATCCTTCCACTCGATCGACTTCCAGTCGCTCGTCAAGCCCTGTTGTTGGCAGATTACCGGCTTCTCTTCAACCGGGCACCATGATTTGCAAGATGCTAAACAAACCAGAGTCCCGGACACGCATTGAAATCCTGGGGCGTCGCGCCCAATGAGTTGTGTTCAGCCCACAACAAGAAATTCCACCAGATAATGATCGACAATCAACAATTGTCTGCAGTCACATTGATCCTCGCCGGAGCAGTGATTCTGATTGCCAGCTTGTGGTTGTTCCAGCGAACGGTGACCTGCTACCGCAAACTGAATTTGGAACACCAACCGACGCTGCTGATGCTATTCCGAACACACTCGGCCTTGATGGGATTCTTCATTGCTTCCTATTTGCTGGTCTGCTATCGCCTGCTGATCGCGGAACCGAACACCAACGCACTCATCGTTGGAATCGTCTTTTTCGCGGGAGCAGTCTTCGTGCTGCTGAGTGTCATTGTACAATCCAAAATGCTCGAATCCGTGAGCCACCAGATAGACAAGACGGACCATCTCACGGGAGTTCTGGCCGACGAGCAGTCGCGAGTTGCCGAGGTGATGTACGAACTCGACCACGAATCATCGCAGTTGCGTCAAGCGGAATCCGACCGTACGGAAATCGAACAGAGATTTGACCGTATCAAGCAATATGAGCTGCTCGGCCAGCTGTCGAGCTCCATTGCGCACGACGTGAATAATCAGTTGGGCCCAATTGTTGCATTTCCTGAAATCCTCTTGTCATCGCTTCCGGAGGGTTTCAAACACCGACACCTGCTGCAGCAAATGCACGACTCCGGCCTGACAATTTCGTCGATCATCAACAACTTGTTGTCCTTGAGCAACCGCAATACGGTTCTGCACGAAAAACTGTCAGTCAACATGGTGATTGACCAGTTTTTTGAGAGCGAAGACTACCGCCGCACCTGCGAGATGTCGGCGACGAACCAAGTCACTTGGCAACTGGCTAGCGACATTCACGCGATACGCGCGTCAGCAGAGTCGCTACATCGACTGGTCAACAATTTGGTCAGCAATGCACTTGAGGCGAGTGAACCCCAATCTCCAATCCAGCTTGCAACGCGTAACGAGTATGTCGATCAAACGAAACAACTCTCACACGACAGTCTGCCACCCGGTGACTATGTTGTTCTGAATGTCACCGATCACGGACGCGGGATGGCGCCCGAACAGATGAGCATGCTGTTCCAGCCGTTCCAGACGTCGAAGACATTTACGAATGACGGCATCGTCGGCCTGGGTCTCATCTGTGTGCGAGCAATCGTCGATGATCACAACGCCAAATTGAACGTCCACAGTGAACACGGCACAGGAACTGCAATTGACGTCTATTTTCATTCGACAGACACTCCAACCGATGGAGTTCCCAGTCCGTTTGCAAATCTGACCGAGCCAGCGCGCCTGCCCCGCGATTCTGCTGCGCATGTTTTGGTTGTCGACGATATGAAGACTCAACGGCAGCTCGCACAAACACTCTTGGCACATCTGGGCTGCGACACAGTGGCCGTGACATCAGGTCAAGAAGCGTTGGACATCCTGAAGTCGTCCACATTTGACGTCGTTCTGCTCGACATGCGTCTCGGAGAAGGAATGGATGGCTTAGTGAGTCTGCAGAAAATCAAAGCCATCGCACCGACAATTCACGTGATCATCGCCAGTGGTTATTCAAAAAACGATCGGGTCCGTGAAGCCGTCAAGCTCGGCGCGCACTTCTTGAAAAAACCCTACCACCTCGAGCGACTGGAACGGGCACTGCAGCAATACCGGAGTGATGCTCAATCCAGAAGTTGAGGTCTCCAGGCCGCACGTCACCGCAGTCGTGCCCTCGCTGGATGAGTGGCAGATGACGGGGCAAGTTCCAGAGGATTCCGACGAACGCAGGAGACGCTCGTCGTCTGCAGCCGGACGTTTGTCCAGTCAATCCTTAGAACGGTCGCCTGTATTGGGAGGTCTTCGCCTGACATTGGACGCAAACAACTGAACAAATCACTCGTACCGGTAGGGCGCGTACTAAGTTGCATACAGGCGATCCCAGCGGTGATTTCAGATGACGGTGAATTCAGATGATCACGCGGATTCGATACCGGTCTCGGCCCGCACATGACGCCTTCACGCTGGTGGAGATCCTGATCGTCATCACGATTCTGGGCATCCTGGCGGCGACCTTGTTGCCGACCATTCCATCCATCAAACGGTCGGCCAGCGAAACGTCGCTCAAACAGATTCTGGTTCAGATCCGCATCGCCATTCAGCGATATAGTTTTGCTCATAAAGGGATTTACCCGGCCCAAGTGACGGACGGCAGCCATTCGGCGGGGAGTGTCCAGTCTTTCCAGCGGCAGATGCGCATGCGGACCAATGCTGAAGGAATCGTCCTAAGTCAATCTTCAGAACAAAAGGGCTGTGGTCCATTTCTACACTCCGCGATTCCATACTGCCCGGTCGGGATGTTGCAGAGAGAAAATACGATAAATATCGTAAGGGAATTCGGCAGAATTCAGGCGGACGCGAACCCCCAACATGCCTGGAAATACAACAGCCAAACCGGCGAGTTCCTCTGCAACAGCAATGCGCTCTGCGTCGACGGCAGTTCTCCGTATTGGTGGTGGTAGCGCGGCATCCGGCAACGGATGGTTCCCAAAACGGTCTTCCACAATTGGCAACGACTTGTGGAATAGCCCGACTGGAGTGGACAGCGGAGCACAGCCACATCGCATCCGCCCACCGCGTCTCACGACTCGCAACGTGTCCCGCACGCTGAATTTCAGTGGGGACGTCAACACGCGCGTCCCCACTTGCACACTCGTCGTCGGCGGACAATTGGTGTAGAACACCAGCATGTATCGATATGTGCCGCGTGGCGAAAGCGTTCGTCTCGCATTGGCTCCGGGCCCGCTGCTGTGATTGCAGACAATCATGACGACGTACGATTATCTCATTGTCGGCCAGGGTCTGGCGGGGACCGCACTGGCCTGGCACCTCGGTTGGCGCCACCGAAGAGTCCTTGTGGTCGACCGACCGCGAGCGACAGCGGCTTCACGAGTCGCAGCAGGTCTGATCACACCAATCACCGGACAGCGATTAACCCCCTGCTGGCGATTCCGTCATTTCTGGCCGGCTGCCGTGCGTTTCTATCGCCGAGTGGAAGCGGAAACATCGTGCCGTTTTTTCGAACGCCGTGCAGCGTTGCGTCTATTCGCCAACCAAGCTGAACGCGTTCGATTTTCACATCAGTCGGACGACTTGAGTGTTCACAAAATTTCGACCAGCCGCGCCGCAATCGACCGTTCGACCTTACATGCGCCCCACGGTGGATTCTCGATGGCTCCGGCCGGCCAACTCGACACGCTCTCGTATTTGAATTCATCGCGCGACCATTTTTCGGCAGCCAACCGCTACCGACAGATGCACCTGGACCTGCAGCACGACATCAAATCCCAGGGCGCGTGGTGGCACGTGCGGAGACTCGCAGTTCGCGCGCGTTGCGTCGTTTTCTGCCAGGGTATCTGCAGCACAACAAATCCCTGGTTTCGCAACGTGCATTTCGACCCCTGCAAAGGCGAGCTGTTGGAACTCCAGATCCCCGGTGTCTCACTACGAACCAGCGTCCATCGCGGCATCTGGCTGGCGCCCGACTCGAACGATCGCTTCTTGCTGGGCGCCACTTACGATCGTTCCGTCACGGATGATGTCATCACATCGCGTAGTCGCGACGAACTCTGCGGACAACTGCGTTCGTTGTTGCGTCGACCGTTTGACGTCATTGGACAGCGTGCCGGGGTGCGGCCAGTGATCGAGGGACGTCATCCCGTTCTGGGAACACATCCAGACCACCGCAATCTGGCGTTCTTCAACGGCCTGGGATCCAAGGGAGCTCTGCAATCGCCATTTCTGGCAAGGCAGCTTGCACTGGTACTTGACAACGCGCAGCTGCCGGACTCCGCAGTCGACTTGAACCAGAGAGTACCACCACCGGGATGCCGTTGTTGACTCAACAAGCTCACGCAGCCGTTGCCGAAGTCCTGCAACAGGGTGACACGGCCATCGACGCGACCGCAGGCAACGGACACGATACCGAATTCCTTTCACGGTGTGTGGGAGCCAACGGCCACGTTTACGCTATCGACATTCAACGACAAGCATTAGACAACACGGCGCAGCGCCTCAAGCGGAATGCACGACACAACGTTGTCTTGCTCGAGGCCAATCACGCTGATCTAGGTCAGCTGCTGCCGCTAGAGAAGCATGGAAGCGTGGCAACAGTCATGTTCAATCTGGGTTATTTGCCGGGTGGAGACAAACAGCTGATTACGGAGCCAGAAACCAGTATCCGGGCGATTCAAGACGCGCTGCTCGTGCTGCGAACCGGTGGTTTGCTGACAATCATCGCCTATCCGGGCCACCCTGGCGGCGCAACAGAAGTCGCGGCTGTCCAACATCTGTGTGACACCCTCCCGGCCAACACGACGGTTCGGCAAACGTGCGGCGCAGCGGGAGACACCGGCCGCGCCACGCCGCTGCTGTTTGTTCTGCGGAAAATGTGATGATCTCAGCGGATCTTCCCTGACCCAAACCGACACAACCGGCAGTCATCGTCACAATGCCACTTAACGCGTCTGGCAGACTTTCACCCGCAACCGCTGTCTCAGCGTTTCGATCTCCACGTCGTGTACTGACTGCTCAGGAACGCACAGCAGTTCGCCGTCGGCGTGCAGGGCCAGCGGTGATTCGGATCGCAAGCGGATCCGGCTGCAGCGTGCCCGATGGATTTCCGGATGCTGTCGTGGCAATCCGCAGCAACCGATGCGAGCCAGTAAACCAATCGCCTGCCAACGACTAATACGGGCTCCGTGAATCACGTCAAACAATCCGTCGGCCAACCGGGCATCGGGGGCCAACAAAAAGTTGCCTTCGCGGCATCCCAACATGACACTCAGCAGCAGTGTGGGACTGCGAACGGCCGGGGATTGATCGAGTTGAACTTCCAGATCGGTCAGTGGGTGCCGCAGCGCGCGCCACACGGACAGTCCGTACAGCAATTTGCCCTGCAATCGACGGATCCGTCGAGATTCGATCGTGGCCCAGCCACTCAACCCCGTACCCACGCCTTCAACGAAGTACCGGCTTTGATCGCCACCGAATCGAACGCGTCCGGCGTCCACTTGGAATCCGTGTTGATCGTCCAACTGCGACATCCCAAACTCCTGGGCGATCGCATGGGCATAATCATTGGCCGAACCGATCGGTACGACGGCGAGTGTCACACCGGGAGCATCCGCCTGCAGCACGCCATTCGCGACATCATGGGCGGTCCCATCTCCGCCGGCCGCAGCCACGACCCGGCAGCCTCGTTCGGCCGCCTGGCGGGCCAAATCGACCCCGTGACCCGCATACTCCGTCTGTTGAAATTCGGCGTGTTGCTGCCAGCGTTGGCGAAATCGTGCCATGCGCCGCCGAGCCCGTCGCCTTCCGGCCTGTGGGTTGAATATCACACAAATCGACATCGCCAACCTGACTCGCTCCACACAGGACGCGAACACCCGTTCACTACCACAAGACGCGCGTTGTCTGGCCCCGGGCAACCCCATTCGGCAATTGCCCGACGGGTCCGATCACAACGCGGAACCGTTCTTCTCGTTGCCTCGCATCCTGCCGCGCAACCGGCAGCACCCGCGAAGAAACCCCGCGGGCTTTGGGATTATCGGTCCATGAGGCCTGTTTTCCAGACGAAAAACAGATCCTGAAAACCCTATTGACTGCGGCTGCGGCATTTGCACCGAGTAGGGTCTGTGGTATTTTGTGGGCTGGCGGACACCGATGACAATGCCATCGAACTGCTGAGATAAACCAGCTGATCGAAAAGACCATGCAGCCTCACAATACGCCTCGCCCGTCGCCGACGCGTCGCCAGTTCTTGCAAGCCACCGCGGCTGGTGCAGGCAGCTTGGCAATGCCGGAGCTGCTGTTGTCGCAAAAAACGGACCGAAAATACCCGGTCGTCGGACAGGGCGAGCATCGGTATGAGTGCATCCACGATTGGGGCAAGCTGCCCAAAGGACACGTCTACGGAGGCGCGTCCCACGGAGTCGCCATCGATTCCGTCGGTCATGTGTATGTCACTCACCACGGCACTCCCGGTTCCATTTTTGTGTTCGACTCAAGCGGTCAGTTCGTGAAATCCATGGGTCGTGAGTTCATGGAGAACGGTCATGGCGTTGGACACGGAATCGACATCCGTCGTGAAGGCGACGACGAATTCCTGTACCTCTCGCCCGACAACAACTCCTTTGGTTTCGCCAAAATGTCACTCAAGGGAGAACTGGTCTGGCAAAAGGACCGTACGACCATCTCCAAAGATTCGGGACTTTACACGAACGAGAATGCGAAGTTTCGGGCCACCAATCTCAGTTTTTCACCCGATGGCGGTTACTATCTGGGCGACGGTTACGGCAGCGGCTACATCCACCGTTATGATAAGAATGACAAATACGAAGACAGTTTTGGTGGGAGTGGCGAGAGCGACGGAAAATTTCGGACTCCGCACGGCCAGTGGCTGGACGAACGCAATGGAACGCCGAAGGTGGTCGTCTGCGATCGCCAGAACAAGCGACTGCAGTATTTCGACGTCAAAGGCAAGTATCTGAGCAAACTCGAGGGATTTCTGTCGCCGGCCGATATCGATATTCGCGGCCACTTGATGTTGGTCGCCGACTTGAGCTGCCGCCTGACAATTCTCGATCGCCGGAACACGGTGATCGCACAACTCGGCGAAGACAAGGCCTGGAGGCAGAAGGTGCTGGACGCCACCTTGAACATGCGATCCAAACGCGAACTGTGGCTACCCGGGAAATTTGTGCGTCCTCACGACGCCTGTTTCGACCAGGACGGCAACATTTTTGTGGCGGAATGGGTGCAGACGGGACGCGTCTCCAAACTCCGCAAACTGTCCTGAACGCGCGCAGCTTCGATCCCGCGCATGCAGGACTCCACTGCCGGCGTCAGCTCAGTATTTCATGAATGGGACGCTGTTCTTCCACTCCCGTGAGTCGCAGATTGAGTCCACGGTAGGGAAAAGTCAACCGGCGATGATCGACTCCCAGACAGTGGAGGATCGTGGCTTGGACTTCGTGGACGTGGACTGGCCTCTCCACGGGGTGAAAACCGAATTCGTCGGTCCGCCCCAGCGTCATGCCGGCCCGGATACCGCCCCCGGCGAGCCACATGGCAAATGCCTGCGGGTGGTGGTCGCGACCGAGCCGGCGGCCCAAAGCGGAACTGGCTTCGACCATGGGAGTCCGTCCGAATTCTCCTCCCCACACGACCAGTGTCTCGTCCAGTAAACCGCGTTGCTTGAGGTCGTGAATCAACGCCGCCGACGCTCGGTCCGTTTGCCCGCACTGCCGGGTCAAGCCACTCTTGACGTTGCTGTGATGATCCCAACCAGAGTGATAAACCTGAATGCATCGCACTCCCCGCTCGGCCAACCGGCGGGCCAGCAAGCAGTTGTTCGCGAACCCGGCGCCCGGGTCCCCCGGCTTGGCTCCATACAAAGCCAACGTCGCTGCGCTTTCGCCCTTCAGATCCAGCAGTTCCGGAGCCCGGGCCTGCATCCGGTAGGCCATCTCATAGGCATCGATCCGGGAATCGATTTCAGGGTCGGCGACAATCCGCAGACGTTCCTGATTGAGTTGTCCAATCAGATCCAACGCCGCGCGCTGGGCCTGGGAGTCGTATCCTGGCGGATTGGAGATATGTAGAATCGGATCGCCTTGGTTTCGAAAGGGAACGCCTTGATGAGACGAAGGCAACGGCCCCGCACTCCACAGTGCCGCCCCTCCACTCAAACTGCCACCGCTCTTGAGTACCACGAAGGCGGGCAAATCCCGCGCGGCGCTGCCGATGCCGTAGCTGAGCCACGATCCCATGCTGGGACGACCGGGGATTCCACTGCCGGTATTGCAGAACAGTTGTGCGGGCGCGTGGTTGAACAGGTCGGTGTGCACCGACCGCAAGATGGCGATGTCGTCCACCACCTGGCTGAGGTGGGGCAGGGCAGTCGACAGCATCGCACCGCAACGGCCGCGCGGCGCGAACGCAAACTGCGGATTGAGCACGGCGGCGTTGGATTGAATGAACGCGTAGCGCTGTCCTTGAATGACCGATGGCGGTATGGATTTGCCCGCAAACTCCTCCAGCCGCGGTTTGTAGTCAAACAGATCCAACTGGCTGGGAGCCCCTGCCATGAACAGGTAGATCACACGTTTGGCCCGCCCGGCGGTATGCGTCGGACGCTGAGAGACCGGATGCGGACCGCGGTCGATCGCCGACCGACCGTCGGTGGTGCGTCCCGCGAGCAGGCCGGCCAGAGCCATTTTGCCCAGCCCGACCCCTGAATCCTGAAAAAAGTGGCGACGGGTCAGCCACTGCATCGCATTCATTTTCAACGACTCCCTGTCCTCGGTAATCCGCCTATGGTTTCGTAATCGCTTCGTCGAGATTCATGATCGCGCGGGTCATCATGATCCAGGACGCCAGTTCCGCTGTGGTGTCCGGGCGGGTCCCAATGTCAGTCGCCCGCAAGGCGCCAGAATTCAAACGCACGAGTTGAGATCGGCGGAAGCTCAACAACAATTCCAACTCCCGCTGCGTGGGGATGCGTGTCAGCAACCGTCGGAAGATGCGCGTGGCCATGCCAGGCTCCGAACGATCCGCATCTGCTGACGCCGATCTGGCCAGGGCCCGCGCCAGCTCCTGGAACATCGCGTCGTTCAACAGTGTCAGTGCTTGCAGTGGCGTGTTGCTGCGATTGCGACGGACGGTACAGTTTTCACCGGTCGGTCCATCGAACACGGTGTGAGCGGCAAAAGGCGCCGTCCGCTTGCTGAACGTGTACAACGAACGGCGAAAGCGGTTGCTGCCGGACGAGACATTCCACTTGGTGCTGCCGTAGGCCAAGGCGGTGACACTGGCCGGTTGCGGTGGAAACACGCTGGGACCGCCGAGACGCGTGGACATCATCCCGCTGGCCGAGAGGATCATATCTCGCAGGGTCTCGCCCGAGACGCGGAAGCGGGGGCCCCGTGCCAGATACTCGTTCTCAGGATCCACGCGCAGCAGACGCTCCGACAGGTTCGACGACTGACGATACGTGGCACTTGTGGCGATCAGTCGATGCAGAGATTTCAGCGACCAGCCGCGGTCCACAAACTCACACGCCAGCCAATCCAACAACAGCGGATGCGTGGGAGACGGCGCCTGCGTTCCAAAATCGCCATCGGTTTTCATCAAACCTCGGCCAAAGAATGCTCGCCAGGCCCGGTTGACCGTGACGCGTCCCACCAGCGGATTCCGCTGGCTGACCAGCCAGCGGGCCAACGTCAGCCGATTGGCGGGTCGTGTGGCTGGCAGTGGGGGCAGGAACTTGGGCACTCCCGGAACCACTTCGGTACCACGGCGCAAATATTCCCCGCGCTGGTGCAAGAACGTCCGCCGGGAATTGCCGGCGACCCGCTCGCGCAAAACCAGCGTCTGCGGATAACTCGGCAGCTGCTTTTCCAGGACTTCGATTTCCTTTCGTGCCTGGGCGAGTTCGGGCACCACGTCCAGGAAGTGCTCCCGCAGTCGCTGGATTTGCGTGTCATCCAGCGACCTGGTTCTGGAGGCCAGGATGCGTTCCACGTCGATGGGCAGGTTCCGCGCGCGGACCGCGTCTGTGGACGTGGTCCCGGCAATCCTCAGACGTCCCAGACTGGCGGCAAAATGCCGTTCAAACAACAGTTCGAGTTGCAGCGTGCCAGCGGGCGGCAGTGGATCGGACAGGTTCAGCACGAGTTGATTCGCGCGGCCCTCGTGACCCGCGGTCGACCAGCCAGTGGATCCGTCACCGTCGATCACGTTAACGGCTTGAGCCCCTCCGCTACCGATACTGATCTTGCCGAAACTGTGTGAAGCATCGCGGAACTTCAGTTGTCGTCTCTGTTGGCTGGCGACGACTTCACTGAGGAAGAAATCCCCCTTGCGACCTTCGTAGAACGCGCGACCGGGACCACCGGCAGGCAAGCGTTCATCCGGCAGGACTTCGATCCGCAATGCTGTCAGCGGCAGCGAGAGTTCCTCCAGGGACAATTCCAAAGTAAACACGTCACGTTTGGTGATATCCCCGCTGGAGTACACCGACCCATCCGCCAGGACTTCCAGGCGGGGCAGGTTGCTCTGGGCCCGCCGCACGGGCAAGACGCGCCATGCCACCGCGCGATCACGCTCGACGCGCAGCCAGTCGGAGAATCTGCGTTCCAAGTGGCGTGCCCGCCGTTCGTTTGGATTACCGGGCCCCTTGTCCGCCGGAAACTTTGCAGGCAACTGCCGACGCAACTGGCGGATCCGTGACTGCAGCTTCCCGCGGCGCGCGGTGATTGCGGCGTCGGGAACCTTCAAGTCCGGTTCATCGGCGTTGTTCATCAAGGCCATCAGGCCGTAATAGTCAGCCTGGCTGATCGGGTCGTATTTGTGGGAGTGACATTGAGCACATCCGACCGTCAACCCCAGCCAGACCGTTCCGGTCGTGGCCACGCGATCGACCATGGCATAAAACCTGTACTCCAGAGGATCAATGCCACCTTCTTCGTTGAGCATCGTATTGCGATGGAACCCGGTCGCCACCCTTTGGCGGATGGTGGCGTTGGGCAACATGTCACCGGCCAACTGCTCGATCGTGAAACGATCAAAGGGCAGGTCGTCGTTCAAGGACCGGATCACCCAGTCCCGATAGGGCCATATCGACCGCGGTCGGTCTTTTTCGTAACCGTTGGTGTCTGAGTAACGCGCCGCGTCGAGCCATTGTCGAGCCCAATGTTCTCCGTAGTGCGGGGAGGCCAACAACCGGTCGACCAGTCGTTCATAGGCATCGGGCCGTGAGTCGTTGAGGAACGCGTCCGCCTGTTGCGGAGTTGGTGGAATACCGATCAGGTCCAGGAACACTCGTCGAGCCAGCGTCAGGCGATCAGCCGG
>Ga0315336_1003451_pt1 | contig 20994 bp, 17 predicted proteins | sample ASW5metaG_FD_204512 | JGI IMG/M metagenome (GOLD analysis project Ga0315336, IMG submission 204512) | Ammonia-oxidizing marine archaeal communities from Monterey Bay, California, United States - ASW #5 | ecosystem: Environmental > Aquatic > Marine > Intertidal zone | place: USA: California... | reverse complement strand
ACAGCACGGGTATGGGACGACGGATTGATCGAGCCCACGAAGACTCGCGACGTGATTGGTCTTTGCTTAAGTCTTGGGGCGATGCTGGAACCGGAAGCGGGCTACCACCCCGTCTATCGGATGTAGCGCGATGGCGTACGAGACTATCCGGTACGAGACAGATAAGCGCGGCGTCGCCCGCGTGACGCTGGCGCGTACCTCTGTACACAATGCGATGAGTGCGAAGCTTATCGCTGAAATTCGGGACGCGACAAATCGGATCGCAAAGGATGGCACTATACGTGTTGTCGTGCTGACCGGAGAAGGCGAAAGCTTTTGCGCCGGCGGGGATTTGCGCTGGATGCAGGAAAACGTGAATGCGACGCGCGCAGACCGCATGAAGGCGGCGGGCGAGATTGCAGATATGCTGTTCGAGTTGGATACGCTGCCCAAGCCGCTCATCGGCCGGATTAACGGACCGGCCTATGGCGGGGGGATAGGCTTGATCTCCGTCTGTGACGTGGCCATCGGGGTCGAAGGCGCCCGTTTCGGGCTAACGGAAGTCCGGCTCGGTCTAGTGCCGGCGACGATTTCGCCTTACGTCGTGCGGCGAATTGGGCATGCAAACGCACGAAGGGTTTTTTTCAGCGGCCGACTTTTCCAGGCCGACGAGGCAAAGGCGCTCAATCTCTTAAGCGAGGTCGTCACGACCGAAAATCTAGACGCAGCCATCGAAGAAGAGCTTGCAGCATTACTTCAGGCCGCCCCCGGTGCAATTGCCGCTACGAAGCGCCTCGTTGATTTCGTGGAGCGCCATGGACCAGAGGAAAACCGCACCGCGACGCTAAACGCACTTGCCGATGTTTGGGAGACAGAGGAAGGCAAGGAAGGGATTCGCACGTTCCTCGAAAAGAAGGTGCCTTGGTGGCAAAAAGGAACGTCATGATCACTCGCCTGCTGGTAGCCAACCGGGGTGAGATCGCTGTACGGATCTTGAAGACCTGCAGGCGGCTAGGCATCCAGACGGCCGCTATTTATTCTAAAGCCGACGCAGACGCGCCGCATCTTGAACTTGCCAATCACACCTATGACGTCGGTCCGGAAGAGGCGGCCGCGAGCTATCTGAACATGGACGCTATCTTAAAAGCAGCCAGGCACTTCGAGGCAGACGCGCTACATCCCGGCTATGGTTTCCTTGCCGAGAGTCCGCTACTCGCTAAAGCTTGCGAAAAGGCGGGCATTTGTTTCGTAGGCCCTAACGTCGATGCGATCCGCAAGATGGGCTCGAAGGTCGAAGCAAAACGGATCGCCGAACAAGTAGGCATTCCTATCGTGCCCGGCTATTACGCATCCCAAGATGAAAAGATGCTTGCGAAAGAAGCAAGCCGGATCGGTTTTCCCCTTTTCATCAAGGCCTCGGCTGGCGGCGGCGGTAAGGGGATGCGCCTGATCAAGGAGAAAGGCACCTTTTCAAAGGCACTTAGTGAGGCCCGTCAGGAAGCAAAGACCGCTTTTGACGACGACAGCGTGCTCCTGGAAAAGCAAGTCGTAAACGCCCGACACATAGAAGTACAAATCGCCGGTGACAGCTACGGCAATTGTATCCATCTCTTCGAACGGGAATGTTCGATCCAGCGCCGGCATCAGAAACTCATCGAAGAAGCACCAGCCGCGTTTTTATCCGACAAGATACGAACTGTAATTTTCGAAAATGCCGTTTGTATAGCCAAGGCCATTCGCTACGATTCACTCGGCACCGTCGAGTTTCTCTACGACGAGGAGGCGGAGGAAGCCTATTTCCTCGAGATGAACACGCGCCTTCAGGTCGAACATCCGACGACGGAAATGATAACCGGGCTCGATCTCGTCGAGTTGCAACTTCGGATCGCAGAGGACGAGCCGCTACCTTTTACACAATCTGAGATTGCTGTTTCTGGCTGGGCGATCGAGGCGCGGGTGAACGCGGAGGCACCCGCGAAGAATTTTCAGCCTGAGACCGGCCGCATTCTTCTTTACGACGAACCAAAAGGCAGTGCTGTGCGTATCGACAGCGGTGTTAAACAAGGTAGCGAAGTTACGTCTTGGTATGACCCACTGCTGGCCAAGGTCATCGCCCATGGGAAAGATCGCGAAGAAGCCCGAACGCGCCTTGCGGCCGCCCTTCGTGATTTTATGCTGGCCGGGGTGATAACGAACCTTGAGTTCTTAAACGACGTGCTTACCCATCCGAATTTTTCAAAGCATTCTCTTTCGACCCATTTTCTTGAGCAGACCTTTCCGGAAGGCTGGCAGGCGCCGCCTGCCAGCCCCACCGTGACAGCAGCAGGAGCAGCCTATGTGCGAAGCCTGGAAACGAGCTCGGATGCCTCGCTCTGGCAGGCCCTTGGATCCTGGCGGCTACTCGGTGGAGCCGAACATGCCGGATGCACGCACTTGTTGCTTCAGGGCGAAGGGGGCACCCAGGAGTTAAAGATTGCAGGCCATGGCGGCAATTACCGGATCGCGCAGGAGGATGGCACGACGAATGTCCGGCTCGATAGGTTTTCAAAGGATCGTTTTTCTCTTCAGGTAAAGGGCGAGGCCATGGAATTCTTCGCCTCCTTCGATGCAGGCCGCATCGCTATCGCAAGCCAAGGCAAAAACGCCGCCTTCGCTCTAATTTCCCATTTGGCGGCCGAGCAGGCAGCTGCCGCGCCAGAAAAGGATCGTTACTTCACGTTGTATGCCCCGATGCCAGGCTTGATTACGGAAATTGCGATCACGGTAGGCGATAGGGTGCAGGTAGGCGACGTGCTGATTACGATGGAGGCGATGAAGCTGGTTCATAACCTCATTGCCGAATCGGATGGCGTAATTCAGTCCATTCACTGCGAAAAGAGCAACATTGTTCCGCACAAGGCGCCACTCGTCGAGATCGGTCCTCAAGAAAAGGCAAAAGCATGAGCGTAGGTACGAGGTAGGGAAATGGAATCGATCTATCAGACGGAAGAGCTGGAACTTTTCAGGGAACAGTTGCGCCGTTTCATCGAACAGGAAGTCGAGCCCTTCGGCGAAGCGTGGGAGGAAACGGGCACGGTGCCTCGTGAAGTCTTGAAAAAACTTGGCAGCCTCGGTTTCTTGGGCCTTGCCTACCCGGAAAAGTATGGCGGTGCGGGGCTAGATATGGTGGCGACCGCCATCTTTGCCGAAGAAATGGGCCGTTGCACCTTCGGCGGCTTTGCTGCAACCGTGCTTGTCCATACGGACATGGGATCGCCCCATCTCGCCAATGCAGGCTCGGATGCACAATTGAAGAAGTACATGCCACGCATTACGTCTGGTGAATCGATTACGGCGATCGCGGTCACGGAACCAGATGCGGGTTCGGATGTCGCTAATCTTCGCACCCGCGCTGTCCGGAAAGGCGACGTTTACGTGCTCGACGGCACGAAGATGTTCATCACGAACGGGATCTATGGTGACCTTTTCTTCGTGGCGGCCCGGACGGATCCGCAGGCGAAAGGGTCGCGGGGGATTTCGATGTTCATCGTCGAGAAGGGAACACCCGGCTTTAAGGTCGGTCGGCCGCTCAAGAAGCAAGGTTGGTGGTGTTCGGATACCGCCGAACTCATCTTTGAGGATTGTTCCGTTCCAGCAGCGAATCTGCTGGGCAAAGAGAATGAGGGCTTCTACGCCATCATGAAGAACTTCCAGAATGAGCGCATCGTGCTGGGCGCTATGGCAATCGGCGCTTGCGACAAAGCGTTAGAGCTCACCCTTGACTACGTCACCACGCGGCGCGCCTTCGGTGGCGTGCTGTTCGACCTGCAGACGATCCGCCAGAAGCTGGCCGAGCTCGCAAGCAAGGTCGAGGCGGGGCGCCAGCTCGTCTACCACGCTGCCTGGATGGATGCAGCCGGCCGTGATGCCGTGAGGGAAGTCTCGATGGTAAAGGCGCTTTGCGGCGAACTCGTAAACGAGGTCATGTACGCCTGCCAACAGTTCCATGGGGGTGCGGGCTACTTACGTGAAACGCCGATCGAACGCATGGTGCGCGATGCGCGCGTGCTAGCGATCGGCGGTGGGGCGACAGAGGTGATGTTGGAAGAGGTCGCCAAACGGATGGTAACAAACTAAGCGGCAAAGGAGTGAAGGTGTCAAACGAACCATCGGATCCGAACGTCTGGCGCATCGGCCAGTCCGACGAAGAGTTGAGTACGGCGCCCACCGTCTACAAAGACGGCCTATTCAAGGGCAGGGTCGTGCTGGTGTCCGGGGCCGGTAGTGGGCTTGGCCGCGGGATTGCTGCATTGTTTGCGCGCCTTGGTGCCCAACTCGTTATCTGCGGACGAGACGAGGAACGCCTTGCGTCTGCCTCCAGTTTGCTTACTGGCCTCGGCGCTACCGTGCATACGAAGACGATGACAATTCGCGATACTGATAAGATCGAAGAACTGATGGACGAAGTCTGGGACCGCTTCGGCCACCTCGACGTACTGGTCAACAATGCGGGCGGCCAGTATCCGCAAGCAGCGATAGATTTCACGGACAAGGGCTGGGATGCGGTCGTGGGCACGAATTTGAGCGGCACCTGGTACATGATGCAGCGCGCAGCACAACGCTGGCGTGATAAGGGCCAACAGGGAAACATCGTTAACATCGTCGCCATCTTCGAGCGCGGCATGCCGGGGATCGCTCACACAGGTGCTGCGCGTGCCGCCGTTACGAATTTATCGAAGACACTCGCCGTCGAGTGGGCACCACTTGGTATTCGCGTCAACTGCGTAGCACCTGGTACCGTCGCTACGCCAGGCTTTCGCCAATACCCGCCGGAAGGCGTCGAAAGTTTCCAGCAATGCAACGTGCAGCAGCATCCGGGTGACATGCATGATGTCGCCCAGGCAGTCGTTTATCTCGCTGCCGATTCGGGAAAGTTTATCACCGGCGATGTGATCCACGTGGATGCCGGTCAACGCATGTGGGGCGAGAGCTGGCCAGCCGGTAAGCCAGACTACTTCAAGGTCGGTGTCTAACAATGTTGTTCAGCGCACTTTCTGGCATCCGGGTGCTCGATCTTGCCCATTACATCCCAGGACCTTATGCCACACTAATGCTTGCTGATTTTGGGGCGGACGTGCTCAAGGTCGAGCCGCCAGGGGGCGATCCTATGCGCCGGATGAAGCCCTTAGATAAAGACGGTATTTCGCTTACCTACAAGGCGTTTAACCGCAATAAAAGGTCAGTCACGCTCGATCTGAAAACCGACACCAGCAAACGCACCTTCGAGAAGATGCTCGAAGGTGCGGACATATTGCTTGAATCCTTTAGGCCGAATGTGATGATCCGGCTCGGTTTTTCGCGAACACGCATCGCTAAGATCAATCCCCGTCTCATCCACTGTGCGTTGACTGGGTACGGCCAGGCAGGGCCACTTCAGGAAGCCTCTGGCCATGACATAAATTACATGGCGCTAATGGGCGGCCTTCACGCCTCGGGTCTTAAGGTGCGCCCAATCCCAGCCTTTCCTCCCGTAGCCGACCATGCGTCTGCCATGCATGCGACGATTACCCTGCTCGCAGCCCTACTAGCCCGCGAGAAAACAGGCCGCGGCGCCTTCCTCGACGTAAGCATCGCCGAGTCTGTCCTTCCCTGGCAGCGCATGGTGCTCGCAGCAAGCGGGGCCGCGGGCGAAGACGTCCGACGGCTCGGGCATCTCTTGAACGGTGGTGCCGCCTGTTACCAGGTTTACGAGACGAAGGATAAGGGATTTATCACATTAGGCGCGCTCGAAGAAAAGTTCTGGCGGAATTTCTGTGAGGCTGTAGATAGGCCGGATTGGGCAGCACGGCAGTTTGAGCCGATGCCACAAGAAGACCTAATCGAGGAGTTGCGAGAGAGGTTTGCGTCGACAACACTAGCTAAATGGATAGCCTTGCTTTCGAAGGTCGACTGCTGCTTCCAAGAGGTGACTCCTACTTCAGAGCTGTCTGCACATCCCCAGATTCACGCCCGTAGTTTCCTGAAGGAAGCACAACAAGACGGTAGGGCCTTCACCGAAATACTTTTCCCGGCTCGTGTCGACGATGCACTACCGGACGTACGAAGGGAATGGAAAGAGGTGGGCGCCGAAGAAGCACTTCATGAGTGGGAAATGTAAAAGAAACGTTTAAGGGTGTAGCTCGTGGTGGTCAAAGCTAAAATTGAGCCTTTTGTGATTCACATCGAGGACGCTGTTCTTGACGACTTAAAGGCACGACTTAAGCGGACGCGCTGGCCAAACGCGCCGAAAGAAGCTGGTTGGGAAGCTGGCACACCGGTTGCCTACCTGAAAGAACTCGTCGATTACTGGCTTCACACTTACGACTGGCGAAAGTGGGAGGCCGAGCTCAACCGTTTCGATCATTTTCGTGTGTTAGTAGGAGATGAGCACATACACTTTATCCATGAAAAGGGAAGTGGGCCTGAGCCGTTGCCGTTGCTAATTAGTCATGGTTGGCCCGGCTCTGTCTTCGAATTTTTAGAAGTGATCGAGCCGCTTGCCCACCCAGAGCGTTTCGGCGGTAACGTTAGGGACGCCTTTGACGTTATTGTCCCTTCCCTTCCCGGCTATGGCTTTTCTTCCATTCCAGAAAACCCGCTGGGTCCGCAGGCAACGGCCGAACTCTGGCACGAATTAATGACGAAGAAGCTTGGTTACGCAAGCTACGCCGCTCAGGGAGGCGACTGGGGCGCCTTCATCACCGCTTGGCTTGCCTTTAACCATGCAGAAGAAGTCGTCGGCATTCACCTAAATCGTATTGGTCCCGATACCGGACCCAATGTGAGCAGCCCTCCCTTGAGCGAGGAGGAGAAGGCCTGGATCGAAACCGTTCGCAAGACGCGGGTCGAAGTCGCGGCCTATAGCCACCAGCACTCGACGCGCCCCCAGAGCCTGGCCTATGGGCTGAACGATTCACCAGTGGGGCTTGCTGGCTGGATCGTCGAGAAGTTCTACGCCTGGAGCGATATCGGTGGTGATCTAGAATCCGTCTACAAGAAAGATCAGTTGCTCACGAACGTAATGATTTACTGGGTGACGGGAACAATTAATTCTGCGAATTGGTTCTACCGAGCCGTCCAGCTTGCTGGAGATAGGCAACTGCCCGAAGGAAAGCGCGTCGAGGTGCCGACAGGCTTTGCCTATTTCCCGGTCGACCTTCACGCACAACCGCCGCGGTCCTGGTGGGAACGTGCCTACAACCTCACCCGGTGGACTAAGATGGAAAAAGGGGGCCATTTCGCTTCATTAGAACAACCCCAAGAGTTGATTGAGGAGGTGCGGGCCTTCTTCCGACCGCTCCGCTAGGTAATTGCGGAAGCCCCTCGTTAATTCCTCTACTACGTCCAGAGCTATCTTTTCGGCAAGCCGCAGCTTCGTTGTTAGCTGCTTCTTTTCTTTTTTTGCTGATCATGCCAGAACGTGCGGAAGTTAAGCCGCATCAACGATTAGCTCATGGCCATTCGTTTTCTTTCTGGCATCCAGGAACTTGCCTCATCTTATGACGGCTTCATCCTCGACCTATGGGGCGTCATACATGACGGTTATGCCCCTTTTCCTAGCGCTATCGAGGTCCTTCGGAAGCTAAAAAAAGCAGGAAAACCTACACTTTTGCTCTCGAATGCGCCAAGGCGTCAGACGGCCGTATCGCAAGCTTTGGAGGAAATGGGAATCTCGCCTGGCCTTTATAGCCATGTCCATTCCTCCGGCGAGGAGGCCTGGCAAGCGCTGCATTGGCGCACAGATCCCTGGTTTGCGCGCCTGGGCCCCGCATGTTTTCACCTAGGGCCTAAGCGGGATCGAGGCATGTTGGAAGGGCTCACATTAATGGAAGTGAAAACCCCAGAAGCTGCAGACTTCATCCTAAATACCGGGATCAATCGCGACGAAGAAACCCTCGCCGATTACGAAGACCTGCTCGCGCGAGGTGCTAAGAATAATGTGCCGATGATTTGCGCTAACGCTGACCGCGAAGCCATACGAGGCGAGGTACGGGTCATCTGCGCTGGCGCGCTTGCCCAGCGTTACGAGGCACTTGGCGGGGAGGTGAAAAGCTTCGGCAAACCGGATCCATCGATGTTCAAAAGCGCCCTAAAGTTGCTTAACAATACGGGGCGCACGCTCACTATCGGGGATTCGCTTGCCACCGATATCCGGGGATCGGAATCAGCTGGAATCGATGCCGTACTAGTGACTGGAGGCTTGCATGCCACTGAGCTCGGCCTCGATGGGCGTCAGGAGGAACTACCATTGCGCGATCGCCTAGCTGCCCTGCTCGCCCGTGAAAACCTACACCCGATCGCTGCGATCCCACGCCTTTGTTGGTAGTGGTCGGACTTGTGATAAGGGGGCAAGGGTCAACAAATACCTTTGCCCCCTTTCCAGCTAGTGAAGGAACAATGTTGGCAGATAGGGCACCCCTATTTCTATTAGCATTGCGGCCATAGCGCCGATTCCTACAAAAAAGGCTCCGGTGCGGATCCAGGGAATTCCGAGGATATGTACGATGGCCTGGACAAGCCTCGCCACCACGAAAACCTCAGCGCCTAGCTGCGTCGTTTCATTGGAAACGCCATACAGCGTACCAGCGACGATAATGGCAAAGGGAATCAAATTCTCCATCAAATTTAGATGGGCTCGTTCTGCACGCTGCACCCATGCTGGCAAGGCCACGTCTCCAGGCGTTGGGTATCCTGCAACGCGTCGGATTCCCCACACTTGAACCTTTCCTATGACAGGAATTAGCGCCATGACAATGGCAACGACCCCTAGCTGCAACAAACAGATGAATTCAATAGTAGCCATTGTGCGTCCCTCCAGTTATTTCCTGAGAATATCCAACAGCCCACACTAAAGCCGTGATGCCTCATTACCTTAAGGGATTTCGTATAAAACCCCAATTTTCAGTGGGTGCGAAGGCTTAGGTTCGGTAGTCAGCGTTGATTTTGATGTAGCCATGGGTGAGGTCACAAGTCCAGACTGTTGCGCAGCCCCGGCCGACACCGACATCGACAGCAATGTCGATTGCCCGTCCCTTCATATGCTTTGCCACTGACTCTTCTTTGTAGCCGTGAACGTGGGCACCCCCCTTCGCCACCTGAATGCCGCCGATCCGTACGTCGAGTTTCTTTTGATTCACCCGTTCACTAGCTTTACCAACCGCCATAACGATCCGTCCCCAGTTCGAATCTTGACCCGCGATCGCCGTCTTGACCAACGGAGAGTTCGCAATTGATAGACCGATCGCGCGTGCTGCCTTCTCGGAAGCAGCCCCTTTGACAATAATCGTAACGAACTTGCTCGCCCCCTCGCCGTCCCGAACGATTTGCTGTGCAAGGTCGACCATGACAGCCTCGAGTGCTTGCTTGAAGTCACGCAAATGCGGGTCCGAAGCCGAGCGTACCGCCTTGTGTGGCTTGCCCTTGCCGGTTGCACAAAGAAAAACGGAATCGTTCGTTGAGGTGTCACTGTCGACAGTGATCGAATTAAAGGAACGTTCGCTCGAACTGACTAGAAGCTTTTTTAAGACAGCCGGCGGAATCTTCGCATCCGTGAAGAGGAAGGCCAACATCGTAGCCATATCTGGCGCGATCATGCCGGAGCCCTTCGCAAACGCAGCGATGTTAACGGATGTCCCACCTATTCTGGCGCTGATGCTCGCACCTTTCGGATAGGTGTCCGTCGTTAAGATCGCATTGGCAGCCCGTTTCCAGTGACTAGATCTGAGTTTTCCAACCAAGGTAGGCAAGGCCCTCTCGATGCGTTGCACGGGCAAGACTTCCCCAATAACGCCAGTGGAAGCTAAAAAGACCTCTTTTGTCTGGCAATCGAGGAGGTCCGCTATGGTATTTGCTGTCTTTACGACCGCTTTTTCCCCGGCCAGACCAGTGAAGGCGTTAGCGTTGCCGGCGTTAACGACGATCGCCCGAACGCGACCGCCGCTGATCCGTTTACGGCACCATTCAACAGGGGCCGAAGAACAACGAGAGCGCGTGAAGACACCTGCTACCGCCGATCCTGGCGCCAACTCAGCAAGCATTAGATCGTCCCGTCCACGGTAGTGAATCCCGCAAGCTATTCCGCCCAATCGGACGCCGGGAATGGGCGGCAGCTTCGGGAATCCCTGTGGGGCCAATGGCGAACGTTTTAACTTCCTAGGCATCTTCGTATAGGTTGTAATCCTTGAGAAACCGGCATCCTACAGATCATGGATTTGAGAACAAGTGCAGAAAACGGCCCCTTTCTCGGGATTAGTCAAGGGCTGATCGGCCCCGCCCGTTGACAGCCCTAAGCTTGCACCCTATTTCTCGGTTAAGAGCGCGCGCCCTAAAATCCATCCTCCAGCCCAATCGAGAGAAGCCCAAATGCTCGGAGTTCTCACCCGACAATTCTTAGGTTCGGCAAACGACCGCTTCCTTCGCAAGTTGCAGCCGATGGTCAACGCTATCAATGCAGAGGAAGACGCACTCACAAAGCTTTCGGACGAAGAGCTCAGCGCGCGCACATCCTGGTTCCGTGAAAGATTCGAGAAGGGAGAAACACTTGATGATCTTCTCATCGAGACGTTCGCTACCGTCCGCGAAGCTGCCAAGCGTACTCTTGGCCAACGTCATTTCGACGTCCAACTGATTGGTGGCATTGTCCTTCATCGCGGCATGATTTCAGAGATGAAGACAGGCGAGGGAAAAACTCTCGTAGCGACACTACCAGTCTATCTCAACGCACTTGAGGGAAAAGGCGTTCATGTTGTTACCGTCAACGACTATCTTGCCAAACGTGACTCGGAATGGATGGGACAGATTTATCAGTTCCTAGGCTTACAGGTGGGCTGCATCGTTAACGAGCTGGAAGATACCCAACGCCAAGAAGCGTATGCCGCCGACGTTACCTATGGCACGAACAACGAGTTTGGTTTCGATTACCTGCGCGATAACATGAAGTATCGGCTGGAGGAGATGGCCCAACGGCCTTTCAACTTCGCTATCGTCGATGAAGTAGATAGCATTTTAATCGATGAAGCGCGCACGCCGCTCATCATCTCTGGACCCGCTGAAGATAGTTCCGAGCTCTACACTCTTACAGACAAGCTGCTCCCGAGGCTGGAGGAGGAGGACTTTGAGAAGGACGAGAAGGCGCGTGCTGTAACACTTACAGATGAGGGCGTCGAGAAAGTTGAAAAATTACTGGTCGAGGCAGGCCATATTGAAGCTGATGCTTCGCTTTACGACATCAAGAACGTGGGCCTGGTTCATCACATCAACCAGGCCCTTCGTGCCCATAAGCTCTTTGCCCGAGACACGGACTATATCGTCAAAGACGACAGCATAGTCATCGTCGATGAGTTTACTGGTCGAATGATGGAAGGAAGACGCTATTCCGAAGGCCTACATCAAGCATTGGAGGCAAAGGAAGGCGTTAAAATTCAAAACGAAAACCAGACACTTGCTTCAATCACTTTTCAGAATTACTTCCGACTTTATCCAAAACTGGCTGGCATGACGGGAACGGCAATGACGGAGGCTGCCGAATTCGGAGATATTTATTCCTTACGTGTCGTCGAAATCCCAACGAACGTACCCTGCATTCGCGAGGACAGTGACGATGAGGTCTACCGTAGCGAAGATGAAAAGTATACTGCGATCCTTCAACTAATAGTCGAATGCGAAAAACGCGAGCAACCGGTCCTTGTCGGAACCGTAAGCATCGAAAAGTCCGAAGTGCTTGCTTCGCTTCTCAAGAAGAAAAAAATTCCCCATCAGGTACTGAACGCCCGTTATCACGAAACGGAAGCTCATATAATTGCGCAGGCAGGCAGGCCCGGTACCATCACGATAGCAACTAATATGGCGGGCCGAGGCACGGACATTCAGCTAGGCGGTAATCTCGATATGTGGATTAACAATGCGCTTGATGGAATCAATAATTCAGAGGAGCGCAACAGAAAGCGCGAAGAAATTATAAAAGAGCACGCGGAAAAGAAGGCGGATGCAATTTCAGCCGGCGGGCTTTACGTGGTTGGCACAGAACGTCATGAAAGCCGTCGAGTCGACAACCAGCTCCGCGGTAGAACCGGGCGTCAGGGCGATACCGGGGCTTCGAAATTCTTCCTCTCGTTGGAGGACGACCTGATGCGAATCTTCGGGTCCGAACGCATAGATAATATGCTGGAGAAGCTCGGTCTTCCGGAGAACGAGCCGATCGTCCACCCCTGGGTGAATAAAGCAATCGAAAAGGCACAACAAAAAGTTGAGGCCCGTAACTTCGACATTCGCAAGAATCTCCTTCGCTTCGATGACGTGATGAACGATCAGCGGAAGGCAATATATGGACAACGCCGCGATTTAATGCATGCGAACGACGTTTCTGAAACGGTCAGCGGCATGCGTCGTGATGTCATCGAAGACATCGTCCAACGGGCGATTCCGAAAGCAGCTTACGCGGAAAAATGGGACGTGAATGGACTTCATGAGGAATGTCGAAGACTGCTGGCGCTAGACCTACCAGTTGCTGAATGGGCTAAGGAGGAAGGGATAGCGGACGAGGAAATCCGCACTCGTTTGGAGGAGGCCGCTGAACGGAAAATGGATGAAAAGCTTACGACTTACGGACCTGAGATCTTCCGTAAGGCAGAGAAGAGCATTCTGTTACAGCTTCTCGATCAGGCGTGGAAAGACCATCTCTTAAGCCTCGACCATCTGCGCCAAGGGATCAGCCTGCGCGCTTACGGCCAGCGCGATCCCTTAAACGAGTACAAGCGCGAGGCGTTTGGGCTTTTCGAAGAGTTATTAAGTCGTCTTCGAGAATCTGTAACCGGCGTGCTTAGCCATATCGAAGTAAAAGTCAGTGCACCACAGGAAGCGGAAGTCACACGCCGTCCGCAGGCGTTATACGAAAGCCGGGCAGACCCGGCATTAAGCAAGTCTGCGCAACGCCCAGGGGCGGCTATAGCGGGAGCACCTGTGCGGCGACGTGAGGCAGCAGCTGTCGTCGATCCGAATGACCCAGGCACCTGGGGACGAGTAGCGCGGAACGCAGCGTGTCCATGTAAATCGGGGCGTAAGTATAAGCATTGCCACGGGCAGACGGCTTAAAGCCTTAGTCGAGGCCTTTCTTTCCCATTTTGAGGAACTTCTCACGTCGCTGCTCGCACAGAACGCCACCTTCAAGCTCAGTAAGTCCAACCAATTCCTTTTCTATGGCGTTGCCTACAGCGTTAATGATCTGACGCTGCTGACGATGGGCACCGCCTAGGGGCTCGTTGATGACTTTGTCTACTAGCCCAAGCTTGAGGAGATCTTGTGCGGTGAGTTTGAGCGCTTCGGATGCTGCCTTAGCTTCCTCTCCACTCCGCCACAAAATGGAGGCACAGCCTTCTGGCGAGATCACGGAATAAATTGCATGTTCCAGCATCAGCACTGCATTAGCCGAAGCGATGGCTATGGCCCCGCCGGAGCCTCCCTCGCCGATGATGGCACTAACGAAGGGTACGTGAAGGCCAAGGCTTGCCTCGATGCAACGCGCAATGGCCTCGGCCTGTCCGCGCTCTTCCGCGTCCACGCCCGGATAGGCACCCGGCGTGTCCACGAAGCTCAACACCGGAAGCTGAAAGTGATCGGCCATATGGAAAAGGCGTTGTGCTTTCCGATAGCCTTCGGGCCGCGCCATACCGAAATTGTGACAAACGCGGGAATCTGTGTCTGACCCCTTCTCGTGACCGATGACAATGACGGAGCGTCCACGAAAGCGACCTAGGCCCCCCTGTATCGCAGGGTCTTCGCCATAGAAGCGGTCCCCAGCGAGGGGCGTCCATTCCTCAACCAACCCACTCAAATAGTCACAAAAATGTGGACGCTGAGGATGGCGGGCGACCTGTACCTTTTGCCATGGCGTCAGCTTTGAGTAAATCTGCTGGATGAGTCGCTCGATCTTGGCTTGAAGTTTCCTGATCTCATCGGCAGTATTAACGCCGTCACCAACCGTGCGATGGCGAAGCACCTCGATCATACCTTCGAGTTCGGCAATCGGCTTTTCGAAATCGAGGAAATGCTGCATCCGCCGGGTGATCAACCTGCCGTAGGGGTGGCGATTTGTTTCGCCTTCTTCACAAGAACTTGGGCTTGCTTGATCGAAGCTATGTCAATCAGCCGGCCATCGAGGGCGACAGCACCCTGACCTTCCTTCTGCGCCTTTTCCATCGCTTCCAGAATGCGCTTTGCCTTATCAATCTCCTTCTCAGAAGGGCTGAACACTTCGTTGGCAAGAGGAACCTGGGCAGGGTGAATTGCCCACTTACCTTCGCAGCCAAGAACAGAGGCGCGGCTGGATTGGGCACGAAAGCCATCCGAGTCTGAAAAATCGCCAAATGGCCCATCTACCGGCCTTAAGCCGTTCGCCCGAGCCGCCACCACAATACGGGCAATTGCGTAATGCCACATGTCGCCCCAATGCACCTCGCGATTACCCGCCTCGTCCTGGTCAGTAAGCACGATGTAATTCGGATTGGGGCCGCCAATGTTCGTAGTCTTTGCCTTCGTTGAGGCCGCATAATCGGCAACCCCGAAATGCAGCGATTCATTACGCGAGCTGGCTGCCGCGATTTCGTCCACGTTCATCATACCCAATGCAGTTTCGATAATAATTTCGAAGCCAATCCGTTTCGTAAAGCCTTTTGCCTGCTCGATCTGCGTTATCATCATATCGACGGCATAAATGTCCGCCGCGGTACCAGCTTTTGGAATCATTATGAGGTCTAGCTTGTCGCCTGCTTTTTCAACAATATCCACGACGTCGCGATACATATAATGTGTGTCGAGCCCATTTATACGAACGGAAACCGTCTTTGCACTCCAGTCGACATCGTTCAGAGCCTGGACAATATTTTTTCGCGCCTGTGGTTTATCGTCGGGTGCCACCGAATCTTCTAGATCAAGAAAAATGACGTCTGCCTCACCCTTCGCAGCTTTTTCGAAGAATTTCGGCGAGCTTCCGGGCACAGCAAGTTCTGACCGGTTGAGACGGGCGGTAGTTTCTTCGACAATCGTAAAGCTCATTGGTTTCTCGCTCCATTGCAGGGAAAGAGTAGTGCGGGATCAGTTGCTTCCTTCCAATAAAACGGATTGATTCCGTTCCTTGCCTCGAAAGTCAACTCCCTCCTCTCAATCCCTAGTCAGTGGCGGTTTGCGAGCGGATGGTGGGTATCCACCAGACGCCGAAGCCGCTCACGCAACACATGAGTATAAATCTGAGTCGTCGCGATGTCGGCATGGCCCAGCATCTGTTGCACACTTCTCAGATCTGCGCCATGGGCCAAAAGGTGGCTAGCGAAAGCGTGGCGAAACACGTGAGGCGAAACCCTGGCCGGGTCAATACCGGCCTCGAGAGCCAGCTCCTTCAAGATCTGCAAGAAGCGCTGACGCGTGAGATGTCCGGTTTGACCGCGAGAGGGAAACACCCACTTCGACTCACCCACATCACCTGAGAAAAATTTACGTGTCTCACGGTAGGCCTCCAGCGCTGCGACGGCTGGCTTGCCTAAGGGGACCATCCGCTCCTTGTCGCCCTTACCACGCACAACGAGAAACCGTTTGTCCCTAGTGATCGCCGAAAGGGGAAGGGCGACAAGCTCTGAGACTCGAAGCCCTGTCGCGTAAAGAATCTCCAGCAGTGCTTGCATGCGAAGTCCTTTAGCGCCGGTCTTTACCCGTGTCGCCTTGAGCAATTTTTTGACTTCTTGCTCAGTAAGATATTTTGGGAGTCGTCTTCCTAGTTTTGGACTATCAAGTGCGGAACTTGGATCATCGAGACGTATCCCTTCCGCGTAAAGAAAGCGGTAGAATTGGCGTAACGTTGAAAGACGACGTGCTGCAGTCCGCGAGGATAGGCCGGCTTTCTCGATGGCTCCCAAGTAAGCACGTAAATTACTGCTCGCAGCCCTATGAATTGTCACACCTTGCTTGTTAAGAAAGCGAGCAAGGTCGCGCAAGTCGCGATGGTAGGAATCAAACGTGTTTTTTGAAACACCCCGTTCGGCCAACAACATCTCGAGGAAGCCTTCCAGGGCGCGGGCAGCAGCGTTCGTTTTATAATCCCGTACGTCTGTCATATCGCTCACAGCCCCTTCATCAGGCTTGCCTCAAGTGCAAGCCGTCGCGCTTCTTGCTCAAGGCCGACTTGTTTGAGTGCAATAATAGCTGCTTCCAGTATGATCGGCGCTGCCTCTCCCGGACCAGCCTCACCAAGGCTCAAGAGGGCGAGCAGCACTGTCTCACCGATGCGCGCTTCCGAGGCAGCTTCGGCCAGTCCATGCCAGATAGCAAGCGCCGGAACGACCGCCGTTGTGCGTGGTGCATCGCCGAGCGCTTTTACCCATTGGGCGGCACCGACCGGCTCGCCCATGGCGGCGAGGAGTCCGAAAAGAAGTTCTGCCTCTTGTTTTTGCTCCATCGTATCACCGACAGACCTCCACCAGGCGGCCAGGCGTTCCGCCTCCCAGGTAAAACTGCCCCCACCATCGGCTAGCTTGACGAAGGGCCAAAGCTGATCCCTCATTGCCTCGGCGTTTGCATTCCCATAGGCGATTTGCTGGACGACAGTGAGCCAAGCAAAGGCCTGTTCAGGCTGATCTGCTAGTAGCAGCGCCTTGCCTGCATCTACTGCGAACCAGGCAAGGTTCGGATCGGGCGTAATCGCGAGCAGGGTAGGAAGGTTGACCCGAACGGCCGTCGCGTAAGTGGCCCCGCTTGCGTCCGTAGCCATAGCCTCTTTCCAAAGACGCTGTAGGAGTTCTGCCCGAACGGAAGAATCCGTTCGTTCCCGTGCTGCACGATATAGAAGCACCCGTCCCCTTGCCCCATCAGGAGTCGTATTTTTGGCATCACGAATCTCTTCCGAACGGAAGGAAACGCTGCGGTAAAGATGTCCCAACTCATCCGGGGTAAGTGTGCCCATCGCTTCTGCCCGCTCGCCAGCATTTAAACGAAGCGCGATTGGAGCATTTGGGTTCATGGCAAGGGCACGAAGAATGGCAGGCGAGGTAGTCGTACCGGCATCCGGTGGCACTTGACGGCCGGCCTCGCGAATCATGACAACTTCAAGAGGCGCTGGATCCGGCAAATTGAAGACATGTACGTCGTCCTTGCCGAGAATCGCATCGACTAGTTGAAAGAAAGCAGGCGTGCTCTTGCCTGGCATCTCGCTCAAAAGCGCAAGGCCTAGTTGAACAGCTTGAACTTCCTTCGCAATAGCCTCGCAGAAAATCAGCATCCTCTGCCAATGAGCGCCCTGATACTCGTGGATCTGTTTTCTCACCTCCTTGCAGGCCGTCTCAGTGGCACCGGTAAGGAAGATACTTTCAATATGGATGATAGTCATAGATTCATCCATGGCATGGGATGGGATGATTCGCACAAGCTCAATGACCGCCTTTGAGGCTCCCATCGCCGCCAGACGTTCGAGACGAAGCGGTAACAAATTCGTCTGCAAATCACTATTACTGGGCGCGGTTGCCGTAGAAAGTAGCAGGCGGCGTTGTAAGGCCTGCATGGTGGGAGAACGCGCGGTGACAGGAAGTTTGGGCAATAAACGTTCGAGGAGATTGCGATTCGTTCCTTTCCACATCCCAATTCCGAAGCCTCCAGTTTCTTCATGCAAAAGACCGACGGAATTCGGATCCACCTTTTCAAGAGGAATAACGTCTACCAGTGTAGGATCGCCGGTTTGTTCGACTTTTTCTTTTTCTGGCGTCACTTCGTTTTCAGTCACGGTGGTTTCAGCATTTTCTTCTAGACTCGTACTCTGCGACTCTATGACAGCCGGTGAAAGGGAAATTGGTCCCTCAGCGTTAACTGCCTTGAAGGAGCCCACGACAATCAGCACAACCCAAAGCGTTATTACGGCAAAGTTAAAAAAGCCGGAAGCCTGCCTATTTCGGGAAGCGCTCATCCAGTAGCACCTTCTCGATTGCGACGGCGGGTGATGGAATGTCCCAATTCGCAAATGCCACAAACCCGCTGAAAATAACAAGCAGGATCAACAACAGCGCGAACCGTGAGACCCGATTCATAAAGGATGATGAGCGCATTTCCGTTCTCCGGCCTTCGAACCGGCTCCATGGAAACCGGGTTGGCTTCCGCTGGCGGCGGGTTTTCGACATGTGGTAAGCTTTACGCATGGCGATATTGCGACATCGCGCTTCCTATTTCAATGTTATCCACCGTCCCTCCAGCCTGGATTTCCTAGGAAAATGACTGGAAACCTCCCCGGCAAGCATAACACCACGATCATCCTCATTGGCCTCATGGGGGTCGGCAAATCCTCCGTTGGCCGCCGTCTAGCGGCCCGTCGCAGGCTCAGCTTCCTCGATGCGGATGTTGAGATCGAAAAGGCAGCCGGTTGTACGATTGAGGAAATCTTTGGAAACCATGGTGAGGAGCACTTTAGAAAAGGCGAACGTCGAGTGATTGCGCGACTCCTATCTGGACCGCCTCACGTGCTAGCTACAGGGGGTGGGGCCTTCCTCGATACTGAGACCCGTGCCTTGATTCAAAAAAGTGGTCTATCTATCTGGCTGAAAGCAGAACTCGACCTTCTGGTCGCTCGTGTCAGCCGACGGAGGGACCGACCCTTATTGAAAAAAGGCGATCCCCGCGCCATCCTTGCGAAGCTAATGACGGAACGCTATCCCATTTATGCGGAAGCCGACCTTAAGGTCGAGGTGAAGGACGAACCCATCGAGACCACCGTCGAAAGGGTGGAGGAAATTATAGCCGCCCATGAGAAAGGAACGCGGTCGCGCACGCGGTAATATGAGAAGAGAAATACATGAATAAAATCGCGAATAAGCCTGTCACCATCCGAGTCGAACTGGGTGCGCGCAGTTATGACATTCTCGTCGGACCAAATCTGTTGGCACAAGCAGGTACATATCTTCGTCCGCTTCTCGAAGAAGAGCGCGTCTTTATTGTTACGGACGAGACGGTTGCCAGCTTTCACCTGGACGAACTTACGGCGAAGCTCATAGAGGAGGGAATAGAAACGATGCCCATCGTGCTTCCAGTAGGCGAGCAAACTAAGGACCTCGCACATCTTGAATTTCTTACTGACCGTCTACTCGATGCGCGCGTGGAGCGGCAATCGATGCTTGTGGCCCTTGGTGGCGGTGTTATAGGCGACTTGACCGGGTTCGCAGCTAGCCTCACGCTCCGCGGGATTAACTTCGTCCAAATACCAACTACGCTGCTTGCTCAGGTTGATAGTGCTGTTGGCGGAAAGACGGGAATTAACACCCCCAAGGGAAAGAATCTGCTTGGGAGTTTTTACCAACCGCGTTTGGTTCTTTCGGACACGGCAACTCTCACGACCTTGCCACAACGAGAGCTCCTCGCGGGTTATGCGGAAGTCGTCAAATACGGTCTCATTTGCGACGAGAAGTTCTTCTCCTGGTTGGAAGTGAACGGACCCGAAGCTATTAAAGGAAAACCAGATGCGTTGACCCAGGCGATCGTCAAGGCGTGCGAGATGAAAGCGTCGATTATCACTGCCGACGAACGCGAGGCGGGGGGGCGCGCCCTTCTCAATCTCGGTCATACATTCGGCCACGCGCTTGAGGCTGCGAACGATTTCGATCAGACATTACATCATGGCGAGGCCGTCGCCATAGGCATGTGCCTTGCTTTCGAGCTGTCGGTGCATCTTGGTCTCTGCCCAGCTGAGGATGCCGAGCGTGTCCGCAACCACCTAGCTAACATTGGCCTGCCAACGACGTTGTCGCAAGCCGGCCGTGGCAAATGGAAGGCGTCGACACTTCTTCACCACATGCAGCAAGACAAGAAGGTGAGTAAAGGCCGGATCCGATTTGTTCTAGCCAGGAGAATTGGCGAGACATTCCTTGCCGACGATGTCACCACTGAGGGCATCGAGCGCTTCCTTGAAGAGGCCGTTTAAGATGCAGGATGTCGTTCTTTTTTCACTCGGGGCTATTTTAATTCTTCTTATTCTTTCAGCCTTTTTCTCTGGCTCAGAGACTGCACTCACTGCTGCCTCACGACTTCGCCTCTACCAACTAGAACGCGGCGGCAGCGACCGTGCGAATATCGTCAATCGATTGCGCGAACGAAAAGAAGGGCTGATCGGTGCAATCCTGCTGGGAAATAACCTGGTAAACATTCTTGCTTCTGCCCTGGCGACCAGTCTTCTTATCGGCTGGTTTGGCGAGACGGGCGTCATCTATGCAACGCTTGTCATGACGCTGCTGGTGCTAGTCTTCGCAGAAGTGCTTCCAAAAACCTACGCGATCCACAACGCGACTCGAACTGCCCTTTGGGTGGCGCCGGTGTTGCAATGGATCGTGCGCATCTTCTCGCCTATCACACATGCTGTACAGTGGATCGTCTCGGGAACACTTCGTATCTTCGGTGTGCGCATCTCCACCGATCGCAGCCTCGCCGTAATGACCGAAGAGCTCTTGGGTGCTATCGAGCTAAGGGGCGGCAAGGGGGCAACGCTCCAGCAAGAGCGTGCCATGCTTCGCAGCATTCTTGATCTTGCCAGCGTGACGGTCAGTGAAATTCTGATTCATCGTAAGAGCGTCTTCATGGTGAGCGCGGAAGAGACCCCAGAGGAAATTCTGACCCAGGTTCTTGCGAGCAACCACACGCGGATCCCCCTGTGGAGGGAGACTCCGGACAACATTGTTGGTGTCTTACATGCGAAAGCCATGCTGCGAGCCGTACACGAACGAAAGGGAAGCCTTGGAGGCTTAGATGTCGTCCAGATTGCCACAAAGCCATGGTTCATCCCGGAATCAACGACATTGCTTTCACAATTGCAGGCGTTTCGACAGCGTTACGAACACATTGCTCTGGTCGTCGATGAATATGGGGCGCTTCTTGGAATCGTGACACTGGAAGACATCCTTGAGGAGATCGTCGGCGAAATCACGGATGAGCACGATGTTACGATTCCTGGTATTCGGCCCCAACAGGATGGAACGGTCGTGGCCC
>Ga0315336_1003450_pt1 | contig 20995 bp, 19 predicted proteins | sample ASW5metaG_FD_204512 | JGI IMG/M metagenome (GOLD analysis project Ga0315336, IMG submission 204512) | Ammonia-oxidizing marine archaeal communities from Monterey Bay, California, United States - ASW #5 | ecosystem: Environmental > Aquatic > Marine > Intertidal zone | place: USA: California... | reverse complement strand
TTGAATGCACGGGTAAACCGATCTCACGCGCCGGGGTGAGCAAGCCCCGCATTGACATCCACGGGGCCTACCGCTTCCTCAAGAAGAACAAAACTGACTGCTGATCGTGAGGTGCTGAACAGCATGGTCCGCTTCTGTGGTCGGTTGGTGAGATCACAGAAGTGGGTTTCCCTGTTGGGCCCTGATATGCTCAGTCAATGATTGCAAAGTTGCGCCCTAGAATCTGGACCGTCGTCTTGGCAGGGGCAGTTGCCGCTGGGACTCTGGTAGCGCCAAGAATCGTGGAAGCGATAGACGCCGTAAGAGTTCCCGCACTCGCCGCGCGCTGGTCGATGGGTTCAAATCTTCAGCTGGACTGGACGCTTTCTGGTGCCGACAGCGTCAATATCTATCTTCTCCAGCCCAGCGCCGAAGACGGTGAAGACGAGGTGGTAGGGACCATCGCGGTGGGTATTGAGAACACAGGTCATTTCCAGTGGTTTATCGATGAGTTGCCCGAAGAGGTCGATGTCGGAGAGGACCAGAAGATCTGTATCAGTGTCGGAGATTGCGACGACGCCTCAGCCATTTTTTCCGACGTTTTTGGCCTGCAGGATCATGCCGACCCGGAGACTTTCCGGGGTAATCGCCAGAGCTATAACCTGGAGGATCGCGCCTACGTCTATGCGCCTAACGCGGGCGAGATCGTCTCGCGCAATGAAGACGGCAAGGTAATTCTGCGATGGCATGACGTGGATCACTGGCTGCTGGACCGGATTCGCGTGGAACTCTGGAAACTCGGAAGTGCCACTCCAATCAGCGGTCGGGCAATGATGAATACCGGCTTCAAGGAGATCGAGATCGATGCCGATGAGTGCACAGATGTCGCCGAGCCCTGTTACTTGCGGATCAATTCCACCCGTCATTCAGATCGAATCATTACCAGCGGATACTTTACCGTGGGCGATGTTGATGAAATGGCAACGCCGGACTGTGGTGACAATCCCGATGAAGACACCAAGTATTTCGCCCTTGGCGAAGAACTCGATGTGGGCTGGAATGTGGGTGATCAGGATCCCGGTCAGGATGTTCGAGTGGAACTCTACAAAGGCGGCCGCCATTACCTGACCATCACTGAGCGCCAGCTCAGTAGTGCCGGCAACCGGCTGGCTTCACCGTGGGTGATTCCCTACAGCGTGGCCGAAGGCGACGATTACCGGCTGCGCGTAAGCTCGCGCAGCAACGGCGCTGTGTTTGGTTTCAGCAATACGTTCTCGATCGAATCTGATCGGGAAGACCCTGTCACGATGGCGATCACGGCCCCGGTATCCGGAGACGAATGGCGGCGCGAGGGAGGGGCGCGTACCCGCGTTGATATCGAATGGGAAGACAGCGCTCTCGCTGATCCACAGTCGCGCCCGGACTACGCGAAAATTGCGCTTTATAAAAATGACCGTCGTTTTAAGACGATCTTTAACCAGAGTATCCTCGATGACGGGGAAAAGATTCCTGTACTGAGTAAGCAGGTTCCACCGGAGACCCACACCTGGGTGATGCCGCAGACGGTACCGAGCGGCAGCGACTATTGGGTCCGGGTGATGTCTTATGGGGATGAGGACGGGTTTGAAAGTGATTTTGACGACAGTGACCGTTTTGGGATTTTCAATTTTGAGGTTGATGAGGTCAGTGATCCGGGGATCACAGAATCTGAAGACGTCGACTGTCCGGTCTTCGTGGAACTGTTATGCCTCGAGGATTCGGCCGACTGTCCGGTGAAAGAGGACCAGGATGAAGAATACTCTGTCTCTGAAAGTGTCGCTTACGGAGAGGCTTTAGATGACTCCTCGGACGGTGATACAGACACAGGGGAGGCTGGTGGGTCGGATAATCAGTCGGAGGGCGATGCGGATTCCGGAGAGACCACTGGGTCGGACAACGCTGCTGACAGCAGCGAAGAGGACGCTAGTGTGGCACTGCCGTCGGGCGGCAGCAGCGGTCAGTCGGAATCACAGGCCGAGAACCAGCCCCAGACGGAATCCTCGGCACCGCAGAACTGCTTTCATCGCATCTATTACATCTTTTCCGACGGCAGACTCGACAAAACCTTTTGCTTATAAACCGTTATCAGCCCGTTACTGGACCTTCGCTATGCTGCAAGGCCTTCGCCCGTAACGGAGAAACAAAAAGGTACAGCTATCAGCCGGGACGTGAACCCTGGAAACTCAAGGAGTTGGTGGCTGGAATTCCGGATCGTTTAGGGACGCGGAACGGATAGAACTAAAGGCCTGAGCGTTCCCGGAGTTTCTTTGCCGCACCGCTGTGACGATGAATGAGATCTGACTCGTCAAGCTCAGGAATACCTCCATCAATGACTTTCCAGTCGCCGCCGATCATGACGCGGTCCGCGCGCGAAGCGCCGCACAGCACCAGGGCTGCAATCGGATCATCATAGCCGCTATGCCGGAGTTCATTGAGCCCAAAGAGTGCAAGATCCGCCTGTTTTCCGAGCGCTAGCGAACCAATGTCGTTGCGGCCAAGACACCGGGCACTGCCTTGTGTCGCGAGATGAATCGCATCAAGATGACTGAATCCACCGGCACCTTCACGCAGGCGCTGCAACATCATTGCCGCCCGGACTTCCTCAATCGCATTGGAGGCATCATTGGAGGCCGATCCATCAACGCCTAGGCCCACAGCACTGCCTGCCCTTTGCAGGGCACAGGCTGGGCATAGGCCTGAGGCCAGTGTCATGTTGGAGTGGGGGCAGTGCGTGACAGCGGTGCCAGCTCTTCCGAGGCGGTCAATTTCGTCGTTGTTGAAGTGGATGCCGTGCGCCAGCCAGGTGTTGTTGCCAAGCCAGCCGCAGTCCTCAAGATAGTCGAGCGGACGCAGCCCGAGCGTTTCAAGGCAGAAATCGTTTTCGTCCCGCGTTTCGCCAAGGTGTGTGTGGAGTCGAACGCCTAGATTAGAAGCGAGTTCCGCCGTTTGCCGCATCAGATCCTGTGTTACTGAAAAAGGTGAGCAGGGGGCCAACGCGATCTGGACCATGGCACCCGGCCCCGACTGATGAAAGCAGTTCACCACACGCTCACTGTCGGTCAGGATTTCATCTGTTTTTTGAACCACCGAATCAGGCGGCAGGCCGCCGTCTTTTTGTGAAAGGTCCATGGATCCGCGGGTGAGGGTGACCCGCATACCAATCTGTGCTGCGACCGCAACCTGGATGTCGACGGCATCTTCAAGTCCCGCAGGATAAAGATAATGGTGATCCGAGCTCGTGGTGCAGCCCGACAGCATTAACTCAGTCAGCGCAAGTTCAGTCGCGACCGCAAGCCCTTCGGGATCGAGCCCCGACCAGACCGGATAAAGCGCTTTCAGCCAGTCAAAGAGTTCTTTACCGAGCGCAGGCGCGAGCGCCCGGGTCAGTGTCTGGTAGAAGTGATGATGTGTGTTGACAAGGCCCGGCAGGATGACATGGGAAGAGGCGTCGAAAACGGTACACGGCACTGAAGGCTTTTTGCCCGACGGGACGAGTTCACGGATCTCGTTTCCCTCGATGACGATACCGCCGCCGGCATCCTGCGCGAGGATCGCAAGAGGGTCTTTAAGCCAGAGCAGGCCCATGGCGTTGATGGTACGGCCGAAAAAAACCCGCCCCGTCAGTGGGGCGGGTTCCGATTCAGTCGCTAAGCTCCTTATTCGGGCAGTTTGTCGTCGACACCTTCAATGTAGAAGTTCATACCGGCCAACATGCCGTCGTCGGCCACCTGTCCCTCGGCCACAACGACTTCACCGGCCTGATTACGGATGGGACCCGTGAACGGGTGGAAAGCACCTGTGCGGATCGATTCGGCGGTTTTGGCTGCCAGTGCCGCGACATCCGCCGGCATATTGGTATAAGGCGCCATCACCACCATGCCCTCGCTCATTCCGTCCCAGGTGTCGGAAGATGTCCAGGTACCGTCGAGTACTGCTTGGGCTCTCGCCACGTAATAGGGACCCCACTCATCGATAATCGCGGTGAGTTGTGTCTTGGGGGCAAAGTGAATCATGTCGGACGCCTGCCCGAAAGCGTGGACGCCACGCTCAGCTGCTGCCTGCAGTGCGGCGGTGCTGTCCGTATGCTGGGTGATGATGTCGGCACCCTGATCCATCAGCACCTTGGCGGCGTCAGCTTCCTTGGGCGGATCAAACCAGGTGTATACCCAGACCACCTTGACCTTGATGTCCGGGTTGACCGAATGGGCACCCAGCAAAAATGCGTTGATGCCCCGGACCACTTCGGGGATCGGGAAGGACGCGATGTAGCCGATGGTATTGGTCTTGGATATCTTTCCGGCAATCACGCCCTGGACGTAGCGGCCTTCATAAAACCGCGCAACGTAGGTTGAGACATTATCAGCGCGCTGGTAGCCGGTCGCATGTTCAAACTTGACGTCCGGAAAACGCTTCGCCACCTTGAGGGTCGGTTCCATGTAGCCGAACGATGTGGTGAAGATGAGCGAATGTCCGGTCTCGGCCAGTTTCGCGATGGTGCGTTCGGCGTCGGGACCTTCCGGGACGTTTTCCACAAAGGTCGTCTGGACCCGGTCGCCCAGTTCTTTCTCAATGGAAAGCCGGCCCTGATCGTGGGCGTAGGTCCAGCCGTGGTCGCCCGGTGGGCCGATATAAATAAAGCCGACTTTCAGTTTGTCAGCCGAGACGGTCCCCGCGGTCAGTGCCAAGGTACTGGCGAGCGCCAGAGCGGTCAGTCTGATCAGTTTTTTCACGTTTATATTCCTCTCAATAGGTGATAGGTAATCACAAAATTTTCGTCATTATCTGTCAGCGCTCGGCCCGGAAAGGCCTGCCCAGGCAAGCGGGGGCATTCAGCCGGATCCGGATCGAATCGCGAGAGATCAAGACTAATACAACTATGGTCGTAATGTAAGGGAGCATTGACATGAAGGACCCCGGAATACCGAGACCAGCCGCCTGGGTATTCAGCTGGAGAATGGTGATTCCGCCGAAAAGCACCGCGCCGAGCAGTACCCGAGACGGCCGCCAACTGGCAAAAACCACCAGTGCCAGCGCAATCCAGCCCCGTCCTGCCGTCATGTTTTCGGCCCACAGGGGCGTATAGACCAGTGACAAGTAAGCCCCACCGAGACCTGCCATGGCGCCGCCGAAGGCTACCGCGGCGTAACGGATGGCGATGACCGGATAGCCGATGGCGTGGGCCGACTGATCCGAGTCGCCGACTGCGCGCAGGATCATGCCCCAGCGGGTGTGTTTTAAGAACCAGTGGGTCAGACCCAGCAGCACGATGCTAACGTAGACCAGCGGATCGTGACCGAACAGCAGGCGGCCCACGATGGGAAGATCGGTCAGCACGGGCAGGTGAATCGCCCGGATCTGTTCAATGGTCTTGCCCACGTAATCAAGACCAACCAGAGCCGAAAGCCCGGTGCCGAAGATGGTCAGCGCAAGTCCGGTGGCGACCTGGTTTGAAAGCAGCGAAAGGGTGAGCACGCCGAAGATGAGCGATGCCAAAAGTCCCATGATCATGCCTGCCGCAAGACCCAGCAGGGGTTCGCCGGTCAGGGTAACCGCGGCAAAGCCGAATACTGCGCCGGTCAGCATCATTCCCTCTACGCCGAGGTTCAGCACGCCGGATTTTTCCGCCACCAGTTCACCGGTGGCCGCAAAGACCAGCGGGGTCGCTGCCGTCATCATGGTCATGATCGAGGCGATCAGCAGTTCGGTCATGCGGTGTTTCCTTTTGTGCCGACCCGGGTCAGCCGATAGCGGGTGAGCAGGTCAAAAGCCAGCAGGTAAAAAAGAATGATCCCCTGGAAAAGACCCGTCACCGCCTTGGGCAGGCCGGCTGAGATCTGGGCGCCTTCGCCGCCAATGTAGGTGACGGCGATTGCGGTTCCGGCGAGCAGAACGCCGACGGGATGCAGCCTTCCCAGAAAGGCCACGATGATCGCGGTGAAGCCATAGCCCGGTGAGATCTTGGGCATCAGTTGGCCGATGGTCGAGGCCGCCTCCATGACGCCTGCGAGACCCGCAAGACCACCGCCCACCAGCAGCGTGGTCCAGACCATCTGTCCACTGCTGATGCCGGCATGACGTGCGGCGAGCGGTGCCGAGCCGAAGACCCGTATCTGGAATCCAAATCGGCTTCGGGTGAGCACAAACCATGCCAGAAACGGAATCACGACAGCAATCAGGGTGCCAAGGTGTACCCGGTAGCCGGGAAAGAACATCGGCAGCAGCGCCGCGTCCGGGAACATCCGGGTGCCGGGAAAGCCCCAGCCCTGGGGGTTACGCCAGGGCCCCTGCACCAGATGTACCAACAGCAGTTCGGCAACATACACGAGCATCAACGACACCAGGATCTCGTTGGCGTTAAAGCGCGTCTTCAAGAGGGCCGGTATTGCAGCCCAGGCCATACCGCCAAGGATGCCGAGCAGCATCATGCACGGCAGAATGAGTAGGTTTGTGCTCTCGAAGAAATAGACCGCAGGCGCGCTTCCGAGGAGAGCCCCGGCAATGAACTGGCCCTCGGCACCGATGTTCCAGACGCCGGCACGAAAGCCCACCGAAAGACCCATCCCGATCAGGATTAGGGGAGCTGCTTTCACCGCGACCTCGCTCAATCCCGACCAGGAGGTCAGTGGTTCAATAAAGTAGATATAAAGCGCAACGCCAGGCGCTTTTCCCATGGCGAGAAAAATCATCGCGCCCGTGAGGGCGGTCAGTACCAGTGCCAGCAGCGGCGAGAGCCACGCTGCTAAAGCGGACTGGGTTGCGCGGGCCTCAAGCGTGAGCATGAGAAGACATTCCCAAAGTATCGTGGCTTGCGCCCATCAGCAGCCCGATCTGCTCGGGGGTGACTTCGCCGGTGGGTCGTGGCGGGGAGAGTGCGCCCTGTGAGATGACCGCGACGCGGTCGCTCAGAGCGAAGATCTCGTCGAGATCCTGGGAGATCACCAGCGCTCCTGCCCCTGCGCTGATGAGCCGTTGAATCTGCTCGTGAATCGCGGCGGCGGCGCCGGCATCGACGCCCCAGGTGGGCTGGGACACGATCAGAAGTTGCGGGCTCTGCAGGATCTCGCGGCCGACAATGAACTTCTGCAGGTTGCCTCCCGAGAGGCTGCTTGCCAGCGCATCGGTGCCGGTCGCTTTGACATCAAACTCGTCAAGAATCTCTTTTGTATACCGGCCGACACCCGGCCAGTTGATGAGTCCGTATCTGACAAAGCCCATGCGAAACGCCGAGGTCAGGAAACTGTTCTGCACCAGACTGAGATCCGAAACTGCCGCCTGCCCGACCCGCTCTTCTGGCACAAAGACGGCGCCAAGCTGGCGCCGGGCCATGGACCCCATCTGGCTGGCATCGCTCGTGAGGATTTCAATGGTGCCTGCCTGTGGCGGACCGGTCTCACCTGAGAGCGCGTTCATGAGTTCGGTCTGGCCGTTTCCGGCGATGCCGGCGATGCCGAGAATCTCCCCAGCGCGCACAGAGAAGCTCACGTCCCGGATATCGGTGCCATGGGGCTGGTCGGATCGGACCGAAAGACCCGTGACCTTGAGGCGGACTTCAGATGCTGCGGGCGTGGTGTGACCTTTGGCGGATTCCACCCGCCGGCCGATCATTTTCTCGGCAAGTGACTGGGCGGTTTCCTCAGCAGGATTGCAGTCATCAACCCGTTTGCCACCACGCAGAATAGTCGCCCGGTCACAAAGCGAGCGCACCTCTTCGAGTTTATGACTGATGTAGAGGATCGACCGGCCTTCGGCCGCGAGTGTACGCAGTGTCGCAAAGAGGATGTCTGTCTCTTGGGGCGTCAGGACCGAGGTAGGTTCATCCAGGATCAGGAGGCTTGGGTTTTGCAGCAGACACCGGACAATCTCGATACGCTGGCGTTCCCCCATGGACAGGTCGTAAACATGCCGATCCGGGTGCAGGATCAGCCCGTAGTCATGGGCAGTGGTCTCGAGGCGCTCACGCAGCTGGTTGAGATCCTGTGGCGGCAGTGCCAGCGCCACATTTTCCAGCGTGGTCATCGATTCAAAGAGTGAAAAATGCTGGAAGACCATGCCGATCCCGAGCGACCGGGCGCTGGCCGGGTTGTCGATAGCAGTCTCCTCGCCCCGCCAGCACAAGCGCCCCTGATCAGGGCGCAATACGCCGTAGATGATTTTTACAAGCGTACTTTTGCCGGCGCCGTTCTCACCGAGTAAGGCGTGAATCTCACCAGGGGTGATTTCAAGATCAATGTCGTCGTTCGCAATACAGCCGGGAAACGCCTTGCTGATTCCCGTGAGCTGCAAAAGCGGCGTGTCGTTCACGCCTGATTACCTGCTGTGCCAAAAAGCATGGTTCCCGTCGATTCCTGTACCGTTCAGTAGCGAATCTTATCCTCTTTTTTCAGCCAGTCTTCCATCAACTGGTCGGCCGCCGCGATGTGATGGCGTACCAACGGCAGTTGCCGGTCGGGCAACGCCAGAGAGACCTCACGGTACAGGGCAGCATCATCAAAGCCGATCCGGGCCGCATCGTCACGGTCACTGGCAAAGTAGATAGTCTCGATGCGGGCCCACCAGATGGCGCCAAGGCACATCGGGCAGGGTTCGCAGGTAGTGTAGATCACTGATCCGGCGAGAGAAAAATCACCGACAGTGCGGCAGGCATCGCGGATGGCGCTAACTTCGGCATGAGCAGTAGGGTCATGATCAGAGGTCACCCGGTTCCATCCCCGTCCGATCACGACACCGTCGCGAACGATCACAGCACCAAAGGGCCCGCCCGCGCCTGCCTGCATGTGCTCACGGGCAATTTCCACGGCCAGTTGCAGATAGCCATCATGAGTATCCCGGGCGTTATCCATGACGTGCTTCATTGAGTGGTGTCGCAGTGGCGGTGGAAGATCGAAGTCGACGCTTGCCCGCTTTGCAACATTCCAGCACCTCGCTGAGAACGCCAAGCGCAATCACACCGGGTTCTTTGCCGACAGGGCCGTTCCTGCCGATGGGGCTGGTGAGTCGGGAAAGCTCCAGATCGTGCAGCCCGTCTTTCTTTAAGGCCTTTCGAAAGCGCCGGGACTTACTCTCGCTGCCGATGAGGCCGGTGTACACAAGGCCGGGCTGTCTCAACAGGATGCGGCAAAGCGCATAATCGAGCGAGTGGCTGTGGGTCATCACCAGCGCAGCTTCATAGCCTTCAAGTTGCTGCGCCCCGAGAACAGGATCGAAGTTTTCATCGACACGAATATTGGCAGCCTTGGGTACTTGGGCGCACTGGTCAGGGCGCCCATCAAAGACCGTCACCCGAAGTGGCAACTGCGAGGCAACTGTGCATAAGGCCCGGCCCACATGACCCGCGCCAAAAAGGGCAAGCCGCGGGCGATCGTCAGAGAAGGACAGGATTATCTCGTCAGGCGCAACATGGTCTTCGGCTCGTTCGCCGGTGATAATCAGCGGCCGTTGCTCGCAGGCCGCCTTGTCAAAAGCGATCCGGATATATCCTTCCGAGGCGAGTTGCTGTTTCGCCTTGGACAGCCAGCCCAAGGCGTCGGCATCGACCGGTTCCAGCAGGACCTGCACCACGCCCCCGCAGCACTGACGCATATCCGGGCCGAGGGCGCACTGCATCGGGGCCCGCGACCAGGCACCATTGCCGTCAAGCATTGCCCGTCCAGCTTCGATGAGCGTACGCTCAAGTTCTCCCCCGCCGATGGTGCCAAGTTCTGTGTTTTTCGTGAGCAGTATCCAGCTGCCGGTATCTCTGGGTGTCGAGCCGCGCTCGCCGGTCACCAGTGCGAGTACTGCACGTTCTCGCCGCGTTGCACACTCAAGTGCCGTATCGATCCAGTCAGCAGGGCCTGGCAGTGCTGTAATCATGGTGCGGGTGAGCCGGCGCGTTCACGTTCTTCAACGATCGCCTGCAGCAGCACCTCCGGGGTGGCAGGGGCATCCAGTGTTGGGACAAAGCGGTAACCACTGATGCTCGATACCGCATCGGAGAACGCCTGATGTACCGAAATGGCGAGCATCAGGGGAGGCTCACCGACGGCTTTGGATCGATGAATGGTTGGCTCACGGTTTTTACCCCCTGACCACAGCGCAATATTCATTCGCGTTGGCCGGTCCGAACAGGTCGGAATCTTGTAGGTGGAAGGCGCGTGGGTTCTGATTTTGCCACCCGCATCCCACCACAACTCTTCGGTGGTCAGCCAGCCCATGCCTTGGATGAACCCGCCCTCGATCTGGCCTAGATCAACCGCCGGGTTCAGTGACCGCCCGGCATCGTGCAGGATATCCACCGCGGTGACACGGCTCTCCCCGGTGAGGGTGTCGATAGCCACTTCGCTGACGGCAGCGCCGTAGGCAAAGTAATAAAACGGTCGTCCGCTGGCTTTTTTGCGGTTGTAGTGGATCTTGGGTGTCCGGTAAAACCCCGTAGCTGAAAGCTGTACCCGCGCGAGATAGGCCAGTTCAACCATCTCGGCAAAGGGCAGTTCATGATCACCGGCGAACACGGTCCCGTCGGCGAAGCGGACAGTTTCCACATCAACACCGAAACGATTGGCGGCAAAGGACATCAGCCGGCGCTTGAGCGTGTTGGCTGCATTGAGAGCCGCCATCGCGTTGAGGTCTGCACCGGAAGAGGCTGCGGTTGCGGAGGTATTGGGCACCTTGTCGGTTCGTGTCGCCGAAACCCTGATCTGATCTATCGGCACCGCGAGCGCATGGCTGACCACCTGGGCAACCTTGACGAAAAGGCCCTGTCCCATCTCGGTACCGCCGTGATTGAGATGGATACTGCCGTCCCGGTAGATGTGCACCAGCGCGCCTGCCTGATTGAACCAGGTGGCGGTAAAGGAGATACCGAACTTCACCGGCGTCAGGGCCAGGCCTCTCAGCATCAGGGGATCTGCGGCATTCGCTTTTCTTATGGCGTCCCGGCGCGCCCAGTAGTCGCTGCTTTTCTCAAGCTCGTCGACGAGTTCACTCAGGATAAAGTCATCGACCTGCATAAAGTAGGGCGTGATGTTGCGATCCGGGCCGCAGTAAAAGTTGCGCTTTCGTACCGTCAGGGGATCAAGACCCGTGGCCCGGGCAACACCTTCGATCATCCGTTCACCGACCAGCATGCCCTGAGGGCCGCCGAAGCCGCGAAATGCCGTGTTGGAAACGGTATTCGTAAAGGTGCGCTGAGACCGGATTTGCACGGCGGGAAAGTAGTAGGCGTTGTCTACATGAAACATGGCGCGGTCATTGACCGGGTCTGAAAGATCCAGCGCACATCCGCACCGTGAGGCGAGGTTGCAGTCGATGGAGAGAATCTGCCCCTCGTCATCGTGACCGACCTGCCAGTCGAACCGGAAGTCGTGCCGCTTGCCGGTCAGGCGCATGTCGTCATCGCGGTCCAGCCGGCATTTGACGGCACAACCGTTGCGCTCGGCCGCAACCGCTGCGAGCGCTGCCCACTGGCACGCCTGGCTTTCCTTGCCGCCGAAGCCCCCGCCCATGCGACGGACTTCGACGGTGATCGCGTGGGCCGGTTTCTTGAGCACTTTGGCGAGGTGCTGTTGGATTTCACTTGGATGCTGGGTTGAGCAGTACACCAGCATGTCGCCGTCCTCCTGGGGTACCGCGAGTGACACCTGTCCCTCAAGGTAAAAGTGATCCTGTCCTCCGCAGTACATTGTGCCGGCGGTTGTTCGTGGCGCTAACTGCATGGCATCGCGCCAGTCACCGCGGGTCATCACCTGCTCGTCGCTGATAAAGCGCTGCTGGTCGAGCGCATCATCGACTGTGAGCACGGGTTCGCTTGCGCGGACTTGAACCCGACCGAGCGCGGCTCCAGCGCGTGCAGCCCGGTGACTGGTGGCAACCACGGCAAAGACCGGTTCCCCGTCAAAGCGGACCTCACTCGCAGCAAGTAGCGGTTCGTCACCGCACCCTGAGGGGCTGACATCGTTCTCGCCGGGGACATCAACCGCACAGAAAACATCGATGACACCCGGAGCGGTGTGCACTGACTCAAGGTCAACCGCGGTTATCTCACCAAAGGCAGTATCGGCACCGCCTACCGCTAGATGCAGCGTGTCGGCGGGCAGCGGTATGTCGTCGATATAGACCGCCTCGCCGGTGGCGTGTTTGAGCGCGCTGTCATGAGCGAGCGCCGCGCCCGGCGAGGTGTCGATGGCTTTAGCCACGGGCTTGTACCTCCAGCGCCTGAGCCGCGGGGAAAAGCTGGGGCACTGTTTCACCGCTGATGCTCCGCAGGCACCGCTCCAGCAGTCCTCTTGCCGCAAACATCCGGTAGGACGCGCTTGCCCGCATGTCGGAGATCGGGGCAAAGTCTTTCGCGAGAGCATCCCCAGCAGATGCCAGTAGATCAGGGTGGGCACGCTCACCGGTCAGTGCCTGCTCACAGAGGGTGGCCCGCCGCGGTGTGGCTGCCATACCGCCATAGGCAACCCGGGCAGAGATGATGGTGCCGTTTTCGATCGAGAGGCCAAAGGCGCCGCAGACCGCGCTAATGTCCTGATCAAAGCGTTTGGAGATCTTCCAGCAGTGAAAGTCCGTGTGTGCATCCGATGGTACGCTGATGCTGGCGACAATCTCACCGGGCACGATGTCTTGTCTACCGTAATCGATAAAGAATGATTCCAGCGCCATGCTGCGCGTACCGGTTGCGCTTGCGAGTTGCACAGAAGCATCCAGGGCAATGAGTGCCGGCGCCAGATCCCCAATGGGAGAGCCGTTGGCAATGTTGCCGCCCACGGTGGCCTGCGCGCGGACCTGTCGGGAACCGAAGCGATGCAGCAGCGGCCCAAGATCGGATGCCAGCGCCGAGAGCGGCGCAATACATTCGGCCAGGGTGACACCCGCGCCGAGTTTGAGAGCGTGGGCATCCTTTTGAATGCCCCGCAGTGCTTGTACTTTTCCCAGATCAATAACGCCTTCAAATCGCGCATGGCTTTTGTTGACCCAAAGACCCACGTCCGTTGATCCCGCGATAAGCTGCGCATCGGGCAGTTCACGCTGGATTTGCCACAGGCTGTCGAGATCCCCCGGCGCCGCAAACCGGCCCTTTGACCCTTGCATATCAAGATAACTCGCGTCGTGCTGCCATTCGCGCAGTGTGTCCTCGGCAAGCCCGCGCAGCGATTCAAAGGCCGCCGGAGCGGGTTGGGTACAAGCGCTTTTTGCGGCAGTGATGATGGGGCCGTAGCCTGTGCAGCGGCACAAGTTGCCGGCGAGGACATCGTTGATGGTCTCCTGATCCGCCACCTCCTGTCCTTGGACACAGGCATCATGCAGGCCCGCGAGGCTCATCACGATACCGGGCGTACAGAAACCGCACTGGGAGCCATGTTCGCGCGCCATTACCTGTTGTACCGGATGCGGTTCGGAATCCGCGAGGTGTTCGACGGTGAGGACCTGCATGCTGTCGACTGACCCTAGCGGAACGATGCAGGCATTCACCGGATCGTATTGCAGTGCGCCGTTTCGCAGGCGGCCGAGCAGTACCGTACAGGCGCCGCAGTCCCCTTCGGCGCAGCCTTCCTTTGTGCCCGTCAGGCGGGCTTCGAGCCGCACAAAATCGAGCAGTGTCTCGTGCGGATCGAAAGAAGATCGGCGGACAGGTTCGCTGCCAATGAGGCAGCGGAACTCACTTCGTGCGTTTGCCATGTTTTTACGAAAGGAAGTCAGCTGCCCCGGTAGGTGCTGTAGCCGTACGGGGAGACGAGCAGCGGCACGTGGTAGTGCTCGTTCGCATCCTGGATGCCGAAGCGGATGACAACGGTATCCAAAAAGGCAGGCGAAGAAAGCGCGACCGCGTTCTGGCGGAAGTAATCGCCCACGCCAAAATGCAGTTCATAAGTACCCGGCGCAAATGCCTCCCCGGACAGGATCGGGCCGTCATTGCGACCATCATCATTGGTGACGCCGCTGCCCAGTTTGCTGTGTTCGCCGTCGAGCCGGTAGAGCGTCCAGGCGATCCCGGCGCCCGGCCGACCGGCCGATGTATCCAGTACATGAGTGGTCAGTTGTCCCATCGTGTTCTCCTTGAAGAGGTCCCGCTTTGAAGACTCTTTATCAGTTCTGATCTGTGGTTTTCCGACCGTTACGCGGCAGTCTCACACAGGGTAGTGCTACCGTCAGCCTTGGTGCCCACCAAAACACTTTCAAAGATAATTTGATAATACCGGGAAATCTTCTTTAAAGTCTCGGCTAATATTCAGACCGGGCCCCGACTGAAAAGACCAGCCAAAGCAGATTTCCCATGAGCGACGACGCACCCTATCCGCGAGACCTAATCGGCTATGGCCCAAAGCCGCCATCTGCGCAATGGCCGTCGGGCGCGCGTATCGCGCTACAGTTCGTGGTGAATTATGAAGAGGGCGGTGAGAACTGCATTCTTCATGGTGATACGGCATCAGAGGCTTTTCTTTCCGAGATCGTCGGGGCTGCCCCGTGGCCCGGCCAGCGCCATCTGAGCATGGAATCGATCTATGAATACGGCTCGCGGGTGGGGGTCTGGCGTCTTTTTGATCTTTTTGCCCGCTACCAGATTCCGCTCACGGTGTTTGCCGTGGCGATGGCGCTCGAGCGCAACCCGGCAGTGGCACAGGCAGCCATGGCAGCCGGTCACGAAATCTGTTCCCATGGTTACCGCTGGATTGATTACCGCGACGTTCCTCAAGATATTGAGCGCGAACATCTAGAACGCGCGATCGAAATCATTCGCAGCCTGACCGGTGAGCGCCCGCTCGGTTGGTACACCGGCCGCACCAGCGAACGTACCCGGGCACTGGTTGCGGCTGAAGGCGGGTTTCTTTACGACGCCGATGACTACAACGATGACCTGCCGTTCTGGACCGAGGTTAACGGCAAGTCGCACCTCGTGGTGCCCTATACGTTGGACAACAACGACATGCGCTTTGCCACGGCGCAGGGTTTCAACAGCGGCGATCAGTTCTACAGTTATCTTCGGGATGCGTTCGATGTGCTCTATGCAGAAGGGGAGCACACCCCCAGGATGATGTCTGTCGGTCTTCACTGCCGGCTGGTGGGTAGACCCGGTCGGATGGCAGCGCTGGCACGGTTTATTGAGCACACCCGCCGCTTCGATCATGTCTGGTACTGCCGGCGCATCGATATCGCTCGCCACTGGCGTACTGTGTATCCTGCAGCATCGTCATGACCGGACCCGTCCGCGCGATGGACCGCACCCAATTTATTGAGCATTTTGGCGGCGTCTACGAACACTCACCGTGGATCGCGATGCAGGTATTCGATATGGGTCTTGGCCCGCTGCTGGATACGCCGGCGGGTTTATCCAGTGCGATGATGGAGGTCGTTGAGCAGGCCGGACGCGAGCCCCAGCTGCTGTTGCTGCGGGCGCATCCTGATCTTGCCGGGCGGCTCGCGGTATCGGGGGGACTGAGCACTGTTTCGTCGGCAGAACAGGCGGGCGCAGGCCTCGACCAGTGTGCGCCGGAGGAGTTCAGGGAATTTACGGACCTCAACACCCGTTATAAGGGAAAATTTGGTTTTCCGTTTATTGTGGCGGTTCGAGGTCTTGATCGTGGCGGTATCCTTGGGTGGTTTCGCCAACGTGTGGAGCATGATCCCGATATGGAGTTCAATGAGGCGCTTAGCCAGGTACACCGCATCGCCCGCCTTCGTATTGACGAGGTGTTCGCCGGAATGAGAACTTAGCCGTTTATGAATGAGCAGGACGACGCCCCGGCATTTGCCCGCCACCTCGTGAACCTCGCTGCATTGCGGCTCGGTGCAAAGACGCTTGCGTGCAGCGATGATTTCTTTGCACCGATGGAACGGATGCTGCAGGACAGCGAGCCGGTATTCATCCCCGACAAGTTTGACGACCACGGCAAGTGGATGGATGGCTGGGAGAGCCGTCGCCGGCGCGGCAGCGGCCATGATCACGTAGTCTTGCGGCTGGGTACGCGGGGAATTATCCGCGGGCTGGATATCGATACCCGGTATTTCACGGGCAACTACCCGCCACAGGCCTCATTAGAGGCGGCAGATGGACCGGCCAGTACTGCCCCGGATGAACTTCACTGGCGGGAGGTTCTCGCATCCACTGACCTCGGCCCGGATCGTCATCATTATCTTGAGATCTCAGACGGGACACCGGCAACACACCTTCGCCTGAACATCTTCCCCGATGGCGGAGTGGCCCGTCTTCGGGTTTATGGTGAGCCGCTGCCCGACTGGTCCAGGATGGATGAAAACACCCCGGCGGAACTTTCCGCGATTGCCAACGGGGGGCGGATCGCCGGCTTTAATGATGCCCATTACGGTAATCCGTGGGTGATCCTGACCGAAGGGCGAGGCGTCAACATGGGCGACGGCTGGGAAACCCGGCGCCGGCGGGAACCCGGTCACGACTGGATTCTGGTCCGTCTTGGAGCGCCGGGGGTCATCGAAAAGATCGAGGTCGATACGGCGCATTTCAAGGGCAACTATCCTGACCGCTGTTCGGTACAGGCGGCGCTGGTCGAAGGCCTGGATGATGTTGCCTTGAGTGAACAGGCAGGTGAATGGCCGGAACTCCTGCCGCCGAGCAAGCTGGAAATGGATCGCCAGCATCTTTTTGAAGCCGAGACGCTCAATGAGATCGGAGCTGTCAACTGTCTACGGCTCAACATCTTCCCCGATGGCGGGGTCAGCCGCTTTAGGGCCTTCGGCAGGCCGAGACGCTGAAATGGAGGCGCTGACGCTAAGGCCTGAGCCCTTGACGGCAAAAGCCTTTGCCGCTTTCGGTGATGTGGTCGAAGCGCACGCCGACACGGTGATCAATATCAACCAGGGCACCTCGCAGCGCTTTCACGATCTTGCCCGCATCGATGTTGCATCCGGCGACGGCCATCCGCTGGTGAATATCTTCCGTGCGTCTCCTTATCCCGAGCCCCTGATCCTGTCGATGATGGAAATGCACCCCCTGGGCTCGCAGCTCTTTATGCCGCTTCAGGATCATGCGTATCTGGTCGCAGTCGCTGAAAGGTCAGACAAGGTCAGGGCCTGTGATATCACGGTCTTCACCGCGAACGGTTACCAGGGCGTGAACTTTCGACCCGGAACCTGGCATCACCCACTTTTAGTGCTTCAACAACAGGATTTTCTGGTTGTTGACCGAGGCGGCAAGGGCGACAATCTTGTTGAGCAGGCGCTCGATCAATCCGTTTCGGTAGCGTTTGCATAAACCAGGCCGCAGAATCCATTGACCGGTAAGCGATAAAGACGCAGTTGCACCGTTATCAAGGACATACCCTATGAAAAGCATCTACAGAAAATTCGCCGGTACGGCCCTCCTCGTGATGTCGCTTCCCGTATTTGCCCTGCTTGCGGGCGAGGCAGAAGATGGCGGACCGCTACATGACCATTTCTGTCTGGGCTGTCATGTCAACATGTTCGGCGGGGACGGCAGCACCATCTATCTTCGCACCGAGCGCCGGGTCAGCAGCATCGAGGGACTGATGGGGCAGGTCGCTTTTTGCAATGACCAAACAAAGGCCGGTCTTAACCAGCACGAGATAGACGATATCATTGCCTACCTAAACGAGTCTTACTACCAGTTCGAGACTGACTAGCGCACCCCTTCCGGGTTATTGGTGACCTGCATTTATCGTTTGCAGGTTACAGAGTTTTCGGTAGTCGGCCCGAGTCGATCAGTGACTTGGTGTGCGCTTCGCAGATGTCTCGTTCACCCGCCCCCTTGAACATTTGTTTCAGGTGGCTCCAATGCAGTTTTAAATAGGGCGCGCTCGGCAGTTCATAGCCCAGCTTTGCCTCCACCTCGCGATGAGCTTCGGGAAGGCGATAAAAGGGTATTGATGGGAAAGTGTGATGTATGGTGTGGTAAGTCATATTCCAGTTGCCCCAATGCATGAACGCATTCGTTTTGAGGGTTCGCGTATTAAGTAAGGTGTGTGGCTCATGTGTGAGACCACTGTGCTCGCCCAAACCCTGCAACCAATAGGTCCACCGCATGAGTACCAAGGGGCCAATCCAGTAATAGAGTGGCCACCAGGATTCAAAATAAATTGCTACTGCAGCAATGCTTACGTATCCACTCGTATGCCAACGGGCCGCGGTAATCATGGTGTGTTTTTGCGGCTCCGTGGCGTACCACTCATCGCAGCGGCCCAGAGTTTGATCGATCAGCAGGAGTAGCCTTCCCCAACTGCTGCTGAGTCCGGACAGTACCCAAAGATAGTCCCATGGAGTCTCGAAGACTTTTCGAGAAAGAATTTCTGGATCCTTTTCCCAGTCCTGAGTGTGTCGATGGTGAGCGTAGTGAGAGAGACGGTGGTAATCGTTGGTCAGCACAATGATGAAGCCGGTCACTCTGGCAACAAGGATATTCAACCAGCGGCTACGGAAGGCCGTAAAGTGATCGCATTCGTGCTCAGCTGCATAAAGGAAGTTGAGCAACACACCCTGTAGCATGAAGAAGGGGACGCACCACCAGGTTCCCCAGGTCCAAGCCATCGCGTACGAATTTAGGCCGATTGCGGCGACATGGGTTGCAAGATGAACGAAGGCAGGCGCATTGGACCGAGCTGACAACTCTTTCAGCCGATCCTTGCTGAGAACGTCTTCGGCTCCAATGAAGTCGTGCATATCGCCATTGTATCCGGCGGCCAGAATTTTTTCCGTAATCTGATGTGGTCGCGGGGCCGGGCAAACAGTTGGGTTACCGGTTCGAGATTGAATAACGTCCTCTGATCAGGGCCGCAGAATCACTTTGGGTACACCACAGCGTCCGGCGTTCAGTTCCTCAAATGCAGCGCCGCCCTCGGTGAGCGGCCGCTCGTCGATCCAGTCGAGTGGCCCCAGAGTGCCTGCATGAAATTTACTTTACGGTGAAACCGCCGTCGACGAAAATCGTCTGGCCGGTAATGTACCCCGAGGCTGGTGATGCCAAAAAGACGCTGATGCCGGCAAGATCCTTAAGTTCGCCGTTGCGACCTATTGCGGTCTGGTTGGCAGCCCAATTACGGCGTTCACTGTTTTCGAATATCGGACCGGTCAGTTCGGTAGGAAAGAACCCTGGCGCAATGGCGTTGCAGGTAATGCCGTCGGATGACCATGTCTCAGCCATTGCCCGAGTCAGCTGGCAGACCCCGCCTTTGCTGGCGCCATAGGCGATTCCGTCCGGAAAGGCGCGTACGGACTGTAGCGAGGCGATATTGATGATGCGGCCGTAGCCGGCTGCTTTCATTCTGGGCACCAGGGCCTGGGCGAAAAAGAAAGGTGCCGACAGGTTCAGCTGGATGGTCTGATTCCACTTTTCCGGGGTGACGGCATCTGCCGGCTCTCTGGGGTTAACGCCCGCGGCGTTGACCAGAATATGCACCTCCCCAAAGGCTTCCTGACAGCGCGCAGCAATTTTAGAAACGTTCTCAACATCGCCAAGGTCGCCGGCTATTGCTACTGCTTGCCCACCGTCTTTTTGAATTGAGTTAACGAGGGCATGCAGGCGATCCTCACGCCGGGCGACTAGGATGACGCGGGCTCCCGCTTGGGCCAGAAAGCCGGCGATCGCCTGACCGATCCCCGAACTGCTCCCGGTGACGACAGCAGTCCGGTCGTTGAGATCAAAGAGTGACGATACCGGTGTGGTCACGGCGCCTGCAGTTCAAACTGCTCGTCGGGAAAATATTTGTGGAGCCGGTCGTCTCCCGACAGCGCATGACCCTCCATGCCTTCCGCCCGGGAGATTCTGGCACTCACTGCACCCACATCGCGGTTGGCCTCCCGGTTCATCCGCTGCCAGGTCACGGTCTTGATGAATTTGCCAACGCTCAATCCCCCGCTGTAACGCGCGGCACCCTTGGTGGGCAGGATGTGATTCGGTCCGGATGCCTTGTCTCCGTATGTCACTGTGGTCTCCTCACCCAGGAAAAGTGATCCGTAGTTACTGAGGTTGGCGAGCCACCACTCAAGATCAGCAGTGTGGACTTCCAGGTGCTCCGGAGCATAGCGGTCACTCTGGCGAACCGCTTCTTCGCGCGATTCGGCAACGACGACCTCCCCGTAATCCCGCCAAGCGTTTTCGGCCGCACTGCGGTTGGGTTCTCCGAGTCGTGCAATACAGCCCGGCACTCTCTGGATGACATCTTGAGCAAGGGTTTCAGAGGTGCTGATCAGCCAGGCCGGGGAGTCCGGGCCGTGTTCGGCCTGTCCGGCAAGGTCGGAAGCCACGATGTCCGGGTCAGCGGTGTCGTCTGCAATCACGGCAATCTCAGTGGGGCCAGCGAACATGTCGATGCCGACCCGGCCGTACAGAATGCGTTTGGCTTCAGCGACAAAGCGGTTGCCCGGGCCCACCAGTATGTCGGCCGGATGTCCTGAAAAAAGACCGAACGCCAGTGCCGCGACACCTTGGACTCCGCCGAGCGCCAGAATCGTATCTGCGCCGGCAAGGTCGGCAGTGTAGAGAATCGACGGATGCACTCCCTCGTCGCCTCGTGTCGGAGAACAGGCGATGACGTGCTGCACACCGGCAACCTTCGCCGTGGTTACGCTCATCACGGCGGAGGCGATGTGCGCATACCGCCCGCCTGGGATATAGCACCCGGCCGTCTGTACCGGAATCAGGCGCTGTCCTGCGATAAGACCAGGAGAAAGTTCTGTCTCGAACTCGGCCATGCTCTGAAGTTGAGCTTTCGCAAACTTTTTAACCCGCTCGTAAGCAAACTGAATATCGTCCCGGGCCCGCTGTGACAGGCTCTCGCCGGCGGCTTTGATGTCGTCGGCCGAGACGATGATGTTGCCAGTCCACTGGTCGAGTTTCTCAGCATACTCGCGCACTTTTTGCTCACCGCCAGTTTCTATTTCGGCAAGCATCTCCTGGACGATCTGGCGTGCATCGTCTTCGCCGCTGGCGGGTGACTTGGCTGCTTTTTTAAGATATTTCAATTGTAAATTCCAAGATCGGTATTGTTGGATTGAGAAAAGTTTAGGTAGGGCG
>Ga0315336_1003449_pt1 | contig 20996 bp, 19 predicted proteins | sample ASW5metaG_FD_204512 | JGI IMG/M metagenome (GOLD analysis project Ga0315336, IMG submission 204512) | Ammonia-oxidizing marine archaeal communities from Monterey Bay, California, United States - ASW #5 | ecosystem: Environmental > Aquatic > Marine > Intertidal zone | place: USA: California... | reverse complement strand
GCAACGTTGGGTATTTTTTCCGGCTTGAGCTCAGCCTGCGGCGCTCCCCACGCCAACACGCCCAGCATTGCCAGGGCCAGGGCGCGCACGCCTGTCCAGGATGTTTTAGCACACATCGGTATTGTCCCCTGGGTCATGTGGTTCTTTCTGGCCAGTGTAGGTGCATCGCTGAGCCGCGTCCATGGTCCGCCGGCCATTTTCTGGACTTGCACCTGGCACTCGAAGAGCGGACCATTGCGCCTGTCGCCTCGAAGTCCCGGCTCAATATAAGGGGTCATAGAGTAATTCGAGGAATGAGGCGATGGAAAAATGAGTCAGACGCATTGGAGAGTTAAATGTATAGCATCAAAGCCATGGCCGCGGCGGCTATCGCGTGGAGCCTCGCTCTACCTTTATACGCTGCGGAATCGGCGTTAATCGAAGAAATCCTGGTCACGGCACAAAAGCGCGAACAGTCGGCGGAAGACGTGGGAATCGCAATCACCGCCTTTTCCGGCGACCAGATCAAGCAGCTCGGTTTTCAGAACAGCATCGACATCGTCGCCCATACGCCGGGTATGACATTTGGTACGCCTACCGCAGAAGGCAACAATGCCAACCTGTCGCTGCGCGGCGTCGCGTTGAATGATTTCAACGACAATAATGAATCGCCGGTCGCGGTGTACATCGACGAGGTCTACGTGAGCGCCATCGCCGGCGCCACATTCCAGCTATTCGATATCGAGCGGGTGGAAATCCTGCGCGGACCACAAGGCACGTTATTCGGCCGCAACACCAGTGGCGGCCTGGCTCATTTCGTCACCAAGAAACCGACCTTCGGTGAATACGAAGGTTACCTGGATGTGTCACTGGCAGAGAACAGCCAGATCAAATCCGAGCTGGCCTTCAACGCGCCCCTGGGCGACAACGCCGCGGTGCGGGTATCGCTGGCCCAGAACAGGTTCGACGCTTACGTTAAGAATCGAGTTCCCGGCGTGCGCGATCCCAATGACGGAGACAGCCAGGCGGCCAGAGTGCAGTTTGCGTTCGCCCCCTCCGACAGTGTCGACGTGCTGGTTAATTTTCACACCGCGGAAGAGAATTCTGTAGACGGCTCGTGGCAGCATCAGGCCACTCAGGGGTCCGGCCCACTTGGTGACATCAGCATTCCGCTGCCACCGAATGTGACCAACCCAGACCCCGTCGTGGCCGCGCCCTGTCCCGGTTGCGATGGTTTCGGATACCGCGACACCGACGGTGATCCCTGGAAAGGTGATTATGACCGAGGCGCGCCGCTGATTATCGAAAATACGGGGGGCAGCCTCAACGTCTCCTGGGCAATCAACGACAACCTGACGCTTACTTCTATCACTGCGTTTGAGAACTACGAACGGTTCTTCGGCGAAGACACGGATCTCGGCCCGTTTGCCGGGATCGTCCCGACCTTCGACTCGGAAATCGATCAGTTCACCCAGGAATTTCGCCTGTCTGGCAGCACTGATAACATGCGCTGGGTCGCGGGCCTGTACTATTTCGACTCTGAAGCCGAAGGTACCATTGATGGCGGTGTTGTCACCTTATCCGCGGATGGTACGGCGCCAGGTTGCAACGACGACGCATGCAAACCACCCGAGGAAGATTTCCTCATCTTCTACTCGAACTGGTGGGAACAGGACACCACCTCCTGGTCAGTGTTCGGACACGTGGAGTTCGATCTCAGTGAGCAACTCACCTTGATCGCCGGTTTGCGTTATACCGACGAAGAACGGGATATGGAGGTCTTCGCGCAGGATTTGTCCACCTCCGGGTTTCTCGGTCTGCCCGGCAACATTTTCGCCGACTTCACCGAGGGCACCGTGGGCGACCTGACTGAAAACGATTCCGACAACATCACCGGTAAGCTGGAACTAGACTGGCACGTCGCTGAAGACACCATGTTGTACGGCTTTGTGTCCAGGGGCGTGAAGGCCGCGGGATTCAACGGCGGCATCCTCGACTACCAAGGCGTATTCAATACACTGACCCCACAGACGGTGCCGTTTGACGAAGAAACCCTGACGGCTTACGAAGTAGGCCTGAAGACCAGGCTCTGGGACGGCCTTGCCCGCTTGAACGTGTCCGCCTACTACTACGACTATGAAGACTTCCAGGCCTTCCAGTTTTCTAATCTGGGCCAGATCCTGTTCAACACCGACTCCACCGTCAGCGGCGGCGAGATCGAATTCGTGGTCTCACCCACGGACCGTTTAGACTTCCTGTTCGGAGTGGGATACATAGGCGAAGCTAACGCCGAAGACATTGGCTCGCCGGGCGGTGCAATTCGCGACCGGGATATGGTGCTGGCCCCTGAGTGGCAGTTCAACACCATCCTGCGCTACACGATCCCCATCGGTGAAAGCTCCCTGGCGCTCCAGTGGGACGGCTTCTACCAGACCGAACAGTGGTTCGATCTGCAGAACCATCCGGTTTCAGAATCCGACTCGTACTCGGTTTGGAACGCCAAAGCCATCTGGACCAGCGGCGACCAGAAGTGGAACGTCACCGCCTGGATGAACAACGTGTTCGAAGAGGAGTATCTCGTTTACACCTTCGACTTCACGTCGGCATTCGGCTACAACCAGCTCGGCTACGGCCGGCCACGCTGGGCGGGCATCACTGTCGGATACGAGTGGTAGTCGACGCGTTACGCAGATTGACTGGATAGATTTACCAGTAGCTGCTGAAACCCTCTGAAGCGGGCTCGACGAGCCCGCATTGGCGGTTGCGCCACAGTGATATCGGGGTAACGTTCAAACAGCTTCGATATCGCTACTTTTCCTTCCAGGCGCGCCACGTTCAATCCCGCACAGGTATGTATGCCGGCGCCGAAGGCAAGGTGCGGATTTGGATCCCGCGTAACATCGAATGCGTCCGGGTCGTTGAAAAACTCCGGATCCCGATTGGCGGCGCCAATGCACAGCGTCAACACCTTGCCTGCCGGAATGGCAATGCCGCCAATACGGGCCGGCGCTGCGGTGGTCCGGTTGCCCAACTGATTTGAGCTTTCGAAACGCAGCATTTCTTCCACCGCCACATCGATGAGTTCCGGCCGGCTGTGGATTTGCGCCAGCTGCTGCGGATAGCGCAGCAGTAATTCCACGCCATTGCCAATCAGGTTGGTGGTGGTCTCATGGCCCGCGTTCAGCAGGAAAATACACTGGTGGTAAAGCTCGTTGGCGGTCAAACCCGCGCCATCATCGCCTTGCCAACGCAACAATCGCGCGAGAATGTCGTCGTCGGCATCGCTCAGGTCGTCACGGCGCCGCGCGACAAATCCTTCGAGGTACTCCAGGAACTCCGCAACACTGGCGTTACCCTGGGCCAGTTCGCGCGCATCCAGACTCGCCTCCAGGGCGCCGAGAATGCTCAACGACCAGCGCCGCAACGGACCGCGCTCGTGTTTCGGCACGCGCAACAGGTTACCGACGATTTCCACTGGAATGGCGCTGGCATAGTCTTCGATGAGGTCCACCTGGGTGCGGCCCTCGAAACCGGCCAGCAGCTCGTCAACCAGCCCGTCGAGGCCTCTGCGCATGGCCACGACCATGCGATTGGATAACGCATTGCCGATGGCCTTGCGCACCCGGGTGTGCAATGGCGGGTCGTTGAAAACCAGGCTCGTCGTGTGATGTTGGAACAAGGGGGAGGTTTCCCCAAACACCGGTCCGAACTGAATGCGTTTGTCGGAACTGAATCGTCGCGGATCCCGGTAAACCGCATAGATATCCGCGTAGCGCGTCAGGAAATAGCTACCATCCGGGCATGCAAGCACCGGTGCCTCATCCCGCAATCTGGCGTAGGTGGCATATGGGTCCTGATAAAATTCATTCGGCAGATCCCGGGGATTGAAACTTTCCGGACCCAATACAAACTCGCTCATCGTCGCCGTGACCGGTACCCTGTCAGATGCGAACAGTAACATCCTACACACCCTTAAATAACGCCCAACAATGAAACTCACCATCGACAAACACCGCCTGTGGCAGCGCCTGAACGACATGGCCAGCGTTGGCGCCACGCCCGCTGGCGGCTGCAACCGCCAGGCCCTGAGCGACCTGGACTTTGAAGGGCGCGGCCTATTCGAAAGCTGGTGCCGTGCCGCTGGATGCACAATTCGCCATGACGCCATCGGCAATGTCTTTGCCAGGCGCCCGGGCCGGCTTGATAGCGCCGCGCCGGTGATGAGCGGCAGTCATCTCGATACGCAACCTACCGGGGGTAAGTACGATGGCGTTTACGGGGTGCTGTCTACCCTGGAGGTCGTGGAGACATTGAACGACCATGCCATCGAAACAGACCACCCCATTGATGTGGTTGTGTGGACCAACGAAGAAGGCAGCCGCTTCGACTGCGCCATGATGGGCTCAGCGGTATGGAGCGGTGCTCTGGATCTGCAGGCCGCGTGCGCGCTAAAGGACCTGCAAGGCGTCAGCGTCGGCAGCGAGTTAGAGCGCCTGGGCATTACCGATACAGCGGCCATGGATCACAACGTGCACGCCGCGTTCGAGCTGCATATCGAGCAGGGCCCCATCCTCGAAGCGCAAGCCACGCCTGTCGGCATCGTTACCGGCGTGCAGCACATGTGCCGCTTTCGCATCGAGTTCATTGGTCAGGAAACCCACGCCGGGCCTTCGCCGATGGCTATGCGCAAAGACCCGATGATGGCCACCGCCGACTTTCTTACAAGCGGCTACGCCGCGGCGGATCGCCACCAACCGGACGGGCGTATCACTTTCGGCTACATCCATGCCAGCCCCGGTTCACCCAACACTGTGCCCGGGCGCGTGGAGCTAACGGTAGATCTGCGACATCCCGACGCGCACGCCTATCTGGCCATGCAGCAAGCAGTGCACACCGGCTGCGCGGCAAGTGCAGCAAAGTTTGGTCTCGAATTCGAATGTAATCAGGTGTGGGAAGCGCCTGGCGTTGAATTCGACAGTTCGTGCATACAGGCGGTACGCGACGCAGTCGAGGCAGCAGGATTGCCGGCCATGGACATAGTGTCCGGCGCGGGCCACGACGCCTGTAACATCGCCGCGGTCGCCCCCACGTCCATGATCTTCATCCCATGCGAGGACGGTCTGAGCCACAACGAAGCCGAAAACATCACCGCAGAACAGGCAGCGAACGGCGCAAACGTGCTTCTACACACACTGCTGGTCGCTGCCGGTGGCGGATGATCTGAATCATCCAGCGGTGATCGTTGCGGCGACGGCAACGGGCACCATCGGCGTCGTGGTTTTCGCGTTACTACCCATTTACATCGGCCAGATTGCCGAGCGATTCGACCTCGACGATGTGCAAACGGGTCTAACGGCGTCGTCCTACTTTCTCGTCTATGCTTTGATCTCATTGTCGGCACCATTCTGGGTTCGTCGTTGGAATTGGCGCCACGCAGTTCCGATTGGATGCGGCGTGATGATCACCGGACTGCTCGGCCTGTTGGCTGCAGACTCCGCGCTCACGGTGATGATCGCTTTTTCCATCACAGGTGCAGGCGCTGCGGTGCAACTGCCTATCAGCCTCACGCTGGTGTCGGATATGCGCAACACCGAGCGCATATATGCCCTGACCATCGCCCTCGGCCAGCTGGTTCCCGCGATCATGCTGTTGGGCATATCGGCGGGATGGTACGGCGCCTATAGCCTGATCAACACTGTTTACGTAACGCTGCTGGTTGTGTTCGTGTGCCTTGTACTGAATTTCCGTCTACCATCGCGTGGCAGTGTCGCGCCGCGCATTCCTGGTGTTTCCGCGCCCAAGCCGATCTACGCCACCGCTGGCCTGGCGGGGCTTGCCATCAACTTCGCCGCGTTCGCCGCGATGTGGGCCTTCTTCGAGCGCATTGCCGCGGAGAGTGGCTTCGATGCGGACTTTGCCGCCCGTTGGATTGCGGTTGGATTGATCATGACCGCGGTAGGCCCATTTTTTTCCGCCTGGCTCGCGGATCGCCTAGGGCGCGCTGTGCCGCTGATAGTTCCCACGACGCTGGCCGCGGCTTCCATGGCGCTACTGGCCGGAACGGTGACGCCGCCGATTTACGCGATAGTGTTGGTTGTGTTTCCGCTGGGCTACTACATCGCCTTGAGCTTCATGCTGAGCATCATCGCCGATGCCGACCCGAATGGCTCGGTTTCGAGCCTGATGTCATTCGCGTTCGCCTGTGGCGCTCTCGCCGGGCCCGCTTTATTCGGTTATCTGCGCGGCACGGAAAACGCGGAACTGTGGTTGATCGGCGTGGCCCTGTTAGGCGGTGTAGCGATCGTACTATGGGTACACCGGCGTATCGCCGGCATGCCGCAACATCATCTATCATGACCCGGGACAACCCCTACGCGCTATGACATTTTCGATTGAAGACTTTACCAAGGCGCCGCTGCGACTACGCTCGCGTATCAGCTATACAGGACATTCGGCGGCCGACGTCTTTGACATCATGGGGGATCCAAACCGCATCACTGATTGGTATCTACTCGCCAAGGAAGTCCACATTCATGATGCTGACGAAGGCGAAGAAGCCTCGTTCACAGTAGAGTTCACTTTTTTCGGCAAAGTGCTGGAGGAAATTCTGCATTGGGACCCGCCGCGCCGTTACGTGTACATCGCGCGAGGTGATGAGTTTCCGATCAAGGACTACGTCGCGTGTATTGAAATCGAAGAATCGGGACCCGACCAAGGCGTTCTGTCCTGGGATATCTACTGCAGCCAGATTGACGGCGAGCATTTTCAACGCATTCTCCCGGTCATGCTGCCGGCGGTGAACGAAGCAAGCATGCAGGCCTTGAGCAAGCTGATTGGAGGTTCCTCGTGCGATGTCACCAGCTTTTTCTGAGCCCTGACTGTGTTTGACCTGAGCGGTAAAAATGCATTCATCACCGGCGCTGTCAGTGGCCTTGGTTTTGCCGTTGCGCAGCGTTTCGTATCAGCAGGCGCAACCGTCACACTCTGCGACCTGGCTGACGATCAAGGCGCCGCCAGCCAATTGAAAGGGCAGTTCGTTGCGGCGGACGTTAGCGATGCGCAGGCCGTGCAGCACGCGCTCGCGCACGCGTCACAGCAAGCCGGCAAATTCGACATCGTGGTGAACAACGCAGGCATCAACGGCCAGGACGGCGTCACCATCGAGGACAGCGATGTGGAACTCACCCAGCGTCTTTTCAGCATCAATGCCCTGGGCGTATACCACGGGCTTAAGTTCGCCCCGGCCCACATGCATGACGGCGGCAGCATCATCAATACCGCCTCACTGGGCGCAACATTTGTGTTTCCCGGCTCCGGACCCTACTCGGCGGCCAAGGCTTCGGTATTGAGTCTGACGCAGATGTCAGCGATGGAACTCGCGAGCCGCAGCATCAGGGTCAACGCCGTGGCGCCTGGGTTCATCCGCACGCCCATGCTCGCGCAGGACACGGAACTCTTTGCCAAGATCGCAGCACGCGCGACCGCTACGGGCCGCCTGGCCGAGCCGGAAGAAGTTGCCGCCGTCTATCATTTCCTAGCCGCGGACGACAGCGTCTATGTCAACGGTCAGGTGCTCAACGTCGACGGCGGCATGTCCCTGGGTTTCAGCGAACCCCAGGTGGAATGGATGACGCGTTAACCCCAATCACGTCCAGCAGGTTTTTCCGCCGTCGAAGCGCTCGCTGCGGCAGTCGGCCAACAGACAAAGCAGTTCGAAAAACAAGGCAGCGGCAACATGCTGACCGGCCTGATTGGCGTCTCGAACCGGGTTCATCTCAACCATGTCGGCGCCAATAAAATCGATACCGCGAACGCCGTGGATCATCTCGCGCACCTGGCGCGGGGTCAGCCCGAATGGTTCCGGGCCGGTGGTGCTCATCATGTACGCGCTATCCAGTCCATCCACATCAAACGACAGGTAGCATTTGTCGTCGCCGAGAATCTCCCGCGCCTGACTGATCACGTATGCAACGCCTTTGTCGAACACCTCATCGGCGGAAATGACCGTCATGCCGGTATCCTGGGAAAACTCCCACAGGAAATTCGATCGACCGCGTATGCCTATCTGAACGGTACGCTGGGGGTCTACGTAGCCATTGAGCACGGCCTGGCGGAACACCGAACCGTCGTTCACATCATCGCCACCCCAGGCGGCCATGGTGTCGCAATGGGCATCGATGTGCAGCAGGCCGAAAGCCTCATCGCCATGCGCTTTCGACAGGCCCTGCAGCACACCGAATGTCGTAGTGTGCTCGCCGCCACAATTGAGGGTGTAACAACCGGCCGCCGCCAGCTCGTCGAACGCGGTTGCGATGTCTTGCAGGCGTACGTCCAACGCGGTGCCCGACCACTCAACGTCGCCGACATCAACGACGTTGCATTGATCAAAGGGTATGCCGCCGGTGACGTCATTGACTGGTCCGTAGTTGCGACTGGCGTCGCGAATCGCCTGGGGTCCGTGACGGGCGCCGGCCAGACCAATAGCACCCAGGTCCAATGGCGAGCCCACCAACGCTATATCTACTTCGGTGAGATCACTTCTGTGCGGTGCCTGGAAGAAACCGGGGTGAGCGAGAAAGCCGGTGGTGTCCAGGCTGTATCCCTGGGCCGTCGCACGATTAAAAAACTGCTGGACCGCGACGTTGGCGAAATCAAACGCGGCGCGATCCAACTTTCGATACTTGCTCAACTGTTCGTCCGTCATTTTGCCCACGTCAGCTGTCTCCCTCGCATGCGGTCATAGTCCCGGCGCCATGCCACCGGCCACAGGCAGGGTGACGCCGGTAATGTAGCCTGCTGCCGGGCTGGCAAGGAATACCGCCGCGTCCCCTACCGTCGAGGGCGGTGCAGTGAATCCCATGGGAATCGATGCATCTTCCATCTGCTGCGCGGTATGCAGATCCACGTCGTGTTCTTGCGCGACCAGCGCCAGCGTCTGCTCGTGCATCTGCGTGTGAATCGACCCCGGACATAAAGCGTTGCACCGAATTCGCCGGGGCGCCAACTCCTGGGCGAGCTGCTTGGTCAATCCCACCACCGCGAATTTGGACGCGGTGTAGCACGCGGGTATGCCTTCTATGGCCCCTAACCCGGCCAGAGAAGCGACGTTGACGATGGCACTACTGTTGCCCATATGCGGCAGTGCTGCGCGACACATGTTGACGGTACCCATGAGATTAACATCGAGACTCAGGGCCCAGTCTTCAGCGGAATTCTGCAGAAAGTCAGGCGCGCCTCGTGCAACGCCGGCATTATTGACAAGAATGTCCACACGATCAAACTGGTCCACAACGTGTTGCATCATGCAAGCAACGGCAGAGGAATCCGTGACGTCGCACGCTTGCGGATGATAGGCATCGCCGAGCTCAGCAAAACCCGCCGACGAGTCAAGGTCGGCCACCACCACCACGGCTCCTTCATGCAGAAAACGGTCTGCGATGGCGCGCCCGATGCCTTGCGCATGCGCCGCGCCACTGATGACAGCGACCCGCGCTTCAAGCTGTCCACTCAATGCAGGTAATCCATTCGGTCCGATCTCCCAGTGTAGTTAATTCGCCTGGTTCTGAAACTCATTGCGAAGCTGCGCTTCGTCCAAACCGTACTGGCCTGCGATGTTCACGAAAAACGGGTCCCAGTGATTGATCAGGACCTCTACCATCTGCTCATTCCCCTGCAGCGCCTGATACCCAGCGGAACCCGGCACCCGAACATCATGTCCGGGGCGTGGCGGGGTTTCTTGTATGGCGGCAACGTAGGCGTCTGATCGCGCTTTCACGGCGTCCACGGCGCCAAAGCGGGCGGGATCGATACACACATAGTAACTGCCGCCCACGGTAGGTTTGGGATCAGCGGCCCCACTCACCACCTCATCCACGCTGGGCAGCGCGGTGGAAGGCACTCCCAACGGATTAATGATGGCGGTGAGCGCTTCGTTCCACATGTTCAGCGCATAGGTGCGCGGCGACTCTATCTGTCCCGCCGCCGAACACCCCCACACTCGACCATATCCCGGCACCGGCTCTGCATATTCGGTGACGTCGTCGGTGAGCTCGCCAGTCTCCGGATCGATCAGCCATTTACCTTTCAACGGCTTGTTATCGATGCCGGCCTCGGCAACATCTGCATCATAAAATTCCGCAAGGGCGACGCTCGTCCAGATAGGCGCCTGCACCCCCGCCGGCGCAATGGCGTCAAATGGCGGGCACGAAAGTCGGTTGAACATGCCTCCGAACGGGGCCGCGAGAGGCACGGTGTTGTTAGACGACATGGCGAACATGTCCTGCTCGAAGGCTTTGTATACATAGCGCGCAAAGCTACCCGCATCGTTGTGATTGCCACCGAACACAATGGCAATGCCCTGCTCCCTGGCTTTTTCGATGGCCAGATCCGCCATTATGTTCAAACACCAGTATCCCGATGAGCCCCGACCATCCACCGTCGCCCAGGCTGGGCCTTGGTCCACTATCTGTGGTTCCGCTGCGATATCCAGTAGATCCATCTTGAGCGACAGATCCAACACTTCGTAGACGCCCAAGCCTTGATTCAGCTTGCCCTGCAAATGGGCGAAAGTAATGGCGTCGGCGACAAAATGCGCGTGTGTTTCCGCAGCGCCTGCTGCCATCCACACGCGCTTTATCGCGTAATAGAGAAATTTCACATCTTCCGTGCGGGTTCTGGCGTCAGGCACGTTCGGCTCCAGCAGATGGAAGGCGCGCAGGAATCACTTCAACTGAAGTCGAAATTCTCCGCCATGCGCTCACGTACCTCGCCCTGGTGGCTGAAATACTGTTTGAATCCGCCGTTATAGTTGCCATCCTGACGACGGTTACTTTCGCCTTCGAAGTTGTAATAGCCCGGCGTGCATTCGGCATTACGGCTGGTCTTGCCGCGATGCTTGATCACTTCCTGCACCCACCACTCCTCTGCCTCAGAGGTAGGGTCCATCGCCTGAAACTCATGGCTGCGCACATAATCGATACACGCGGCGATGTGATCGCCCTGGGTTTGCAGCATGTCGGTCAGATTGAACTGAAACGACGCCTGATAGCCACCCATGATGAACAGGTTCGGAAAGCCATGGGTGTGGATGCCCAGCAACGTGCGCACACCATCTTCGTACTTGTCATCCAGATCAACGCCGTCTTTACCCACAATCTGGTTGTAGATGCCCGTTTTCTGCACCTCGAAGCCCGTGGCGTAGATCAACAGGTCGAGCTCGTATTCATTGCCTTCGAAGATCGGGCCTTTCTCGGTGATCTGGGTTATACCTTTGCCGTGGGTGTCCACCAGGTGCACGGTCGGCGCGTTGAACGACGGTAAATACTCATTGTGAAAGCACGGTCGCTTGCACATGAACATGTACCACGGTTTCAAGGACTCTGCCGTGTCCGGGTCCTTCACGGTTTTCTCGATGCGCCTGTGGATGCGCATCATGTAATCGATATTGGCATTTTCCTGCTTGCGGATTTTTTCCTCGCGCGACAGTTTGGCTATTTTTTCCTTCTGCTCCGGAGACGGCTCGGACATAGCCAGCACACGCTCGCGGCGTTTTGCCTGCCAACCCGGCTCGAGCTTGCGCGCCCAGTTCGGGTCCGTCGGCCAATCGTCACGGATATCGATCGAGGACGGCGTGCGTTGGAAGACGTAGAGCTCCTTGGCCTGTTTGGCCAACTCCGGAACCGCCTGGACTGCGCTCGCGCCAGTGCCGATGATGCCGACTACTTTGTCCTGCAGGTTGGACAGATCTTCGCCGGTATAGTCGTAATCCCAGCGTGAGGTATGAAAAGAGTACCCGGCAAATTTTTCCATGCCATGGATTTTCGACAGCTTGGGCTTGGACAGCGTGCCATTGGCGCAGATCACGAAGCGGGCGCGCATGTGATCGCCCCGATCAGTCTCCAGATGCCACATCTGTTCGTCTTCATTCCACGTGGTCGTGCTGACCGTGGTATTGAACACCGCCAGCTCGTACAGGTTGTATTTATTCGCGATGGCTTGGCAGTGGGAGAGGATTTCCGGCCCACGCGAGTAGTGATTCACCGGTACGTAATCCATTTCGTCCAGCAGCGGCAGATAGTCGTAGCCGACGACATCGCAGGCTACACCAGGATAGCGGTTCCAATACCAGGTACCGCCAACATCCGCGCCACGCTCTACAATGCGAATGCTCTCCACCCCTTTTTCGCGCAACCGCGCGGACGTCAGCAGTGCAGAGAACCCGCCGCCGATGAACAGCACCTCGACGCTATCGTCTATCGGATCGCGTTGCGGTACGTCCCCGGCATACGGGTCTACCGCATATTTCTCCAATTCGCCTGACAATTCCGAGGTGAACTGCTGGGTGCCCTCAGGCCGGTACGCTAGTCGCAAATCCCGTTCTTCGGCAAATTTTCTTTTTATGTCGTCGTAGTACGACTGTGGGTGTTTAACTTTCGCCATCGTGTTTCTCAATGTGTTCCAATAAAAACCGCGTTACCGCATCACCATCTTCATCCGTAACAAAATGCCCTACCCCGGGCAAAATCTCAAACCGGTACGGTGCCGTAACAAATTCTTCAGTGCCGGTGGCGGCCATGGCGCCCACCGACGCGTCTTCGTCACCCCAGATATATAGCGTCGGAACTTCGATCGCTGGGACCTCCCGCGCACTCAGTGCCTGGCTTGCGCCCGCTTGCACGGGAGCGCGATACCAGTTGATCGCCGCGTCCAGCGCTGCCTCCTCGCCCAGTACCTGCAGGTAAGCGTCCTGATGCTCCCGCGTAACGCCCTGCCCGTCGAACATTTTGCGCAAACCCCTGGCGTCGTCTTTAAGCAACAGCTGCGCGCTATCGAGGTTCTGGAACGCTTTATGATGCTTTGAGCGCTCGGCCTGGCCGCGATCATCTGCCAGCGCTCGAATGAACGCCTGTGGGTGTGGCCTGGACAGAACGGTCAGCGTTCGGACGTTTTGTGGATGGCGTGCCGCCAATAGCCAACTGAGTTGTCCGCCCCAGTCATGGCCAACAACGTGGGCGCCACCATTGCCAAACGTGTCGATCATCTCCAGCGCGTCGTCAATGAGCTTTTCGGTAGCGTACTCCGAAATGCTCGGCGGCCGCGCACCAGGGGAGTAGCCTCGCTGATTTGGCGCCACCGCCAGGTAACCGGCATCGGCCAGCGGCTGCAGCTGGTGCCGCCAGCTATAGTTGGTCTGCGGGAAGCCATGCAGCATCAGCACCAGCGGTGCGCCAGGATCCCCCGCCGTGGCCAGATCGAAGACCAGATCACCTAGTGAAATCTGCACCGTCGCTACGCCCTGCGCGAACTACGGCTTGCCGAGCTCGGCATTCAGATCGCCCACGCGCATTTCCCCTTCCCGAGTCTGACCACCGATTTCCAGGAACTTTTTCATGTTGGTCTGGGCGCCGTCGGTGCGCAGCAAACGCTGAAACAGGTACGCCTCTTCAATCAGACCTTCCTGCAGGGGCTTCTCGGCCGCATTCACAGACTCCTTGCCGAGACGCACGGCTTCCACCGGAAAACTGGCGATGCGCCGTGCCAGCTTCATCACCCAGGCGTCGATCTCGTCCGCTGCAAAAATCCGATTCAGATAACCCCACCGTTCCGCGGTCTCCGCGTCCAGGTCGTCTCCGGCCAACACAATTTCCATGGCCCGACCGCGTCCCACCAGTCGTGGCAAACGTTGCGTACCGGTACCGCCGGGAAGAATGCCCAAGGGCACTTCCATCTGGTTAATCTTGGTTTTGCCGACTACGCCAAAGCGCATGTCCATACTGGAGACAAATTCGCTGCCGCCACCGCCCACCCGGCCTTCGATCTGTGCGATGGTGACCTTGTCCATGGTGCGCACACGCTCGCACATCGTGTGATAGAAATTGAGTTCCTGCTCTTTTTCCGCGTCGGTGTCGATAGGAAATTCGAGAATCGCCGACACGTCGAAGTGCGCCAGGAAAAAGTCCGGATCCGCGCTCTTGAACACGACCACGGTCAGGTTCGGGTCCTCCTTCAGCTCGGCGGTCAGCGCTTGCAACTCGGCGGCCAGCGGCAGCGTGATGATGTTGATCGGCGGATTGCTCATCGTCACCACCGCCAGGCGGTCTTCAATATCGACGCTTATCAGTTCGTAGTCGTATGCCATGTTAGCTTTCCCCCCGTTTGGCTTCGGGTCATACTGAACGGTTCATGTCTGAAATAACCATAACCAAGCGACAAAGAAGTTACACCCTCTTTCTACTGGTCATCGTGTTCACATCCAGTCACGTAGACCGCCAGATCGTCGCGATCCTACAGGAGCCAATCAAGCACGCGTTTGGCATCAGCGATACGCAACTCGGGCTGTTGACCGGCGTAATGTTCGCGCTGTTTTACGCGACCCTGGGCATGCCCATGGCGATGTGGGCCGACCGCCGCAATCGACGCAACCTGATTACCTTTTCCATTTCAGTGTGGAGCCTGATGACCGCCCTGTGCGGCGCGGCGGCGCAATTCTGGCAGCTGCTGATAGCGCGCATCGGGGTCGGCGTCGGTGAAGCTGGCTCTAACCCACCTTCGCATTCGATCATTTCAGATCTGTACAAACCCGAAGAACGCGGTACCGCCATGGCTATCTTCAGCCTGGGGGTCAACATCGGTGTCATGCTCGGCTATCTGATCGGTGGCTGGATAAACGAGATCCTCGACTGGCGCTGGGCATTTGTCGTCGCCGGCGTGCCGGGTCTGCTGATCGCTGTCGTGGTACGCATGACCATGGTGGAGCCACCTCGCGGTTATGCCGACGGCATTACCGAACAACAACCTGCGCCCCCGTTCTGGGGTGTCGCGCGCTATATGGCCGGGCATAAAACTATCCGCCATCTGGTGGCGGCCAGCACGCTGATCAGCTTTGCCGGCTACGCGGCCATCGCCTGGGTGCCAGTGTATCTACAGCGGGTACACGGTTACACCACCGGCGAGTCCGGCACCATCCTCGCCCTGGCGATCGGCGTGGCCGGTGGTCTGGGAACTTTCTACGGAGGCTACCTGGCTGATCGATTAGGGCCTCGCAACGAGGGTTGGCGTGCTTGGATCGTGACCATCGCTGCGCTGATCTATACGCCGTTTGCGTACCTGGCGTTTACCGCTACCGATCCCTTCTGGGCTGCCGCATGGTTTTTTGGGCCCGCAATCCTGGGCGGCGTCTATCTCGGAACCAACTTCGCCATGCTGCAATCTCAACTTCAGGTCGAGACCCGTGCCGTGGGCGCCGCCATCAATCTATTTATTCTCAACATTATTGGCCTGGGGTTGGGTCCGCTGACGGTTGGCGCCATCAGCGACGCCACTTTCGCCAGTGCCGGCGTCGACAGCATTCGCTATGGCCTGCTGGCAATGATCTTTATCATGCTGTGGGGGGCTTTCCATGAGTGGCGTGTCGGTGTTTTACTCAGTCGTGCGCACTAGCAGCCTGTTGAAAAAGTCTCAAAAGCTCAGAGGCTCTGGCGCGCGTGCTGGCAAGGCGGGGCTCGCCGGCAATGTAGACCACCTTGCCAAGAGGCCCAACGCGGCCAGCGCGGGCGCCAGAGCCTCCCGAAGGGCCGGTCATACGGGGCCTGTGGACACAGCCCTGAGCGCTGAAGGCTCCGTTGCACTCCTTGACAAGGTGGCCTACATTGCCTGCGGAGTGCGCCTCGCCACTGACCCCGTATGACACGCTGAGCACATGAGACTTTTTCAACAGGCTGCTCGGCGCAATCTACAACCGGAGACAGTCTGATGTCTGAACCGACTTACGAACGAATCAAAGCCCGTATCGATGACCTGGCCGACGAACTCATCGAAGTTTCTCACGCGATCCACGCGAAACCCGAATTGGCTTTCAAGGAATTTTTCGCCTGCGAAACCCTGACCAGCACACTGGACCGACATGATATGGCGCCGAAAACCGGCGTATTCACCCTGGAAACTGCCTTCGAGGCACAACTCAATAGCGACCACGACGGTCCGACCGTGGCCATTCTCGCGGAGTACGATGCCCTGCCTGGTATCGGACACGCATGCGGGCACAACATCATCGCCACGTCCGCGTTGGGAGCTGCGTTAGGCTTGCAGGCAGTCGCGCAAGAATTGCCAGGCACAGTTCGCCTGATCGGCACGCCCGCCGAAGAAAAAGGCGGCGGCAAGGAAGTAATGGCCCGCGCAGGCGCGTTCGAGGGCGTGGATGCAGCCATGATGATTCATCCCGCGGGAGTCAACCTCGCATCCATGCCATGTATTTGCGTCGCCGAAGTACAAGTGATCTACCATGGCAAATCCGCCCACGCTTCAGCCATGCCACACAAGGGATTGAACGCGCTGGATGGATTGCTGCTCGCCTACCAGGCCATTTCCAACCTGCGCCAGCACATCCGCCCAACCGAGCGCATACACGGCATCATCACCGAGGGCGGTACCGCACCCAATATCGTGCCTGAGCGTAGCGCAGGGGATTTTTACGTGCGCGCTGCTAACGAGAACGATCTGGCTAAACTCAAGCCACGTGTACAAGCTTGTTTTGAGGCAGGCGCCAAGGGTAGCGGCTGCGAGGTCGAAGTGATCTGGGCCAATGTCGACTATCTGGACCTCAACACCAACTGGCCGCTGGCGGATCAATTTCGTGCCCACGCAGAGAGCCTGGGTCGCGATTTCGTTCCGTTCGATGATGCAGTCAAATTCGGCGCTGGCAGCACCGACATGGGCAACGTGAGCTATCGTGTGCCCTCGATTCACCCGATGCTGGCGGTGGCGCCGCCAAATGTGGTCATCCACAACCCGGAATTCGAGAAGTGGGCGGGATCGGAGAAGGGCGATCTGGCGGCAGTCGACGGTGCCAAGAGCCTGGCGCTGACCGCAGCAGATTTCCTGCTGTCGCCGGCGCTGCAGGGCCAGTCAAAACAGGCCTACGACATCTCGCTCGGGCTCACCTGAAACAGGCTGACTCAACCAGGACATGTCTGATGCGTATTGGGTGTTTGGTTATGGCTCGCTGATCTGGCGGCCGGGCTTCGACTACCTGGAAGCATCCCCTGCCGTGCTGCCGGATTACACTCGCCGGTTCTGGCAGGGCTCCCACGACCACCGTGGTATTCCAGAACAGCCCGGTCGAGTGGTTACCCTTATTCCGCAAACCGGTGACCAATGCGTCGGTATGGCTTACCTCATTGACACTACAGTGGTTAGCCGTACGTTCGATGCGTTGGATCATCGCGAGAAGAACGGCTACGAACGGGTGAGCGCCGACCTGCAGCTACACGACGGCCGCAACGTTGCGGGTCTGGTCTATATCGCTCCGGTAAACAACTTCGCCTATCTGGGAGAAGCGGATCTGGGCGAGATCGCCGCGCACATCATTCGAAGTAGCGGCCCAAGCGGCCGCAACATCGACTATCTCACGGACCTGGCCGCCGCGCTGCGGCGTTTAAACGCCCACGATGAACACGTTTTCGCGCTAGAATCGATGGCTTTGTCGATGCTCGACTAACCGGCACGAGACTTTAGGGGGCAACTTGGACATCTCTTTCAGCCCGGAGCACGAAGCCTTTCGCGAGGAAGTGCGAGACTTTCTGAGCGACGCGTTAAGCGACGATCTGAAGCAGGCGGCTGCCTTCTGCCCCGGAATATTCCTCGACTACGAACACAATATGGCCTGGCACAAGATCCTGTACGACAAGGGCTGGATCGCACCGGCCTGGCCGAAGCAGTACGGGGGCACCGGCTGGGACCTGATGCGGCGCTACATCTGGACCACTGAAACCAGCCTTGCCGGCGCGCCAAGCACCGCCCCCATGGGCTTGGGTATGTGCGGGCCGATGTTGATCGGGCATGGAACCGAGGAGCAGAAAAGCTTCTACCTTCCGCGCATCCTTTCGGGTGAGGACTATTGGTGTCAGGGCTACTCTGAACCCACGTCAGGCTCAGACCTGGCGTCGCTGAAGCTCAAGGCGGAAACCGACGGTGACGATCTGGTGCTGAATGGCTCAAAAATCTGGACCACCCACGCCCACTACGCCAATCGCATGTTCATTCTGGTGCGTACCAACGACACCGGCAAACCCCAGCAGGGCATCACGTTCCTGCTGCTGGAGATGACGTCGCCCGGCATCACCGTGGAGCCCATCATTTTTGGCTCCGGCACCCATGAGGTGAATCAGGTGTTCTTCGACAATGTGCGCGTACCCAAGGCCAACATCGTCGGTGAGCAGGACCAGGGTTGGACCGTGGCAAAATACCTGCTGGAATTCGAACGCGGCGGTGGCGGCGCGGCGCGGTTCCATACCGGCCTCAAACAATTGCGGCATCTGGCGCAAGCCACCAACGCGGCTGGCCGAAGTTTGCTCGATGAGCCCGATTTCGCCCGCAAGCTGGACGAGGTCGGCGTCCAGGTGGAAGCCATCCAGTTTACGGAATTCCGCATCATGGCTGCGATCTCCAAAGGCGGCAGTCCGGGACCCGAATCGTCCATCACGAAAACCATGGGCGCCGACATGGGCCAATACCTGTCTGAACTCATGGTCGAAGCCATGGCGTTTTATGCGTCTCCACACCAGCCCAATGGTCGGGACACGGGGCAGAACGACCCCATTATCGGGCCAGCCGAGGGCGTCACGGCGTTTCCGCGTTATTTCAATCTGCGCGCCTCGTCCATCGCCGGCGGCAGCAACGAAGTACAGCGCAACATCATGGCTAAGCTCGTCCTCGGCTTGTAGAAAGTTGAGCCCCAGCGCCGCGGAGTCGCGCACCCAGCAGATACTCAGCGGCAATCCATTGCCTTTGCTGGTGCGTATGGCGACGCCCAACGCACTGGCTTTCTTCGTACAGGCAGCGGTCAGCATGACCGAGGTGTGGTACGTAGGCCAGCTCGGTAGAACCTCGCTGGCGGCAATGGCGTTTGTCTTTCCCGGTCTTATGCTCATGCAGATGTTGTCCGGCGGCGCCATGGGCGGCGCGATAGCCAGCGCCACGGCCCGTGCCCTGGGCGCAGGCAAAGCGGCACGCGCCCGGGCGCTGGTATGGCATGCCTTATTCATCGCCCTGTGTGCGGGGGTGTTTTTCTATATCGCATTTCTGCTTTTTGGCGAACCGCTACTGCATCTCATCGGCGCTCGAGGCGACGTGCTGGCAGAGGCAATGGCCTATGCCGCCATCGTGTTTGGTGGTGGCACCAGCATCTGGCTCACATCGTTGCTGTCCGGGGTCTTTCGCGGCATGGGCTTGATGCGTTACCCAGCGATGCTCATGGCAGGCGGCGGGCTGGTGCAGGTAGTGCTCTCCGGGGCTCTGGTGTTGGGATGGTTCGGCGCCCCCAAGCTGGGTATCCAGGGTGCGGCGATTTCCGCCATCAGCGTGGCTACCCTGACAACCCTCCTCGCACTGGGCAAACTCACATTGGGTGTAGTGCCGGTACCGCTGCAAACCCGCGCGGCCAAACTGGAAACCGAACTGTTCGTCGATATTTTCCGGGTCGGCGCGCTGGCCTCGATCTCACCATTTCTGACCGTCGGCACCATTCAGATCGTCAACGGCCTGGTCAGCAGGTCCGGCGACGCCATGGTCGCGGGCTACGGTATCGGCTCGCGTCTCGAATTTCTGCTCATTCCCATGGTGTTTGGTTTCGGCGCAGCCATGAACACCATGGTGGGTATGAGCATCGGCGCAAACAATGTGGAGCGCGCAGAGCACATCGCCTTTGTTGGCGGTACCGCCGCTTCGATCATCACCGGTACCATCGGCCTGACCCTGGCCATTTTCCCCGAAATCTGGATGGGTCTGTTTACCGATGATGCACTAACCATCGCGGCGGGTTCCCGCTACCTGCACTTTACCGGTTGGGCATTCGCCTTCCAGGGCATGGGATTTTCGCTGTACTTCGCATCCCAGGGAGCGGGCACAGTGGTGTGGCCGGTGTTGGCCAACGTATTTCGTTTTATCGTGGCCGCCGGGGGCGCCACCCTCGCCATCGCGGTTTTTGATTTGAGCGTCGACTGGGTATTTGCCAGCATCGCCATGGGTATGGTGGTATACGGTACTGTGACTGCCGGATCTATATGGCGCGGGGCATGGCGAAAGTCCCACAACCGGCGACAATCGACCTAAATTTGAGGAGCACACCATGGCATTGGTAACCCGTAAAGATCAGGACGGCGTGGCGATACTGAGTTTGAACCGCCCGGACATGCTTAATGCACTCAGCCCGAACCTGTTTGTAGAGCTGCGCGAACATATCGATGCCATCGCCACGGCAACAGATGATATCGGTTGCGTGATACTGCGCGGCGAAGGCCGCTCGTTCTCTGCCGGCAACGACCTCAAGGCCATCCAGTCCGGCGAGCGAGCGCCGAGCCCACACTTTCAAGCTGAGACTCTGGAAGCCATCGAACGCCTGCCCCAGCCGGTGATCGCCGCGGTACAGGGCCATTGCTATACCGGCTCGCTGGAACTGGCCATTGCCTGCGATCTGCTGGTTGCGGGTGAATCCGCCAAATTCTGCGATACCCACGGCAAATGGGCCATGTCCCCCACATGGGGCATGAGCCAGCGCCTTCCACGGCGCATCGGCCTACTGCCAGCCAAAGAAATGATGTTCTCGGGTCGCGTGGTGGGTGGCGAAGAAGCGGTGACCATGGGTCTGGCCAACCGCTGCGTACCCGACGCAGACCTGGACGCAGCCGCCATGGACATGGCCACAAGTTTTCTTGCTAACTCCTGGTTCACCTTGCGAGCCGACAAGATGCTGATCAATGCGGGCCTCGACCGGACCCTTGCCGACGGCATTCAATACGAGCGGGAAAACAGTCCCGGCCGCGGACCGGACATGGAAGAGCGGCTAGCGGCCTTCAGCAAGAAATAGGGGTAAGATCCCTACATCAGCGCAGATCGATTCGTCTAATGGAAGATTCATCAGCTGCGAAGCACGGACTCCTCGCTCGTCTGGTGAGCGAGGCCAGGCGTAGGCATGTCTTCAGAGTGGCGGGGCTTTATGCGGGCACCGCCTTCGTCGTTCTGCA
>Ga0315336_1003448_pt1 | contig 21000 bp, 13 predicted proteins | sample ASW5metaG_FD_204512 | JGI IMG/M metagenome (GOLD analysis project Ga0315336, IMG submission 204512) | Ammonia-oxidizing marine archaeal communities from Monterey Bay, California, United States - ASW #5 | ecosystem: Environmental > Aquatic > Marine > Intertidal zone | place: USA: California... | reverse complement strand
CGGCGGCGTTCGACCATGCACTGTATGGTTTCCAGGGAATGGAAGTCGATGTGGTCGAACCTGCCCTCGCCAATGCACAGGACCTCTTCGACCTCCGCGCCAAGCGGCAGGTCGACCGGTGGCACGCGGGGCACCCACGGCAGCGAGGACCCTGCCATGAGGGCAAAGTCCATCTCCCTGGCAGTATCGACCATCTCCTTGGCCCACTGCCAGTTCCAGGAGAGGTGCTTGTCGTTGAAGACCGGAGCGGTCCTGCCGCTGTCGCGATAGACACTCACGATTTCCTTGAACCACTCGTAACGGGGGTAAAGGGTTTGCCCCTTCTGGTTGAAGGGATAGTTACCGTGTTCCGCGATCAGGAGGACGCCGTCGACCGCCAGCTTGTCGCCACCGAGAGTCAGAGCCTCCCGGATAGAGGGGTAAACGTTCAGGAGAGGGAACTCGGCGGCGCGTTCGTGGCTGAGGTCGTCTTCCCCGACCTGGTCGACATAGAGCGAGACCAGGTCCATGGGAGGATAGTGGTGGCGAGGACCCCAGCCGTAGCCCCACAGGAACCGATCGACGATGTGCTGCGCGTGGGCGTGCGTGTGGTACACGGTCGCCAACGCGGCGATTTTCGGTCGTCCAGTTCGGGGCTGCGCGTCCGGCACGAAGTTCCTGCTCGATCCTCCAAGAAAACGCCCATCCTACTCCATTCAGCGCGGGTGGAACAGCGTGGCTTGAATAGGCTCTTCCGGAGAAGTATAAGGGGCTGTTTCAAGACTCGCTCTGTCGGCCCGAGGCCGAGCGAAGTGGTGCGAGGCGAGGCGCGCCGACGATGGCGATACAACGGAGAGTATCGTGGAGGAGGCGCAACGAAGCATCGCGCCGCTGCAGCCGGCCGAAGCCAGGATGGGGTTTTGAAACAGCCCCTATAGGGCGCGTGGCTACGCGTCTGGAGAAACAATGGTGACGTCTCTCGATGAGTGAAGGCAAACGGCCCGGTGGACTGACGGCACTCGCCGTCTTCAACTTCGTTTTCGGCGCCATCGGTCTCCTCGCCGCCTTCGGATTGATCATGTTCCTTGCCATCCTGCTTGGCTTCATCCCCGAGAGCCCCACGGTACAGGAAACGAAGGAGCACCTGGAAGCCGCCGGGATCCCCGCCCTCGCCGCGATTATCGTTCTCTGCTTCCTCACGGCCTCCCTCGTGATCCTTTCCGGAATCGGATACCTGAAGCAGAGCAGGTTTCTCGGGCGAACAGTGGGAAACGCCTATGCCATCACGGGAATCGCGTACAGCATTCTGAAGGCTGCGACTCTCAGTCCTGAGATCGGTGGCGGTTTCCAGCTGGCGACCATCATGGGCCTTGTCTACCCACTCTTGACGCTGCTCCTGCTCAACACAGCGTTCAAAAGAGACCTCGTTCACTGAACCATGATTTTGAAGATCCACTCATGAGCTTGAGGGAATTGAAAGGGCGCCACCTGAAGCTGGTGAGCTTCTACTCCAGTCTCTACGCCGTCCGCGGGGGCACGGGGCTGGTCTTCGTCGTCATCACGCTGATCTTCGGCCTCACCGTGGCCAACTTCGTGATCAAGCCGGTCGAGGATCTCCAGCGAGAGTCCCAGGAGCACATTCTCGAGGCCATCGTCAGCCAGGCGCGCCCGCTCGTCGTACGGGCGCTCGGTGGCTCCGTGGACGCTTCCGTGCCGTCAGAAGACGGTTCCAGAGAAGAAACCGAACGCTGGGCCGCCTTCGTTCTCGACGAGCGTCCAGCCCTGCTTTCCGCGGTGCTTCTCGTGCTCATCTTCGGGCTACCGTTCATGGTGACGATGGGCGCATTCAACCAGCTATCGGGAGACGTGCAAAGCCGTGGATTGCGTTACCAGCTCGTGCACACGGCGCGCGCGAACATTTTCTTCGGACGCTTCGTCGGCGTGGCCGTGATCAACGCCCTCGGCATGGTGCTGCTGATGGGCACGATCGTTCTTTACGTTGGTTTCAAGATTCACGTCTACGAGTGGACAGCGCTTCTCGGCTGGAGCCTGCGCGGCCTTCTGGCCATCGCCGTCATATCGCTGCCCTACATCGCTCTTTGCTCCTGGATCTCCGCCTCGATAGATTCTCCGTTCGCGTCGCTGACGGTCAGCCAGCTCGTCATCGGGTTCGTTCCGCTCTTTTCGTTCATCGGGCGCAACACTTGGAAGCCGCTGGCCTACGTGAACTACGCCCTTCCGTGGGGAATCCAGAACGATCTGCTCCACCCGGACGCGTCGCGGGTCACCGTGGGAACACTCGGCTGCCTCGCCTACACGGCCGCTTTTCTCTTCCTCGGCTACCGTCACTTCAAGAAACGAGATCTGTAACAGTGAAAGCTCTACGCGTTTCAGGGGTCACGAAAAGCTTTGGCCGCATCAAGGCGCTCGACGACGTTTCTTTCGACGTTCCGTCCCAGTCGATCTTCGGCCTCCTCGGACCCAACGGCGCGGGGAAAACCACGCTGTTCTCGATCGCGGCGGACTTTATCAAGCCGGACGCCGGCTCGATCGAGGCGCTCGGCACCGATGTCCGTCAACTCTCTCGCCTCCATGGAAGGCTCGGCATACTTCCTCAGGATGCGCTCTTTCAGCCCAACGTCCCCATCATCGAGCAGCTGGTTTTCTTCCGCCTGCTGGACGGCCGCACGCGTGGCGTGGCGGAGCAGGAAGTGGCGCACACCTTGGAAAAGGTGGGGCTCGGTGAGTACCACAAGCGGGGCGTACACAGCCTGTCCCACGGAATGGTTCAACGGCTCGGGATTGCCCAGGCCTTCCTCGGGGAGCCAGAGCTGATCCTCCTGGACGAGCCGACATCCGGCCTCGATCCGCAAAACGCCCGGCAGATTCGTGATCTCATTCGCGACTTGCGCACGCGGGCAACCATCGTCATCAGCTCCCACAATCTGATGGAGGTGCAAGATCTTTGCGACCACGTGGCCATCCTGGACGAGGGCAAGCTGGTGACGGCCGGCTCCATGGCGGACATCACGCGCTCGGGGCGAGAGCTGGACCTCCAGCTTTCTCGCGACCTCACGGACGCGGAGCGCGGGACGATCGAGGCGCTGGAGATCGTCTCCGGACTGAGAGGCGCCGGACCGGGGCGATACACCGTTTCTCTGAACCTGACCGGCGAAGCGGCAAGCTCGGATGAAGCCGTCAAGACCGTTCTGCGGACTCTTCTCGACATGGACGTTACGCCACGGCGGGTCAGCGAGGGCAACAGCCTCGAAGCTCACTTTCTGAAGCTCACCGCCAAGTAAGGCGCTGCTGTGGGCGGGTCTCCCGACCCGCCCACCCAACCGACCGAAGGTCTCCCTCTCCACACCCAACCGGTCCTACCGGTGGGGCAGGTCGGGAGATCGCCCCAAGCTACCCCGCGCAGAACGGTGTAGCACAATCTGCCGTCGGATCGGGCGTCGGGTCGGAACCGCAGACGGTCGGGGGAGGCAACGGCCCTCGGCCCTGGAAGAGATGCTCCACGATTCCAATCGCGTCCGAGATGTCCAGCTCGCCGTCGTCGTTCGCATCAGCCGCGTCGATGCACGAAGGCCGGACGGCCCCCTGGAAGAGGAAACCGAGGGTCGCGATAGCGTCCGAGATGTTGACCTGGCCGTCGCCTGTGGTGTCGCCTCTTTGAAAACCGGCGTCGCAGTTGACGACGCGAGTACTGTGTGTCACAGGGACAAGTACGGGAACGAAGGAGAAGTTCGGGCTATCCAAGGCGGCATTGTGCACGCTGACCGCGAGCTGATTGCTGCCTGGCCGCACGACTTCCCTCGGGATGCGGAACTCGACGTCCACCACGATACGGGGCGACGCGGCTGCCGTCGATTCCATCACCGGCCCGGGAGGCATGTTGGAGCGACCAATCTCGGAGCCATTCAGGTAGACGACGACTCCGTCAGTATGGATGACGGTAAAGAGGAGCTCGTCGAAATCATCGCGGTCCGGTGCGGGAAAGCTCTTGCGGAAAAACACCGCCAGGTAGGCACCCCGCATGTCGCCGAGGAGGGTCTCGTCGTCCCCATTCCCGTACCCGATGCCCGAAGGCCCCTCTTCCCACCCGGAGTCATCGAAGGTCTCCGTAAACCAGTCCGCAGGCACGGGTGAGCTGCCGCGAAAAAACCTCCACGCGGCACCCTCATCGATCACATTACCGTTCTCCGCGATCCAGTAACGCGCCGACAGCTTGGGAGGTTCGTCGCCCTCCGCCGAGAAGAAATCCCAGCCGTCGTCGCCGTCTCCATGCGGCAACAGGGCCCACCCGTGGTTGCTGCAGGGGTCCTCTGACCATGCTGCGACGCTGGCCGTCACATCAACGCGTGTGTTGCTTCCCCTTCCGCCAATGGCAACATCCGCCTCGGGTTGCGCCTCGAGCCCTGGCTGAATGCCATCGCCGTCGAATGTACTCCACGAGTTGTCGTCGGTCCAGGGCACCATCATACGGTAAAAGCTGGCGCCGTCTCCCGGGTCTGTCGTGCGCAATTGGAGCTCTGCCGAAAGGATTGACGCACCCACAGGGACCTGCCCTTCGAAGGGCCCGAAAACGTTGTCGAAACGTAGCAGCCCTTGCGTCCGCAATTGCGTCCCGATCGGATCGTCCAGGTCAACGCTGAGCCTGGCAGCGCGTGAGTTGTTTGTTGTCGCGGCGCCCTCCTGGAGAAACGTGTCCACGGTACCGTCGTAGTCGAAGGTGCGCTGAAACGTCACTTTTGCGGCGCTGCCGACCCAAAGCTCCACCTCGAGCTCGATGCTTTTGGTGCGCAGAAGCTCACCGTCCGATGCCTTGAGACCGAGCACGTACGTCCCGGACTCGGAGAACGTAACCAAAGTTTCCAGGGCGGAGTCGTCCTCGAAGATGACATCACCCGGGCCGTTGATCTTGTGCCAGAGTGTCGTCAAGGAGCCTTGCACCGAAGGCCGGCCGTCATCACTGGCGGACGCGGAGAGTCGCGCGATGTCTCGTGCCAGAACGAGTGTCCGGTCCGAACCCAGGTCCACGACAGGCCGCACATTTTCTGGATCCAGAGCAGGATAGGCGAACTGAGTGCAGACGATATCGGTTGCGTTCGGGTCATTGCAACAGCTCGCAAACATCATTGCCTGCCGGTCCGCCACGTGCGCGAAGCCGAGCCCGTGACCGAGCTCGTGGGCCAGCATCCGTCTGTAGTTGTTTTCGCCGAGGCAGCCGGACCCGTTGTTCACGACGACGATCCAGCCGTCGGCGGTGCCCCACCGGGTGCCATCAAAGGTGTGAGTGCCAGTCGTCAGTGGCCCCCCGAAGGCGAGGATACCCGAGCAACCCTCGAGATCCGGAATGTCTGAGCACGGATCGTCCAAGAGGATCGTGTCCCTTTGAACGCCTTGCTCGCAGTCGAACGTGAGGTCGACGGGCCCTCCGTAAATGAGGCCCATACTCGTCTGTGGGATATCGTGCAAGATGTCAATCGCCTCCACGATGGACTTGAACGTATTGCCGGAAAGTGAAGGGTCGCCGGTCGCATCGGAGAAAATGGTGGCCGTCCCGCCCAGGTCGAAGGTCCGCCAACGGGTTCTGCGGCCTCTGCTCGTGATGAATGCGCACGGATCGGGAATTGCTGCGCCCTTGCCGGAGGGGGGCAAGACTTCCGGAGTCGCCCGGATCAGCCGGGCGTTCCAGCTCGTTTTTTCGTCAAGCACCGCGCTGAGGTGATTCATGAGGTCATCCCTGAGGTACGGCACGATGGGCTCAACAGGGCGGCCATCGGGACGAGGCAGCGCGTCGCTGAGGCCCAGCTCCGGAACCGGGACCAGGAGGGCCGCGCCTCCCGCCCCTCGCACCTCTTCGAGGACGCCGCAGGCAAGTAGCGACGGAGCCCAGAGATTCCCCGACATCTCGCGTAGGCAGAGAAAGTACTTGTGCCCGGCCTGAAGCAGCGGAGAACCGGGCACGGTCCAGGCCCGGTCTTGCACCTCGCCACCAGGAGTCTGGACCACAACCACAGCTCCCGGCTCGGCTTTTCCAAAAACTTTTCCAAAAACCCTCTCTTCCACCACGAACGCGGTGCGCGTGAAGAGAAGGTCGCCTCTCTCGATCACCTCGGAACTCACCGCCTCGCCAAGGACAACCGCATCGCTTTGGCGCGCCAGGTCGGCGAAATTCAGCGGGGGTACGAAGGTCGTTGCCATCGCTCCTGAGGCCATCAGGAGGATGCCGACAAAAAACGAAAGCGAGAGCACCGGTTTGCGCATGGGACTGCCGTGGGGCCAACCAACACCTTCTGTGTTTCAAGATTGGGGCGGTAAGAGCGGAAATACAAGAAAAAACGGTCTGCCGTAGGGATGTTACAATGCCTGGACGGATTGACTGCAGCCTAGCCCCGGAGGATTCCAATGCTGAAGGACGTTTATCTCGCAGGCGGTGTCAGGACTGCCATCGGTTCTTTTTGCGGCAGCCTCGCAGACGTTCCCGCGCCACGCCTGGGGGCGATCGCGGTGAAGGAGAGCGTGGCGCGTGCCGGAGCACCACCGGAAGCGGTCGATGAGGTCATCCTGGGTAGCGTGGTGAGCGCGGGGCTCGGGCAAAACGTCGCGCGTCAGTGCTCGCTCGGCGGAGGGCTAGCGATCTCGGTCGGCGCAACAACCGTCAATCGCGTCTGCGGGTCTGGCCTCAAAGCCGTCATGATGGCGGCTCAGGCGATCCAGCTCGGTGAAGCGGAAGTGGTTGTGGCGGGCGGGACGGAGAGCATGAGCCGCGCTCCCTACCTCCTCGAGAAGGCCCGCACGGGCTACCGCCTGGGGAACGGTGAGATTGTCGACTCAATGATCCGCGATGGTCTCTGGGACGTCTATAACAGCTGTCACATGGGCACGTGCGGTGACACGGCCGCGCAGGCACTGGGCTTTTCCCGCCAGGAGCAGGATGACTTCGCCGTGCGTAGCTACAAGCACGCTATCGACGCGAGGGAAAGGGGCTGGACCGCGGAGGAAATCGTTCCGGTCGAAATCGAAGGAAGGAAGGGCAAGGTCATCGTCAAGGAGGACGAGGGCCCTCTGCGCTTCGACGAGGAGAAGCTGAGAAAGCTTCGGCCTGCGTTCGGCAAGGAGGGAACCGTTACCGCGGGCAACGCTTCGAGTATCAACGACGGCGCGGCTGCAATCCTGGTGCTATCGGGTGAGAAGTGTGACGAGCTTCGAGTGAAACCGGTGGCAAAGATCCTGGGCTACTCGACCTTTTCGCGCGAGCCGGAGTGGTTCACCACTGCCCCCGTCGAGGCAAACAAGCGTTTGATGGAACAGCTCGGTAGGACAGTCGATGACGTGGATGTTTTCGAGATCAACGAGGCCTTCGCGCTGGTGCCGCTGATCCTGATGAAGGAGCTTTCCATACCACTGGAGAAGGTGAACCCCCTCGGCGGTGCCGTCGCTCTCGGTCATCCGATCGGCGCGAGCGGCTGCCGAACGCTCGTGACACTCCTCAACGCGCTGCGGGTGCGCGAGCAGAAACTCGGCATCGTTTCTCTCTGTGTCGGGGGCGGAGAGGCGGTAGCCATGGCGGTGGAGAGGAGTTAGCCAGCTGACAGCTGGCCGCGGACAGCTTACAATATCGGTTTTCTCCCCCGGGCTTTCTCCCCAGGACATCTCCGCATGGAACGCCTTCTCTCTTCCGAAGCCCTTCTTCGACCTGGCGATACCGTTCGTCTCGCCGGCTGGGTCCACAACATTCGCGACTTCCGCGACGTCAAGTTCTTGATCCTGCGCGACCGGGGCGGACTGATCCAGACGATCATCGATCCCTCCTCCGGCATAGATTGCCGGGATCTCGGCAAGGAGTTCGTCGTGGAACTGGAAGGAAAAGTGGTTTCCGACTCGCGGGCGCTGGGTGGAGCCGAGGTGCGCCTCTCCTCTCTCAAAGTCCTCGCCCGAGCAGAGGAGCCTCCCCTCGAGATCAACCGACCGGCCCTTCTCGCCAAGACCCACCTCGACAAGATCCTCGACCACAGACCGGTCTCCGTGCGGGCTCTTCCTATCCGCGCCATCTTCAAAGTGCAGGCGGAAATCGTTCACGCGTTTTCGATGTACCTTCGTTCCCAGGACTTCACGGAAATCAAGAGCTCGAAGATCGTCTCCTCCGGAACCGAAGGGGGCGCCAACCTCTTCCAGATCGATTACTTCGAAAGGCGAGCCTACCTCGCTCAATCACCCCAGTTCTACAAGCAGACGATGGTAGGAAGCGGCTTCGAGCGGGTGTTCGAGGTGGGCCCTGTTTACCGCGCCGAAAAGCACGAAACCTCCCGACACCTCAACGAGTACGTCTCTCTCGACTACGAGATGGGGTTTGTCAACGATGAGCAGGATGTCATCGACATGCAGATCGGGCTCATGCGGCACATTTGCAGCGAAGTGACGGAGCGATGCGCAGCCGAAATCGAGATGCTCGGCGCGAGCATTCCCGTCGTTGGCGAAACGATCCCACAGATCACTTTCAAGGAAGCCGTCAAGCGGGTAGAGGGGGGCGGGCACAGGCTTCCTGCGGGGGACCTCGACCCTGAGGCGGAACGGCGACTGTCCGACTGGGCTCTGAAGGAGCACGGCTCCGACTTCCTCTACGTTGTAGGCTTTCCGCTCGCGCACCGGCCCATGTACACGCACTTCCGTGAGGAGGAGCCGACCACCTCGCGCAGCTTCGACCTCCTCTTCCGCGGCCTCGAGATCACCACGGGAAGCCAGCGTATTCACGACTACGACAGCCTCGTCGAAACCATCCGTTCGCGCGGCTTGAACCCGGACGCCTATACCGGTTACCTCACCATCTTCAAGCACGGCATGCCGCCCCACGGCGGGCTCGCGATCGGCCTCGAGCGTCTCACGATGCAGTTTCTCGGGCTCACGAACGTGAAGGAAGCGACGCTCTTTCCGCGGGATCGGCGGCGGCTCGAACCGTGAGCGGTTCCTCGGGTGAGCCTACAGGCACCCCTATGACCACGACTGCATGGGAGAGAGCGGCAGCCATCCTCGAGGCAGCCCCCGTGTCGCGAGATTCCGGAGACGCGATCGGTCGCTCGCGTGAGGGTCGCGCGATCCGTGCCTTTCTTCTGGGAGGCGGCCCGATGCGGATCAGCCTTCTCGGCGGATGTCACGCCGACGAACCGGTGGGGCCGCTTCTCCTGCGCCGTCTCGTTGCTTATCTTTCCACGCTCGAGAAAGGCGATCCTCTGCTGACGCGCTACCAATGGTGGGTCATCCCACACGTCAATCCCGACGGGGAAGAGCGCAACCGCGCCTGGTACTCGGACGCGGATCCGACTTACGACTTGATCGTGTACCTGACGAAGGCAATGCGGGAGCCGCCCGGAGATGACGTCGAATTCGGTTTTCCGAGCTCTGAAGACCAGCCCTCGCAGGACAGCGGAGCGCGGCCCGAAAATCGGGCGGTCGCGTCGTGGTGGCGGCAGTCTGCGGGACCGTTCCAACTGCACGCGTCGCTCCACGGAATGGCCTTCGGTGCGGGACCCTGGTTCCTCATCGAGCGCGAGTGGAAGGACCGCTGTGAGCACTTCAAGAGAACGTGCGTCGAGGGGACACGAGCCCTGGGCTACTCGCTTCACGACGTCGAGAGGGGCGGTGAAAAAGGATTCTTCCGGCTCGGTAAGGGCTTTTGCACGCGACCGGACTCCCGCGCCATGACGAAGCACTTTCTCGACGCGGGAGACCCGGCCACGGCGGCACTCTTCCGCCCCAGCTCCATGGAAACGATCCGCTCCCTGGGCGGGGATCCGTTGACCCTGGTATCGGAAATGCCGCTCTTCATCACCCCCGGAGTCGGGGATGATCTCGGTCCGCCGGACCCGAAGGCCCGGGAGTGGCAAAAGAAGATCGCCGCCTGGCGCCTGCAGCTTTCGCGGGCGCGCCCGCCCGAGCGCATTCGCGCCTGCTCCGCCTCGGGGTGCCTCGAACCCATGCCGGTTCGGGACCAGATGGCGCTGCAGTGGAGGATGGTCACGGCCGGGCTGGAGCAGGTGGAGATGTCTGCCCCATAAGTTCGCTGAGGTTTCTCCGTGCCCGTGCCCCCGCCCGTGCCCGATTCCCGATCACGAAGCGTCATCGGGTCGGAATCGAACCGACTGGGCGCCCCCGGCGCTTGACAAGACACCGAATATCCAGACGTTTGCGTCACTGCACCGCTGGGTGTCGTGAATTGCGCCGTCCCACCCGGCTCGCCCGTTGCCAATCCCCCGACGTATTTTCCCTACGCGAGGACGATGTACTCCGGGGTCCATAGAACCCGGTACGGGCTACCAGGCTCTCAGCTTGAGCACCGGGGGCGAGAGAGTCGCCATCTGCGGCTCGCCGGACCTGATCTGGCAGACCCTTGCGGCCTCGGTCTACCCGGGAGTGGACTGTCACTTTCCCGTGCCAGACGCGCCTCCCGGCGAGACGATCGACCTCTCGAGCGTCGCCGTCCGCTACGCCCCCGGCGGCGAGGTGGGGAGTCGCCTCACCCTCAGCCAGGTGGCCGATGCGGGCTCCTGCGGCGCTGACGCCTTCTACATCCATGGGGACACGATCGTCCTCTGCCCCGACACCTGCGCTCAGGTAAGGAGCGATAACGCTCCTCTGGTCGACGTGACCTTCGACTGTGAGTGAACCCTCGCCAGCGAACTCAACGGGTAGACAAAGGGCCTTTTTCTCCCACTCCCGCTGAGATAGAATCTCTACCTTTCCGTTTCCGCGGCCAGGTTCCCTTAGGAGTGCTTCTGTGCCCTCAGTCAGCGCGCCCGTGAAAGTAAGCAGATTCGGAGAAACTGCACGCCCCGACGCCTGGTGGCTGCAACCGCTTCTGGTCTTCCTCGGACTTTCGGCCTTCATTGTCTATTCGACCTGGGCCGCCTTTCAGGCCAAGCACTACACCCACGGCCCTTACCTCTCTCCCTTCTATTCTCCGGAGATTTTCGGGGACTCTCCCCACGCCCTCTTCGGGCCCAGGCCGGGATGGTGGCCCGGGTGGCTGCCATTCTCCCCCGCGTTCCTCATCCTCTGGGCCCCCGGCGGCTTTCGCCTGACCTGCTATTACTATCGCGGAGCCTACTACAAGGCCTTCTGGGCAGACCCGCCTTCGTGCTCCGTGGGCGAGCCGAGAAAAAAGTATCTCGGTGAGAACTCGCTGCCGTTGATCCTGCAAAATATCCACCGCTATTTCTTGTATCTCGCGCTCCTGTTCCTGATCTTCCTCAGCTACGATGTCTGGCAAGCCTTGTGGTTCACGGACCCGGCAACCGGTGAAGTAAGCTTCGGTATCGGGCTCGGAACCCTGGTTCTCACCGCGAACGTCACCCTCCTGGGCGGTTACACGCTCGGTTGCCATTCCCTTCGACACCTGGTCGGGGGTTACCTGGACTGCCTTTCGGGGGCCCCGCTTCGCCACAAGACCTACAACTGCGTCAGTTGCCTCAACCGCCGTCACATGCTCTGGGCCTGGATGAGCCTTTTCATGGTCGGCTTCTCGGACGTTTACATCCGCCTGTGCGCCACAGGAGTCTGGACCGACTGGAGGATCCTCTAATGCCACAGCACGGCGAATACTCCCACGATGTGCTCGTGATCGGGGCAGGGGGCGCGGGCCTCCGGGCCGCCATTGCGGCTTCGGCAGGCGGAGCCCGGGTCGGGCTCGTGTGCAAGTCGCTCCTCGGGAAAGCGCACACGGTCATGGCCGAAGGCGGCGTTGCCGCGGCGCTGTCGAACGTCGACGACCGCGATGGCTGGAAAGTCCACTTCACCGACACCATGCGCGGAGGGCAGTACCTCAACAACCCCCGCATGGCCGAGCTGCACGCCCAGGAAGCTCCCGAGCGCGTACGCGAGCTGGAGGCCTGGGGCGCCCTCTTCGATCGCACGAAGGACGGGCGCATCCTGCAGCGGAACTTCGGCGGGCACAAATATCCCCGGCTGGCTCACGTCGGGGACCGCACCGGACTCGAGATGATCCGCGCCCTCCAGGACCACGGTATCCATCAGGGTGTCGACGTCTACATGGAGTTCACGGTCCTCTCCCTCCTGAAGGATGGCGAGCGCGTCACGGGTGCTTTCGCGTATGACCGCGAGAAGGGTCGCTTCCATGTCTTCAAGGCGGGCGCCGTCGTGCTTGCAACGGGGGGCATCGGGAAAGCCTTCAAGATCACAAGCAACAGCTGGGAGTACACGGGGGACGGTCATGGGCTCGCGTACAACGCGGGCGCTGACCTCATGGATATGGAGTTCGTGCAGTTCCATCCCACCGGCATGGTCTGGCCGCCGAGCGTTCGTGGAATCCTCGTCACCGAAGGAGTCCGCGGTGAAGGCGGAATTCTACGCAACCAGGAAGGCCGCCGCTTCATGTTCGATGACATCCCCGAGCTCTACCGCAACCAGACCGCCGACAACGAGGAAGAAGGCTGGCGCTACACACAAGGTGACAAGGAGGCTCGCCGGCCACCGGAACTCCTGACGCGCGATCACCTCGCTCGGTGCATTGTCCGCGAGATCAAGGAGGGCCGCGGCAGCCCACACGGCGGCGTCTTCCTCGACATCGCCTGGATCAAGGAGAAGCTCGCGGGCGCGGAGGAGCATATCAAGAGAAAGCTCCCCAGCATGCACCACCAGTTCAAAGCGCTCGCTGACATTGACATCACGAAGGAGCCCATGGAAGTCGGGCCCACGACGCATTACGTCATGGGCGGGATACGCGTGGATGCCGACTCGCAGATGTCGCGCGTCCCGGGCCTTTTCGCCGCCGGCGAGTGCGCCGCGGGTCTCCACGGCGCGAACCGCCTCGGGGGCAACTCGCTTTCCGATCTCCTGGTCTTCGGCAAACGGGCGGGCGATTACGCCGCCCGCTTCGCGAAAGAGAACGGCCAGGCAAGGATCGACGCGGATCAGGTCGGGGAGCTCTCGAAACAGGCACTCGAACCTTTCGAGCGTTCGGTTACGAATGCCCAGGGTCCGTACCAGGTCCAGCAGGAACTGCAGGAGATGATGCAGGACCTGGTCGGAATCGTCCGCACCGAGGCCGACATCGCGCGTGCGATCGAGGGAATCGAGCGCCTCAAGGAAAAGGCGGCCACTGTCGGCGTTCCCGGCAACCGCGAATACAATCCCGGCTGGCATACCGCCCTCGATCTCGGGAACCTGCTGGCCGTCTCGGAGGCCGTCGCCCGCGCAGGGCACGAGCGCAAGGAGAGCCGCGGCGCTCACTTCCGCGAAGACTATCCACAGAAGGAAGAGGAGTACGGAAAGATCAATATCATCTTGAGGAAGGACGCGGACGGGAACATGCAGATTTCGCGCGAACCACTTCCACAGATAACCCCCGAGCTCGAACAGCTGATCGAGGCGATGAAGTAATGGCGAGTGCGACGTTCAGGATCTGGCGCGGCGAGAGGGGTAACGGTGAGTTCAAGGACTACACGACCGAGGTCACCGACGGCATGGTCGTCCTCGACGTGATTCACAAGATCCAGGCAGAGCAGGCTAATGACCTCGCCGTGCGCTGGAACTGCAAGGCGGGAAAGTGCGGCTCCTGCTCCGCCGAGGTCAACGGCTCGCCACGACTGACATGCATGACGCGGCTCAGCGACGTTTCGCTCGAGGCGCCGGTAAAAGTGGAGCCCATGCACGCGTTTCCGCACGTCAAAGACCTCGTGACGGACGTTTCCTGGAACTTCGAGGTGAAGAAAAAAATCAAGCCCTTCAAGCCCCGGAAGCCCGACGCAGCGGACGGCACGTGGCGCATGCAGCAAGAGGATATCGACCGGGTCCAGGAATTTCGCAAGTGCATCGAGTGTTACCTCTGCCAGGACGTGTGCCACGTCTTGAGGGAACACCAGCACTTCGATGGATTCAGCGGCCCGCGCTTCTTCGTGCACATCGCCGCCCTGGAGATGCACCCCCTCGACACGGAAGACAGGACGGCAGAGCTGAAGGAGGCAGACGGCATCGGGTACTGCAACATCACGAAGTGCTGCACCAAGGTCTGCCCCGAGCATATTACGATCACGGACAACGCCATCATCCCGCTCAAAGAGCGCGTGGTGGACCAGTTCTACGATCCGATCAAGAAGCTGCTGCGCGTCTTTGCAGGGTCCAACCCGAAGGCATAGTCCGGGCTCTCGGTGTTCAGGGCCTCCGACGCGACACCTCCTGGGCAGCCTCTCATGGAACCGTGCCGTTGCGGTCTTTCCGGGATCCTATTGTCTCTTTCCCGAACCCTGAACACCGAACACTGAACACTTCTCCCGGAACCCTGAAAAAGGGCCGCCATTTCGTGCTCCGGGCTGCGGCAGCCTTATCGGTACAAGGCGCGGCACCCTGCCCTCAACTTGTGACCCTGCAAAGAGTAAGGGACGCGACTGAGGATTATGGGAAGATTTTTGGGTTGATCGAAACCCCGTTCTATGCAAAGTCATGTCATAGAGGAGTTTCTTCCCCCGGCCGGTTTGGTGGACGTTGTTCCGGGCAAACTCTCGGAAACGCAACCCACCGGCCGCGCATGTTAATGTAATGTTGGCCTGAGGTATTCGTCGGTGCTGCCAAGTAGCAAACCCACGCGGCTGGTAGTCGTGTCGAATCGACTTCCTTTTCACGCTGTGCAGCAGTCAGGAAAGGTGAAGCTCCAGCCCGGGGGCGGAGGTCTCGTCAGTGCCCTCGATCCGGTTCTTCGGCGTACGGGGGGCCTCTGGATCGGCTGGCCTGGAGAGGGGGGGGGATCAGAGGCGGCAACGAGTTTCGCCGCTGCAGCTAGCGAGTTGCCCTATGACCTGGTTCCGGTGGACCTGACCCCCGAAGAAACCGCGGGCCATTACGAAGGTTTCACCAACCGTACCCTCTGGCCCCTGTTCCACGATATGGTCGGACGCACCACGTTCGACTCGAGCTGGTGGGAAACTTACGTACGAGTGAACCACAAGTTTGCGCAGGCGACCTCGAAACACCTGAAAAACGGGGATCTCGTCTGGGTCCACGACTTTCACCTCCTCCTTTTCGCAAACGCGCTGCGTCCCCTACGGGGTGATGTTCGCTACAGTTTCTTTCTCCACACACCGTTTCCTCCCCCGTCGCTCTTCCATCGCTTGCCGTGGAGAAGGGAAATTGCGGATGCGCTTCTCGATTTTGACAGCTTGGGGTTCCAAACCGAGGGCGATCTCAGCGCCTTCGCGCAGACCATAGCGGTACTTTGTCCCGATGCTCGACCCCTCGGTGTCTCCGACCGCTCGGCGGCCTGGGAGAGAGGGGAACGAACGATTCGCGCGAGGGTCCTGCCCATCAGCGTCGATTTTCAATTCTGGGATTCCCTGGCAAGAACGAAAAGGGTGATGAATCGCGCTGACAAGTTCCGCGCGAAGAATTCACACAGGAAAATCATCGTCGGCGCGGACCGTTTGGACTACACGAAAGGCATCCCACAGCGCCTGCGGGCTTTCGAAAAGCTGCTGGAGAAGCATCCAGAAGAGCACGAGAAGGTGCAGTTTCTCCAGATCGCCGTGCCGAGCCGCAGCTCCGTGTCCGAGTACAAGCAGTTGAAGAGGGAGATTGATCGGCTCATCGGCCAGATCAACGGCAGGTTCGGCACGCCCGACTGGGTACCGGTGAACTATCTTTACCGCAGCTTTGCCCCAGCCGAGCTGACGTCTTACTACCAGGCGGCCGACGTTGCCATCGTCACCTCGATCAAGGACGGCATGAACCTGGTCGCCAAGGAGTTTTGCGCCGCGTCCACCACTGGCAAGGGTGTTGTGATTGTGAGCGAATTCGCGGGCGCGGCGAGCGAGTTGAGCCGAGGGGCGCTGATCGTCAACCCGCACGACACCGACGGCGTAGCCGACGCCCTTTATCAGGCGATTCACATGCCGCCGGCCGAGGAGCAGGCACGGATGGAAGCTCTACGCTCCTACCTCGCCGTTTACGATGTTCACCGCTGGGCGGATGACTTCGTCGAGGTCGCCAAGGGGGTTCAGGGAAGGCGCCGGGAACCGGAGGAGGTCCTCGCTGGCTGGTCCGGGTGGCAAGCCCCCGAAGTCCTCCTCTACATCGCTTATGACGGCACGCTCGTCCCCCTTCGACCCCACCCGTCCCTGGCGGCTCCGGACGAGGAGCTTGTCGAGATTCTCGACCACCTGGCCTCGCTCCCGGGAGTCACCCTCGCCATTTCGAGCGGACGCTCCCTCGATGAGCTCGCGCAGTGGTTCCCCAACCCCGCGATGGTGCTGATCGGCGGACACGGCGCGGCCTGGCGTCGAGGTGGCGAAAGCGCGTTGCTTCTGGCTCAGAGCTGGCTGGCCGGAACCTTGGCTGCAGCGCGGCACCAGCTCGAAGGATTTGCGAGCTCCGTGCCGGGTTTCGTGCTCGAGGACAAACGGCACTCCATTGCCGTCCACTACAACTTGCTGACGGACATCGCCCGCCAGCGCTTCGTGCCGGAGCTACGCAGCAAGCTCGAGGGCATCGTCGAAAAAAGCCCCACACTGCGCGTGCTGGAGGGACACTACGTCCTCGAGCTTTCACCAGGCGGCGTGGACAAGGGCTTGGCACTCGAGAAAATCCGCAGGGAGCTCGGCCACGAGGATCAGCCGATCGCCGCCATCGGCGATGATGCGACGGATGAGGAGATGTTTCGCGTCCTTGGAGAGACGGACCTGTCCATTCACGTCGGGTTAGGACCGACGGCCGCGGGTGTCGTGTTGAGCGACTCCAAAAAGGTTCGCGCGCTCCTATCGAAGCTCGCCAATTATCGACTCACACGCCGCCGCGCCGTCGAAAGGCAACGGCATGCGGCCCACAGCGGGTGACGCTGAACGCTTTCTTGCGGTGCAGCACCGGTCGGACCCCGTGTAACACCTTGCTGTAGGGCGGTCTCCCGACCGCACCACCGGTCGGACGTTGCGTCGTGGGCGAGTCAGGAGACCTGCCCACAGAGAGGGTCAGCTTCTCGCCGACCACCTGCGCAAGAATCTCTCCACCTCGCGTGGATCCTGTAAAGCGTAGCGAGCCAAGGTCTGCGGCGGAGGATCTCCAACAAAGATTCCCACTCCGGAGTTCCTCAAATCCCGGAACGCGTCTTCGTCGGTTGTGTCATCCCCGACGTAGAAAGGAAGAACGCTTGCGTCTCCGGGGTGAAGCTTCCCGAGCAACCAAAGGACCGCTCTGCCCTTGTCCCACTCGATGTCGGGCAGGAGCTCATACACTTTCTTGCCATCCTTCGCGCGTATGCCTGTATTGCGCGCGAGCACCTGGTCGACCGAGCTTTTGATCGTCTCGAGATCCTCCCCTCGGGCGAGGCGGTAGTGCACCGCCACGGAAAATTTCTTGCGCTCGATGATCACCCCGGAGATGGAATGAAGGGCCGCTTGCAATTCGGCCTCGACGCGTTCGACTCGCGGGATCGCGCTCGTGCCTTCTTCGTGTTCGAGGTGCCAACCTCCCGGTCCCGCGATATCGAAACCGTGGCTGCCCGCGTAAAAGAGCGAGTCAATCTGCACCCGTTTTTCGACGTCCTGCCGATCTCGTCCGCTCACGATCGCCACGGTGGACACGGCAGCCAGCTCCTTCACCGTTCCTCGTGTTCTCTCCGAGAGGACGGCCAGCTCAGGCCGCGCGACTATGGGAGTCAACGTCCCGTCGTAGTCGAGAAAGAAGGCGACACGCTTCCCCGCCGAGCGGCGTTTGATTTCCTCGAAGGACTCCAGGGCGTTGGGAAGTGAGGTGTTCAATGTTCGGTGTCAGGATCAGACACCCTCCTGCTGTGGGCGGGTCTCCCGACCCGCCCACCGGTTTGGGGTCAAACGCGAAGAAGTTGGTGGCTCCCGCCTTGGTCGCCACCAAGGTCCAACCGGTGGGGCGGTCAGGAGACCGCCCCACAGCAGCCAAAAACCCCAGTCAACTTGAGTATTCATTTTTCCCGGAACACTCTACCCCCCAGCTCCCTCGGGCGCACCCTGGAAAACAGGCGCCGCGTGCCGCCAAAAGAGCGTCTCAGTCCTGAACGCACGCCTCGGGGCAACCCTCGAAACGGACGCACTCGCCCCCGGGCATTGGCTCGGGTCCGCCCTGGAACAGGTGGGAGAGCAAGTAGACGACATCCGAGAGCCCCGCACGGGCGTCATTGTTGGCGTCGAAGATGGCCAGGTTGCTCGGATCGGCCAGCGTTCCGTTGCCACAGGGGAGCTCTCCACTGGCCTGGGAGAGCTCTTCGAGCAGGCACAGGGTGTCCGAAAAGTCGAGGTGCCCGTCCACGTTGCAATCTCCGGGGAGCATACCGCCTCCTCGGCTGTTCGGCGCCCCGGGAGTTCCATCCACCCAGAGGGAGGCTCGCCAGCTGGCCGGCTCCTCGCCTTCTCGGAGCCGGACCCTTTCAATCGACGGTCCCTCCCCAGCCGGCGCGGTCGGCCAGGGCGCGTCCACGCTGTACTGAACGCGATCCACCAACACTTGCACGGCGTCCGCAAACAAGGCCGGCGCGAAAAGCTCGAGACGGGCGCCGGTGTCGGGGAGGGTACCCCGGTGAGGGCCGACGATCACGACATCGGCGGGCACCTGATAGCGGCTGCGGAACAACTCGGGCTCCATGGGCACGAGCAGCAAGTAGCCCGACGCCGGAATCACCGTCCCCGAGGCAAACTCGAAAAGATCGACACTTGCCTCAACGGCTTCCTCGACTGCTTCCTCGACTGCTTCCTCGACTGCAAAGCCGCGCACCTGCCAGCCTCGTCCACTCACGGGGTCGTGGAGCGCGACCTCGACTTCCGTACGATTGCTCAGCTCGATGAACTCATCGCTTTCGGGCAGGGGGTGATACAGAATTTCGTTGAGAATCACCGAGGGGCCACGCAGCGGCATCAAAGACATCGATGCGACGTGGGGCGCACCCATGGGGGTCCCGCTCACGATCGGCTCGCCGAATTCTGGAGACTCCGGAGGAAGCAATGACTCCGGCAATTCCCGAGCGCCGGTTTCCGGATCTTCCGCGCTGGCCCCGGCGCCGGCCCCTCCGCCGCCCCCGTCATCAACGCTGATAAGCGCCACCCCGAGCGTGCCTTCATCCTGCGCCAGATCGACCCCTACGGCTCGGATGACGATGTCATAAGGCCCGGGAACGCCGGGGTCCGTAGTGAGCTGGAAGCGATAGGGGGGAAGGCTGTCGTGCGACACGAGCTGGCCGTCGACGAGAAAGTCGACGCCTTCGAGGAAAACGTCATCGGTCGCTCGTGCCCGAACGATGATCTCGTCGCCAGGATCAATGACGCTCGGAGTCTCCAGAATCAGCGAACCCGTCGGGGGAGTGCCGCCGTTATCACGGTTCGGAAGGACCTGGGAGATGGCAAACGACGACGGGCTCAACCCCACAACGTAATTTTGGTGGGACATCAGCTGTATCGCGCCGTTGGTGTCCCCCCCCGAATCGTTGTCGAACGCGAACGTGCCGTCGCCGCTGATGCGGAACACCTGCACTTCCGCGTTCTGCGCGGAGGTGTGCGCGGCGAGACGGTTGCCGAGGACGGAGACCGCGTCGAAGGAATTCCCGGGAAACCCCGTGGCCGACGAATCGATCAATTGCATGTTAGCGGGGTCGGCCGCGGAGACCGCTCGAAGCCCCGCGGTCCCGTGGGCGACGTAGGCGAACTCTCCGGATGCGACCAGCCCCCCGAAACGCCCCGTGCTCGCCGGCATAGCAAAGCTCTGCTCCACGACAGGTAAATCGAGGTCCGAGATGTCGACCGAAATTAAGCCGTTGAACCCCGGACTGCCCAGAAAGGCAAGGTTCCCGGAAAGGGCGATGCGGGAGATGCTCGTCAGAAGCGAAAGCTGTCCGGCACTCTGCAGGGTGCCCGAGGGCCCGCGGCGAAAAATACGCAGGGAAATATTGCTCCAGATGAAAACGGCGTCCTCCCTCGCGGCGACCGCTACCACGGTTCCAATGCCTCCCATGGTGGTGTTGAATCCCAATCCCAGAACCGCCGGCGTCGACACATCGACCACGTGCAGCCCCGCTGCCCCGGCGGCAACGAACGCAGTGCCTCCGTCAACCGCTATGTCTTGCGGGCTGCCAGAGAGGGACAGGGTATCCTGGAAGATGATAAAGAACCCCGTAGTGATGTTGTAAGCCGTGAGGTTGCCGTTCGAGGTCAACACGAAGGCAGCGTCATCCTCAACGGCCGCCCGGAGGCCGGTGGACGCTATGTTCTGCTGGGCCTTGAACACGGGAGAGAAGCCCGAACCGGCGTTATCGTTCGGATCGAACGGGTCGGTGCCCGAGCTGACCACTTCCGAGAAGTCGTTGAAGGTGTCGCCGTCGGTGTCGAGCTCGAGCGGATCCGTCCCGAGGTCGATTTCCTCCTTGTCGGTGAGGAGGTCCCCGTCGGTGTCGGGGTCGTCGGGAAGGGTACCCGCCTCGAACTCCTCCAGGTTCGTGAGGAGATCGCCGTCCAAATCGCCGCCGCTGTCGTCCGTGTCGGGGTCCAAACCGTGCGGAATCTCGAACGAGTCGGGCATGCCATCCCCGTCGCTGTCGATAGAGAGGTCGACCGTAACGAGCACATGGGCCCACTCACCGTCTCCCAACACACTGACCCGGGCCGAGCCAGATCCCTGGCCAGTAATGTCGCCCGCCAAGGAGACCGTGGCGATCGCCGGGTCCGACGATTCCGTTGCGATCGCCGGGCTTTCGAGCGCCCCGAGGATCGTACCATAGTCGTCGCCATTGGCCGTCTTGCCGCTCACGAGAAGCTGTACGATGCTGCCGACCGCCGGTAGCGTGAGCGTGCGGGAGCCGCCCGAGTCGCTCGCCTCGAGGTCAAAGACCGGAGGCGGCGGCCCGTTCGCATCCTCAACGTCCAGGGACGCCATGTAAGAGTTCCCGGCGTCGAGTGTGCGAAGTTCCGAATGGAGAACCGCCCCCTCGCCGGCCCCCGCGGCGAAAATCCTGACGGGCACGCCGGCAGAGAGACCTTCGAGGCGGTAACTACCGTCGGC
>Ga0315336_1003447_pt1 | contig 21000 bp, 14 predicted proteins | sample ASW5metaG_FD_204512 | JGI IMG/M metagenome (GOLD analysis project Ga0315336, IMG submission 204512) | Ammonia-oxidizing marine archaeal communities from Monterey Bay, California, United States - ASW #5 | ecosystem: Environmental > Aquatic > Marine > Intertidal zone | place: USA: California... | reverse complement strand
ACAGAATCCAGGTCAGGGCGCACGAGTCTTTTGCGGGCGCCGAGCGGATCTTTGACTACCTGGACCTTTTCGGATTCCGAGAAACCTTAGCGAAAGAGGAGAATAGAAAGCGTGGTGGGCAGCCACTTTATACCGTTTTCGTCGGGAAATACCCCTCCTTGAAGGAGGCCAACCGAGAGTGTGTTAGACTCAAGGAGGAGACCTCCGAGACACCCTACAAGGGCCAACGAGATTTCTTCCAGGATTGCTACGTCCATCAGCGACGCCGGTAATAAGAGGCCGCCTCTCGACAGGCTTTATGAACAACCGTCCCGACTGCCTCCCCTGCTGTTTGCGGCGGATTCTGCACACGGCTGACCAGACGACCACCGATGAGTGGCTTCACCGGAAGATCCTGGCCGAGGCGATGCAGGAGCTGGCGCGAGTGGACGACAAGGCAACTCCCGCCGACGTCATTCACAGCGTCGCGAAACGGACGGCCAAGACACTCGGGTTGGCCGACCCCTACGCTGACGAGAAGCGCCAGTGGATCGGGGAAACCACGGGCAACGCCGAGTGGATTACTTCGATCGTAGACAGCGCCGCGGACCCCTTCGTTGCGGCGCTCCGGCTCTCCATCGCCGCGAACATCCTCGACTCGGAGCTGCGGGAGGACCTCGCTCCGGGGCTTTCTCTCAAGCGGCTCGTCGAGGGGTATGACAAGGTGCCGTTTGTGGACGAAAACGTGGAAGACTTCCGTCAAGCGGTTGCGGATGCGAAGAAGATCCTCTTCGTCCACGACGCCGCGGGGGAGCTGTTCTTCGACAAGCTCCTCATCGAAAAGATGGAAAAGCCACGTGACGCGATTCTCTCGACGGTGCGCGAGGCTCCCATCCTGGCGGACGCTACTCGGGAAGACGCCAAGGCTACCGGACTCGATTCCATCGCTACCATCATCGACCCGGGCATCGATTGTCTGGGCGTGCCGCTCAACGCGTGCTCCCAGAGTTTTCGCGAACACTATCGCTCGGCCGACATCATCATCGCCAAGGGGCAGGGCGCGTTCGAGACTCTCGAGGGTAAGGACGCGCAGCTCGACGGGGAGGAGAAACCCATCTTCTTTCTCTTGCGGGTCAAGTGCGCGCTCCTCGCGCGCCATCTGGGAGCCTCGGTGGGGGACTGCGTGCTGGAGGTGGGGTAGGAAGTAGGAAGGAATAGTGAATAGAGAACAGAGAATGAGAATGCAGAAGTAAGGAAGAAGAGAATAGCTTTGCTATTTATCCTTCTTCTTCTCTTCGGTGGGCGCGGCGGCGGTTGCAGCTCCTGCTTCTGCCTCGCCCTCTTCCTTCTTCTTCTTGTCCTTCACGCGTTTCTTTGCCTTGAGGACCCGCACCTTGGGTAAGCCGAAAGGGGAGGCCTCTGCATCGTCCCACTTGCCGCTCTTTCTGAGCTGAAGGATGCGTTCGTAGCGCGTCAGCACGTTTCTCGCACGGACGAGGTTGCCTTTGGTTGTCAGGCTCTTATGAATGCTCATGCGTATAGACTCGGTAATTTAGACGGCAGTAATTTAGAGGACCCTCAGAGAGAGTTATAGAGTGAGAGGTCATGGTAACCTCTGAAGAACTCTATTAGGCTATTGAAGCCACCATTGTAGACCCTTTCTGACGCTCGGCAAGTGCCAAGTCCCCTCTGATAATGTTCTATTTTGATCACAATGCGACCACCCCGACGAAGCCGGAGGTGCTCGAGGTCGTGCGGCGGACCGAGCGCGACTTCTTCGGGAATCCTTCGAGCCTGCACAGCTTCGGGCGCAAGGCGCGCGCCCTCCTGGAGGAAGGCAGGGAAAAGCTGGGGGAGCTGCTCGGAGTCCGCGGGGCCGAGCTCGTGTTTACCTCGGGCGGTACCGAGGCGAACCGCCTGGCCATCGAGGGGGCGCTCGAGCGTGTGAAGGGGAGCTCGTGCCACGCGGTAGTCTCCGCTATCGAGCATCCATCGGTGCTCGAAGTTTATGAGCATCTCGGCTCGGGGGGGTGGCTCGAGACCACGCTTGTGCCTGCCGGCGAGGATGGAGGTGTCCGGCCCGGGAGCCTCCTTGCTGCGCTGCGTTCCGGGACCCGCCTGATCTCCTTACAGCACGCGAACAATGAAACCGGTGTCATCCAGGATGTTCCTGGGCTGGTGGAAGGACTTCGCGAGCGGGCCGAGGATCTTCCCCTCGTGCACGTGGACGCGGTGCAGTCCTTCGGGAAACTCGAGGTCCGGCCCCGGGATCTGGGAGCGGACCTGGTTGCGCTCTCCTCTCACAAGGTCGGAGGCCCCAAGGGCGCGGGCGTGCTCTGGATAAAGCCAGGGAGGGGCTATGTGCCGCCCCTGCGCGGGGGCCCCCAGGAGCGCAGAATGCGCCCGGGGACAGAAAACCTTCCGGCCGTCCTTGGCTTCGTATGCGCGGCAGAGCTCGCTCTCGAAGCGTTGCCCCTGGACTCGTTGCGTGATGAGCCTGGCACGGATGATGATAGCGCCGAGCGTCCGGCGGCAGCCGTCCGGCTCCGGCAGTTGCTCGAGCGAAAGGTACCCCGCGTTCGTTTCAATGGCGGACCCGAAGGGGTGTTGCCCAATACGGTGAACGTCTCGTTCGAAGGCGTTCAGGCCGAGCTCCTGGTCATCCGTCTGGATCAGGAAGGGGTCGCCGTCTCGACGGGTTCCGCTTGCGCCTCAGGTTCGCGGGAACCGTCGCACGTTCTGGTCGCCATGGGACTCGCGCCCGAGCGCGTTCAGTCGGCCGTTCGTTTCTCGACCGGCTGGACTACCCGCGAGGGCGAAATCGAGGACGTCGTCGAGGTGGTGCAACGAGTGGTCGAAGAGCTTCGCGAGCGAAGAACTTCCTCTTGAAGCATTGTGGTGCAGGCGTCCGGCCTGCGATATAGAAGCTTGGTTACCAAGAATGCAGGCGAGACGCCTGCATCACCATTCAAGCCGGCTTTTCACCCCCGAGAAGCATCTCTCGGAGCAGGGCCCCGTGCTTCGGTGAGGGCGATTTTTTGTTGCCTCGCGGCGGAGTCTTTTCGAGTTTGCCGAAGAGGGTCTCCATGCGCACGAAGGCGCCAGCGAGTTTTTCCATTCGCGTCTTGATCTGGCCGAGGCTCACCTCTTGCTTGGTGCGAAACTGCTCCCACTTTGCTTTGTAGGTCTCCTCGAGCCTTGCTGTTGTCTGCGGGTCTCCAGAGACGGCCCCGAATTCTTTCGCGGTGTCCTCGGCGCCAGCCGGTGGGTCCTCTTCGCTATCAGCTCGCGATGTCCCGACCAGGTTGCGGAGGACCTCCAGCAACCTCGATTCGCTCATGATTCGAATGCGGTCGAGGCCGACGCGGGCCAGAGAGCTCAGCTCTACTTCGCTGGTCACCTCCCCCACAGTGCTCGCCGAGATACCTTGCGAGGTGGGGGCTTGGGTCTCTACCGATGTCTCGGAGTCTTCCTGCCGCGGGCAGGTCTGTGTCATTGGATGAGTAATGGTTCTTTTCCTGTTCTTGGCGCGGTTCTTATTCTCTTGTTCACAACGTCTGAGACCGTTCTTCCCACTGCTGTGCAAGGATTGTTCCCGTAGCGGAGGTGACTTCGTAATTTCCTTGACCGCCGCTGCTTCTGGGGCGGTTCTGCGAGCGGGATGGAGCGCCCGCATAGCAGGGAACATCCATGTGCTTCACAGCTCGTCTTCTGTCAACATTCTGGTTGACTTGAACAGATCAGACTTGTAGCATTGCGGCTGCTGTTGTCTCGTACGCCCTACGTGGTTTGCTTCTGTTAGGGTGTCCCTTTCGAGGAATTCAGGGGAGTCGAGTGCAGCCCAGATTGTTGCAAGCAATGGATTCGGTCTGACTCCCTGGGGAGTGCGCCGGTCCGGGGGCAGCTGTTTCTGTCACGGTTCGTTCTAGGGTCTGAAGTTGTTTTCCTCGCGGGCGCGGGAAAGCAAGTCGTGAACGTGAAGAGTAAAGAAACATAGCCTCGCTTGGCTGGCCGCCGAGCCAAGGAACACAGGTGTAAAGAGGAGGACGTTTCCTGACGAGTGCGGGGAAGTGGGAGTAAGAAGTAAAAGGACGTAAGAATAAGAAGGGGCAAACAGGAGTAAAAAGGAGAAGGGTTCGATGCGAAAGTTTTTGTATCTCGGCGTAGGCGTTCTTTTCGGCATGTCGACCATGGTCGTAGCCCAGGAGGTGACGCGTGTGGGTTGCGATGCGGCGGATCCCGGCAACAACTGCCCCGGCGAGGATTGCAACTGTACCGATGACATCCTGGAAGTCGTTTTCGACGGCATCGACGGCACGAATTCCATTTCAGAATACACGGATTTCGTGGAGGGAATGGAGATCGAGACGTGGCAGATCGGGGAGAACCACAGCGAAGGCGTGCAGGGCTGGTCCCTGGGCGTTTCCCACGTTGGCGAGGACCTCGACCTGATTGAGGTCACCTACGCGCCCGGGCCGGGTGAACAGGCGATGAATGGCGGTATCAGCATCCTCGACTTTGTAGACATTCAGTCCTGCGAGGGTGGGGCGCTCGATTGTAAGAACGTTACCGTGCCGGCGTTTGGTTACATCCAGGCGGTCATCCTCCACTTCAAGAAGATGATCTTCCTCGACATTGACGCACGCATCCAATTCACGACCGCCAAGTACGTCTTGAAGCGCGACGTCGGACCGCAGGGTACGCTGATCCAGGTCACCAGCTCGATCGGGAAGGCGGGCTCTCCTCCTGCCGACGTCAACCTCACGATCGGTGGCCAGTCGCGAACCCCCTCGACGTGGATTGACGGCTTGATCAGGAGGACGGGTGGCCCACTCGAGACGATCTGTGACGACAATGTGGACAACGACGAGGACGGAGCCATCGATTGCGCCGACAGCGACTGCGCCGACGATCCGGCTTGTGACGACCCCCCAGAGACGATCTGTGACGACAATGTGGACAACGACGAGGACGGAGCCATCGATTGCGCCGACAGCGACTGCGCCGCCGATCCGGCTTGCACCGGCGGGCCCTGCGAGAACTGGGCCTTCTACTTCGGGCCCGCAGCGACGACGGCCCCTGCCGCTGTGGGTGCCGGGACGTCGTACGTGGTCAGCATGCGCAACATGACCGACTCCCTCGGCTTCCAGCTGGGTATCGCGCTGGCGACGGCCGGCAACACGACAACGCACACCTTCGCGGCGACCCTCGGTCGGGAGAACGCGCTCATCGATCTGATCATCTCCGACTTGGACGGAAACGGGCAGACCCCCGTCACCCCGAACACGGCGACGAGTAACGAGAGCATCATCTCGAACATCGAGCGCGGTGCCGCCATCGCGGCCTTCTCGGACAAGGACTTCTTCGCCTGGGACGACGACCCGGAGGTGGGGGGCCCCGGCGCCACAGCGGTCCACGTGGCCGACCTGAACCCGCCCGCGAATCAGCCCGGAAACGTCATTCCGGCAACCGGGGACGGGGTTCCCTGTCCGGTGAATGAGGTCCTGGTGGTGACTGTGGGCGGGATCATTGGTGAGGACTTCAGCCGCGGGGATGCCAATGGCGATGGCAGGCTCAACGTCATCGACGCCATCCTGATCATCCAGTTCGCAGTGAATAATCTCCCTATCAGCGTTGACTGCATGAAAGCCTACGACGCCGACGACGACGGCACCGTGGACGTCATGGACGCCATTCCGCTCCTGGCGTATACATTCGAGATGGGGGACCCTCTTGCGTCACCGTTCCTGGTCTGTGCTCAGGACGGTACGCCCGGGGACACCTTGGACTGCGTGACGTCGAACTGCCAGTAGATTGTTGTCATGGGGTTGCGCTCGATAGCTCTTGCTCTTTGTGCCCTTGGCTTCAACGCTCGGGTTGGGGCGCAGGATTCCTACAACGTTCATTTCCGCTCGGCTGCGGTAGACGGCCGCGACGGGGGGCCGGTGACCCTGGAAATCGGCGTGGATAACACGCCGGGCGAGGTCACCGGCTTCTCCTTCGGGGCCATGCACGACCCGGCAGTGCTGACGCTCGAGCAGGTGGAGATTGGGCCGGCGCTCCAGGCGGTTCTCGGGGACGGGAACAGTCCCGAGCCCGACTTCTTCAATGTCGACACCACTCCCGAAGGCGGGGCTGGGTTCACGATCGCGATGCTTTTCAGCGCCTCCGCGACGAACCTGGTGCTCCCTGCCGGGACGGACCATCACATCCTGAACGCACGCTATGCGATCGACGCCGGGGCAACTGCTGCGCAAACGCAGGTGGAGATCACCGGAGACCTGGGGAATCCCAAGGTCCCCGTGATTCTGGACCGCAGCGGGTTCGCGCAGCTTCCGACCGGAACGGCCACGACGACCACGGTGGTGCGGCTGTCCGGAGAGGCTGCTGAGAACTTTATCCGGGGCGACGTGAACCAGAATGGCCAGCTCGATGCGCTCGACACGATCCTTACCGTGGATCACTTGTTCGGTGGCGGCAGGCTTCCGGCCGGTGCACCCGCGCGCGAGAACTGCCTGGTCATCTTGAACTACAACGGAAGCATGGCGAGGGGAGAGCGCGGTATCGAGGATGTCAGAGACATCGACATCTCCGATATGCTCGGGGTCGTGCAGTTCCTCTTTCAGAACGGTGCACCGCCACCAGCGCCGTGGCCTCAGTGCGGGCAGCCCGAGAACCCCGTGTCAGAGGATATTGCATGCAGTGCGTCTGCTTGCTCCACGCCGTAGCCCAGGTGCGCTCCTGATCACGTGTCTGGCTCGCGGGCGGGACGCCCGCACCACAAGGCTCAGGTTAGCCCCATTCCTAACATCCCGCGTGCGCCCTGGCCCAGAGTCGCGCGGGCCCATTAGCCGGAAATTCCGACATGTTTCCCGGCGTCGGGTGGGGCGCTTTAGTGGAAAACCCTCGGGTTCGACGACACGACTGTCGGGAAAACCTGCGGTTTTTTTTTTGTAAAAAGAGGCCCCTCGAATTAGGATTTCCGGTCCCTTTCAGGGAATCTGGGATCTACCCCTCTTCTGATAACCGCTCGTCCTTGTGTTTGACTCCGGGTCGTCGGCGTCGGAGCCGGCGAAAGTGAAAGTAGAGTAGATCCCCGCCGGTACCAGCGTGCGGGAGGTATAGAGTAGCCCATGGTGAGAAAGCCTGGTACGCGGAAGCCGCTGATCCTGGAAGCGGGTGGCACATCCCCGGTGCCACCGAGCCGGGTGCGAGGAATTCCTCCGGAACCGTCTCCTCAGCCTGTCTCGGGCGAACGGCCTCTTTGTCCGCGTTGCAAGCACGAGAGCGATTCCGCTGTGGACTTCTGTAGCCGTTGCGGCTTCAGCTTCCGCGAGACGCGGAGCGTCGAGGAGCACGCGGCGGTCCGCGATGGCCTACTGGGGCAGGTCATCAACAAGAAGTACAAGGTGCTTTCCATTCTCGGGGAGGGGGGCTTCGGGGTTGTTTACAAGGCCGAGCTGCTCCTTCTCGATACGGGGAATGTTTTTGCCCTCAAGCTGCTCCACCCCGCGCTGAGCAAGGATCAGAATTTCCGCCGGCGTTTCTTGCGGGAAGTCGGGATGGCAATGGCGCTCATTCACGAGAACACCATCCAGATCCGGGAGTTCGGTCAGACCGAGGACGGCCAGCTCTTCTTCACCATGGACTACTGTGTGGGGGAGCCCCTCAAGGTGGTGATTGCGCGCGAGGGCTTTCTCAACGTCAACCGCGCTCTTCACGTCGCGCGCCAGATGCTTTCGGTCATGAAGCTTGCCCACTCCCGAGGCATCATTCACCGCGATATCAAGCCCGAAAACATCTTTCTCGAAAAGGACGCGCAGGGCCGCGATTTCGTCAAGGTGGGGGATTTCGGTCTGGCGAAGAGCTTCGCTCCGGTCGAACTGGGAGGCCGGATGTGGCCCCTGGGGCGGGGGGCTGGGTCTCCCCTGCCGTCGAGCCCTGCGGTGCCTGGCGGACGGCGGCACAGCGAGGACCTCAGTCGCGGGGCGATCCTGGGAACGCCGCGATACATGTCCCCCGAGCAGGCGCTGGGAAGCGAAGATCTCGACGACCGGTCCGACGTCTATTCCATCGGTGTCGTGCTGTACGAGATGATTTACGGGCAGGTCCCCGCCGAGCGCGCTTCCGTGGAGGCTCCTGGGCGTTTGCGCACTCCCACACCCCACGCCGGCCACTCGGTGCCGGGGCCCGTGTGGGATGTCGTGCGCAAGGCGCTCGAGGTGCAGCGAGCAAACCGCTTCCAGAGTGCTGAGGAGTTTCTCCAGGCTCTCAACGCGTTGCCTCACTACACCCCTTCCTATGCCGAGCCCGCTCCGGTCCCCTCACCCGGCGGCGGCTGGAGAGGGCGGCTTGTGAGGCTCCTGGTGGTGCTCCTCCTGCTCGGATCGGGCGCCGGCTCCTATTTCGCGTGGCAACAAGGCCTCTTCGGGGGGAAGGACCCCGATGACGACCGGGAGATGGCCTACCCGGAGTCGATCGAACGGGGTTCCGTCCCGGAGAGCGCAGGTCTCAACGCGCGGTTTCCACGCGACATCGCGGCCTTCTTCTCCTCCTTCCGCGAGGGTGCTCGCTTGCGTTACATGTGCTATCGGGGTGGCGTGCTCGCCCAGGAGCTCGTGTACGAGATTGTCGAGGAATCGACACCGGGGAGATTCCTCGTCGAGCGGCCTGGGGAAAGCTCCCCGGAGGACACCGGCTTCTACTGGACTGTGGACAAGGAGAAGAATTCGTTTTACGCGGAGTTCCCTCTCCCGGATCCAAAGACGGGATCCCTGACCGAGACCGAGCCGCAGCGGCGGCTGCTCTTTTGCATCCCCAAGGACGAGGCGATCCTGGATGAGGACAGCAGCTACATCCCGAACCCTGACCTGCGCATCCAGCTCGAGCGCGTCACTTTGAACACTCCGAGAGAGCACCCGACGCCGTTTGGGTTTACCGACTGCGTGCGCGTCGAATCGAGGACGGAAGGCCAGGTGCACTACCGTTATTTCCAGGAAGGGAACGGCGAGGTCGGGATCGAGGTCTATGAGGTCGGAGAGGCTCCCGGAAGCCTGCCCGAGAAGGGTGATGTGCCCACCTACGCGCGCTACCTCATCAAGCACCCCACCGGCGCGAGGGCGCGAGGCGATCAGCATGTCGGGCCCGGAGACCGGCGGTAGGCCGCACACGGATTTATGAAAGGGAGCACCGGGCGCCGCTTCCGCAACGTTGATTTCGCGTGAGGAGACGGCTATAACTTTCCGGCCTAACGGAAAAATGGCCAGGCGAAAGAAGACGAAGAAAACAAGCCGCTCACGGGGAGGCGGCACTGAGGAACGGACAGCTTCGACTCCGCGCGTACGCGACGTGCCCTTCCACTCGGCGGCACGCAGGCGGTACCTCAACTACGCGATCTCGGTAATCACGTCCCGTGCCTTGCCGGATGTCCGGGACGGACTCAAGCCGGTTCAGCGGCGCATCCTCTACACGATGCAGCACGATCTGCACCTGAGTGCCGGGGCGAAGCCGTTGAAGTGCGCCCGCATCGTCGGGGACGTGCTTGGCAAGTATCATCCGCACGGAGACGTGGCGGTGTACGATGCTCTGGTGCGCATGGCGCAGGACTTCAGTCTGCGTTACCCGCTCGTGGACGGTCACGGAAACTTCGGTTCTCTCGATGGCGACAGTGCGGCCGCCTACCGGTACACCGAGGCGCGTCTGCAGCCGGTCTCGATGGATCTTCTCGGGGAGCTCAGCCAAGAGACGGTCGACTTCCGACCCAACTACGATGGCCGCACCGAGGAGCCGACCGTACTGCCGGCGAAGGTGCCGCTACTCCTCGTCAATGGAGCGACCGGTATCGCCGTCGGTATGGCTACCAACATCCCCCCGCACAACCTCGCCGAGGTGGCGCGGGCGTGTGAGGCCCTGATCGATAGCCGGGACCTCTCTGTCTCGACGCTGATGAAGTACATCAAGGGGCCAGACTTTCCGACCGGGGGGCAGATCCTCAACTCGCGCGGGGAAATCCGCCAGATCTACGAGGAAGGTCAGGGAGCCATCCGTGTGCGCGCCGAGTACAAGATGGAGAGCGGCGAGCGAGGTGGCCGGCGGCTCATCATTACCTCCATTCCCTACCTGGTGCAGAAGGACGCCCTGGTGCGCTCCATCGGCGAGCTGGTTTATGCGCGCAAGCTTCCTCACCTCCTCGACGTAAGGGACGAGTCCACGTCGGATGTCCGTATCGTTTGTGAGCTCAAGAAAGACGCCGATCCCGCCGTGGTCATGGCTTACCTTTACAAGCACACGCAGCTGCAGACGAGCTTCAGCGCCAACCTCACTTGCCTCGTTCCTACGGGGAATGGCGCTCCCTGTGCGCCGGCGAGGGTGGACCTCAAAGTCATGCTCTCGCACTTTATCGATTTTCGCTACGAGGTGGTGGAACGGCGTTTCCGGCACGAGCTGCGGCTCCTCCTCGAGCGCATTCATATCCTCGAGGCGTTCAAGAAGATTTTTGGCGCACTCGACGAAGCGATCCGGATCATCCGTGGCGCGGATGGCCGGCCGGATGCCGCTACGAAACTGCGAAAGCGCTTCAAGCTCGACGACGTCGCGGTTCAGGCTATTCTCGACCTGCGCCTCTACAAGCTCTCGAAACTCGAGATCAAGGCGATCCTCGAGGAGCTGCGCAAGAAGCGCCAACGTGTCGCCGAGATCGAGGGCATCCTGAAAAGTTCCCGCAAGCTCTGGAAAGTCGTGAAGACGGAGATCCGGGAGGCCCGCGAAAAATTTGGCGACGCGCGCCGCACCAAGGTGGGTGGACGGGGCATCGAGGAGACCGAGTACGACGAGGAAGCGTACATCCTCGATGAGGATGCCTTCATCCTGCTCTCCCGCGATGGCTGGGTGAAACGGGTCGGCCGCGTCGGCGACCTCTCCAAGGTGCGGCTTCGTCCGGACGACAAACTGCTTGCGGTGGTGGGAGGAAATACGCGCCACTCGGTCTGTTTTTTCTCAAACTACGGGTCCGCGTATACGATCCGCATCAATGAAATTCCCCCGACCCGTGGTTACGGGGACCCGATTCAAAGCTTCTTCAAGTTTCGCGATGGGGAACGGGTGGTGGGGGCCCTTTCCTTTGATCCGCGCGTCCTCAGCAAGATCGGCAGCGCCAAGGACAAGGAGGGCACGATTCCCAAGAATCACGCTTTCGCGGTGAACTCGGGAGGCTACGCTATCCGCTTTTCGCTCTATTCTTTCTCGGAGGCTTCGACCCGTACGGGGCGAAAGTTTACGCGTCTGAAGGAAGGCGAGGAGGTCGTCGGTTTTCACATTGTCAGGGGCGATGAAAACATCGTTCTTGCGACGCGAAATGGCCGGGTGATCCTCTTTGTGGCCGCGGAGGTCAAGTTTCTTTCGGGGCCTGGCCGGGGTGTGCTTGCAATCAAGCTCGATAGGAGCGACCAGGTTATCGGCTGCGCTGCCTCGAAGGAGAAGAAGGAAGGCCTGAGAGTTTACACCACCGGCGGGCGCAAGATTGAGGTGAATCCGAAGCGTTATCGCGTCACGAGTCGCGCGGGCAAAGGTGTCGAGGTTATCAAACGCGGGGGCCTCTCGCGAGTGGACGTCGCGGAGGTCGCACTACCGGACCTGGGGGAGGGTACTTTACCGACGAGCGGGCGCCCGGCGGCAAGGGGTGGCCCGATGAGTTGATGGCGAAACCGCAACCCAAACGCAAGAGCCCGAAATCCAAAATGCCCACCGCTGCTTCCCAACGCTACACGGCAAAGAACATTAGCGTACTGAAGGGGCTCGAGCCCGTCCGCCGACGCCCGGCCATGTACATTGGCGGCGTCGACTCGAACGGCCTTCACCACCTGGTTTGGGAGATCCTCGACAACTCCATAGACGAGGTCATCAACGGCTACGCGACAGTGGTCGAGGTGACGCTGGAGAAGGACTCCCAGCGGATAGAGATCTCGGACAACGGCCGAGGCATCCCCGTCGACAAGCACCGCGAGACCAAGAAGCCGGCCCTCGAGACCATCCTCACCACCCTGCACGCGGGTGGTAAGTTCGATCAGGGGAATTACATTCACTCCGGCGGTCTCCACGGTGTCGGCTCCTCGGTCGTCAATGCCCTCTCGAGCGAGCTCGTCGCGGTGGTGCGGCGGGACGGGTTCGAGTACCAGCAGAAATTTCGGCGCGGCAAGCCGACGACGACCCTCAAAAAAACCAAGAAGGCCCGAGGCAGCGGGACCACGATTCGTTTCACGCCGGACACCGAGATTTTCGACCGCGTCAAGTTCGATGCCGCACGCCTGCGCGAGGTCCTCGAGTCGCGAGCCTATCTGCACGGTGGACTGCGCATCGTGTTCCGCGACCTCACCTCGGGCAAGACGCACACTTTCAAGTACGATCAAGGGATTCGGGAGTACCTGAAGAAAGTCGTCGCGGAGCGGGGCCGTGCGCCGACGCAGGATTTCGTATTCTACCTCGAGCGCTCGGATGAGCCGCGCACGGAGGTGGCTCTCCTCTGGACCGACGAGACTGCCGAGCACGTTCGCTCCTATGCCAATGGGGTCCGCACGTCGGAGGGCGGAACCCACGAGCTCGGATTGAAGGCCGGCGTCGTGCGGGCGGTGCGGGGCTACATGGAAAGTCACGACCTGCAGCCGAAGGGCCTGACGGTCGCGGCCGAGGACGTGCGCGAGGGACTCATCGCGATTCTTTCGGTGTACCTGCTGAAGCCGCAGTTCCAGGGCCAAACGAAGAACCGCCTCAACAACCCCGAGATGAGTACCCAGGTGGGCAATACCGTGGCATCGGCCCTCGAGCGCTTTTTTAATCAAAATCCGAGCATAGCGAGCAGCGTCGTGGGCCGGGCTGTGCTTGCCGCCCGTGCTCGCGCGGCCTCGCGGGCTGCGGTGGCCGAGGTCACTCGCAAGACAGCCGTGTCGCACCGCTTGAACTTGCCCGGGAAGCTGGCAGACTGCGAGAGCACGCGTCCTGAGGGGAGCGAGCTCTTCATCGTCGAGGGCGACTCGGCGGGCGGTACGGCGAAGCAGGGCCGTAACCGGAAGACGCAGGCCATCCTGCCCTTGCGCGGCAAGGTGCTCAACACCGAGCAGGCCGGACTCTCCAAGGTCGTCGCCAACAAGGAGCTTGCCGATCTCCTTTCGGTGCTCGGCTGCGGCATGGCCAAGAGCTTCGACATGGGGAAGTTACGCTACCATAAGATCATCATCTTGACGGATGCTGACTCTGATGGGCACCACATCGCGACTCTGCTCCTGACGTTCTTCTATCGTTACTTGAATCCGCTCGTGCGGGCCGGGTTCGTTTATCTCGGAATGCCACCTCTGTACCGGATCGCTCGGGGCAAGGAGACGACCTGGGCTTGGGACGACGCGGAAAAGGATCGTCTCCTCTCCGAATCGAACGGCGGGGCGAGCGAGAGGGACATCACGCGCTTCAAGGGACTCGGAGAGATGAACCCGGAGCAGCTCCGCCAGACGACCATGGATCCTGCGACCCGCACCCTGCTCAGGGTGGTGATCGTCGACGACCTCGAAACCGACAAGGTCGTCAACGACCTGATGGGGAAGGACTCCTCGGCGCGTTATCGCTTCGTCATGGAAAGCGCCAGCGAGGCGGACGACGTCGACGTGTGAGGAAGAGCTTTCAGCAATAGGGCCGCGCTTCGCGCGCCGTACTCCTTTCTCTCAGCACCTATTCAAAAACCAATCTCACCAGCGGCTCGGGATCCGTGAGATCGTCCACGGCTGCGTGAGCGCCGGCCGCGAGCAGCTCTTCGGCGGGGTACTTTCCGGTAGCGACTGCGAAGGCCAGGAAGCCGTTCGCTCGAGCGCACTCGACGTCGCGGGGCGTATCCCCGACGATCACCACGTGCTGCGGATCGATCACGCCCTTGCGGACGTCTTCGTATCTCTTCAGGGCGACCGCTCCGAGCTCGCTACGCGACGGAGCCTCGTCACCGAAGGCGGTGACCTCGAACCATTCAAGATCGATGTCTACGGCCGCTAGCTTGCAGGCGGCAGCCGCGGCGTAGTTGCCGGTCAAAAGCCCCAGAACGGCATCCTTGCGAGCGCGGAGTGTTAACAGCAGGTCGCGGGCTCCCGGCATCCGCTGAACCTCGCCGGCACGGTGCTTCACATCTGCGCAGAGCAGACTCACGTAGCGTTCCCGAAAAGCTTCGCACTCTCGCGGCCCGACGGAAAGTCGGCTCCGATGCGCCGCCTCGGCAAAGAGGAGCGGATCGAGCCCGCCGGCCGCGTTGATGCCAGCCCACGCGAGCTCCTTGCCGAAAAGTTCCCGCGACGCCCTGCGCATGGCGCGCGTGCCCGCGCCCTGGGTCCGGAGCAGCGTCGCGTCGATGTCGAAAAGAACGAGTCGTTCTCCTGGCACGAAAGCAATCTCCGACTAAATGTTTTTTGACTCGAGTCCCTGGAGCGAATACAGTATGACACTCAAGTTTGCAGGGAGAAACGCCGATTTCAAGCTTGACTCGTTGGAGGTGCTCATGCCGATCCTCCGTACCGTGATAGAGGCGTTGCCGCGGGACGACACCACGCTCGAAACCTACGATCGTTCGGGCCAGATGGTGCAGAAGGTCAGCGGCGTGCAGCTCGTGGACTTCATGCGCCGGTATCGGACCTCGTTTCGCGGTTGGGGGGACGATACGCTCAGGGACGATGGCCGTAAGGTCGTGGCGCTCCTGTTCAAGTCCGAGGAGACGGTCGAGTTTCTCGTGGCGGCCTTCGCTGCAATTTCCGAGGGCTGCACCATTGTGCCGCTGTACCCGAACTGGTCGGCTGAAACGCAGCTCGAGTACCTCGAAGCCTACCGCATTCGCGCTGTGGCTGTTGGCAGCGGCTTCCGTTCGCGGGCGGAGTCGTGGCTCAACGGGCACGTCGAGCGCGTGGTGCCGGTGACGTTCGGCGCGGATGCACCGGTCTGTACCGGAGACCCGAGCGCCTTCACGCTCGATGTGCCGAAGGATCATCCGTGCGCCTGGATCTTTACCTCGGGCACCTCGGGCGCGCTTTCCAAGCTGACGGAGATCACCCTCGAGAACCTCGAGGCTGCGGTGGAGAACATTCAGGATCTGGATTTCCTTCACCCGGGGATGACGCTTCACAGCCCTCTTTCGGCAAGCCACATTTTCGCCTTCGTGGCCATCCTCGGCTTTCTCACGGTCAAGCCCCGGCGGATGATTTTCTCCGACGTCCAGTATCTCGCCCGCCTGCCCGCGTCGAGGACGGGCAAGGTGGACGGATTGATACTCGTTCCGATCGTGATGAACCGTATGCGCTCCGCGTTCTACGAAAAACTCACGGCCGACCTCGACGTGAGGAAAGTCCCTGCGGAGGTGAAGCGGCTCGCGCGGATTCCCCTGGCGGTCAGAAAGCTCCTCAAACGCATGTTCCTCTACTCGGAGCAAGCGATGGTGACCTACGAATCGACCGGCCGCGTGGACCTCAGAGGCCGGCTTACGATCGCGAGCCTGCGCAAGATCTTTGGACCGCTCTTCTCGTCGAGGCTCGGCTCACCGGACTTCGTGGTGGTCGGTGGGGCCAAACCGAATCTTCAGGCAATGGCCTTCCTCGAGGTCATGGGAATTCGTTGCTTGCAGGGGTGGGGCATGACGGAGACCACGGGGCCACTGTGCGTTTGTCGGCTCGGAGACCGCTTCCAAGGAGCCTTCGGGACCTGCGGTACGCTCTTCCGGGAGACGAACGCCTACATCGATGCTGGCGAGCTGGTCGTCGAGGGCCCGCAGATTGCCCACGGCTACCACCAGCCCGACGGAAGCTTCATCGCCTTCAACGGCAAGAAGCGGACGGGAGACCACGCCGAGATCGATTCCGCTGGACGGCTGAAGGTGCTCGGCAAGGCGTCCGACCGCATCACGACCGACAACGGTATCAACTACAATCCAGTTCCGTTCGAGGAGAAGATCTACGCGCTCGATCTCGAGGGAAAGAACCTTTTCGAGGAAGTGGTGGTGATCGGCGATGCGAAGCCGCGCCTGGGGGCGGTGATATTTTTGCGGGAGGGAGTCGAGAACACCCGCGAGACGCATGCGTATGTGAAGCTGCTCCTCGACTCCTACAACGCCACCCGGGTCGTTGACGAGAGGGTCGCTAACTGGACGATCAGTGACAAACCCTTCAAGGAGGCCGGAGTCCTCGGTCCCTCCGGCAAGCTGATCCGCCGCCGGGTGGAGGAGCACTACGCGAACATCTTCGGACCCGAGGTCGTTCTGGCGTAACAGTCCGTTCCGCAAGGTTGACAAACGAGGCCCGCGGTCGACAATCGAACGGCCATGGACCTCCAGCACTTCCAGCTCCTCCAGGAGTTATTCGACAGCGCGTCCCTCAAGAACAATCCTGCCGGCGATCCGTCGCAGCGGCGGATCCCGGTTCTTTTACCCTCGAGCTACGAACGAGAAACGGAGCGACGCTATCCGCTGGTCGTCGTGCTGGCGGGGTTTGCCGGTTCGGGCCAGGACTTCATCAGGTGGAGGTGCTGGACGCCTTCCTTTCCCGAGCGACTGGACCGGCTTCGGGCTGAGGGGGCGATCGGCGACCTGATCGTGGTCTTTCCCGACGCGTTCACGGTCTATGGGGGCAGCCAGTACCTCAATTCCGCGGCCGCCGGCCGCTACGAGGACATGGTGGTGAAGGATCTCGTCGACTGGGTCGACTCGCGTTACCGCACGCTTGCAAGTGCGCGGCACAGGGCGATCGTGGGTAAGTCCTCGGGGGGCTACGGCGCCCTCGTCCTCGGGATGCGGCATCCGGACGTCTTTTCCGCGGTGGCATGCCACTCGGGTGACGCGTACTTCGAGTATTGTTACGCTCGGGACTTTCCGCGACTCCTCCAGCAGCTTGAAAAGCATGGGAGCCTGGAGGCGTTCATGGAGGCCTTCTTCGATGCGCCGAAAAAGACCTCGGATCTGGTCCTTGCGATGAATATCGTGGCCATGGCCGCGGCGTACTCTCCCGCACCCGAGAAACCGTGGCGGGTGGATCTACCTTTCGATCCAGAGACGGGTGAAATTCTCGAGAATGTGTGGAAGCGCTGGCTCGAACAGGACCCCGTACGACTGTGCACGAAATACGCCGACAACCTCAAAAGCCTGAGGCTCCTTTTCCTCGACTGCGGCAACCGGGACCAGTTCAATCTGCAGTACGGCCTGCGAATCCTTTCGAGAAGACTGAAGGCGCTCGGGGTGCAGCACTCGGTGGAGGAGTTCGACGACGATCACTCCGACACGTCCTACCGGTACGACGTCTCGTTACCGAGGATCTGGAAGGCCGTGAAGCCCGATGGCTCGTAAATGTTTCTTGGGATTGATTGCAGTTTGCCGGTTAACCTAGGAAGTAGATGGCCTGGAACAAAGATCAGATTGTCGACATCTTGCTCGCGGCGGCGGATATCGCCCTGCGGGTGAGGCGGAACCTGCGTTTTGAGGTGAAAGCCGACGGCTCCATAGTTACGCCCGCCGACCACGAGATCGAGAAACTCGTTTCGGACAAGCTCGAGAACCGTGACGGCGGCACCTATATCATCGGCGAGGAGACCGTCGAGAAGAAAGGAGAGGACTACCTGGAAGCCGCCATGCGAGGCGAGGCGTACGTGGTGGATCCCATCGACGGTACCTCTCCCTACGCACACCACCTTCCTACCTGGGGCATCTCGATCGGCAGGATGGAGGACAGCGTCCTCACAGATGGGGCGGTCTACTTGCCGGACTTCGGAGAGATCTTCATCAGCGATGGCAAGGAGGTGCTTGTCGGAACCCAGCCGGAGGGCAAACGGAAGGGGAGGCGGGACGATCCGTGGACTTGGAGGGCGCTCGCCGGCCCGCGCGCGCAGTTCAACGCTCAGACGCCAGTAGCCGTCACCCAGGCGCTCGCGAAGCGGGGAAAGGTCCAGCTTCCCAACCCGGTCATGGTGCTCGGGGTCGCTGTCGTTCCCATGACGGGACTCCTTCTGGACCGCTTCATGGCTTTTCTCGGTAATGTCAAGTTGTGGGATGTCGCGGGCGCCCTCCCGCTCCTCCTACGCCGGGGATTTTCTGTTACCGTGACCCACCAGGGCCAGCCGTGCGAGGTTACCGCTCGCGTCGAGGAGAAGGTCTACAGCCTGCGCCCCGACTCGAGAAAGCGCTGGGCATTCTGTAGCGACCTTTTGATTTGCGACCCCGAGGCACAGCTGCGTTTGCGGGCCTCGTTTCGGGGGGCGGGGCACGGGTAGCGCTTGCCGGCAAGACATTGTGGTGCAGGCGTCCCGCCTGCTTTCTTGGTAATCAAGCTTCTGGTTTGCAGGCGGGACGCCCGCACCACAATGCTTCGGGGACGGGAGGGATCCTACTCACACCGGAGATCATCAGCCGTTGGATCGGTTCCGGTTTCGGGAAACGGGACTGGCGGGGGGGAGCCTCCGAGGAAGAGAAACCCGAGAATATACGGGATATCGGCGAGGTCGACCGCGCCGTCGTCATTGGAATCATGAGCGTCAAGGCAGGTCGTGGTTCCGCCCTGAAAAAGATAGACGAGCATGGTGATCGCATCACTGAGGTCGACCAGGCCGCTGCGGTTCGAGTCGGAACGAATAAAGGGCACGGGAATGATATACCGGAAGGCGTCGGAGAGCACGATCGTGTCGTAGCGATTCTCCATACGCAGGTCGACCAGCGCGGAGATCCCGAGCGCGGGCAAGTTAGCCTCGATGGTCGTAGCGTTCATCACCTGGAAATCCGTTACCTCGACCGCGTCGACGAAAAGCCGCGTATCGGCGCTGGTGGTGAATCCCTGGCCGGCAATCACGACGGGAGTGATCTGCGAGGCCTCCCCCTCCTGAGGCTCGATGGTGTCCACGTTGGTTGACGCGCCGATCATTTTATAACCGCTAACCATGTAAGCTCCACCCGCATCCGCAGCATCGTTCAACGAGCCATCGCCTCGCATGGCGTTGGGAAACACGTCGCCGTAGCCGTCGCCGTCGAAGTCCCTGGCTTCCATGGAGTAACTGAGAAGGTCGCCTGCATCGGCTCCCAGGACGTAGGCCACCTGAAGGTCCTCGGGCAGGACGTCGGCCTGGGGTGCCCAGGAGGAAGGCCAGAACTCGGGGCGTCCGAAAGCAATTGCCACGATGCCTGCATTGGTCTTTCCCGGGAGGTCGTGATCTGGAATACCGAGGGCGAGGTCATCGAAACCATCGTTATTGAAGTCCTCAACGGAGAGCGTATCACCGAGGAGGTCGAGGGGGTTGAGTCCATAGAGCAGCGACACCTCGAGGCCCTCCGGTATGCCGTCGACCGCCAAGGGGCTCAGATCTATCGTCTGTCCCTGGAGCCCTCCCCCCGCCTGCCCGTAAAGTACGTGAGTCGTTCCACCGGTAGAGCCGGTAGTCCTCCGGCCCGTAAGCGCTCCGAGGGCGAGATCCACCTCGCCGTCACCGTTGAAGTCCCCGCTGGTTATCTCTTCCCCCATGGCACCACCTGAGCTTGCCCCGTGGATCGTGGTGACCCGACCGGCAAGGACCGGCGGCAGAGGCGACGAAAGATCAACGAGCGCAGGTAACCGCTCGCCCTCGTCGAGACTGAAAAAGATCGTCACTTCCCCGGCGCCGTTTCGATTGCCTTCCGGCCCGTCGCCACCGCCGCTTGCGTGCGCGGAGAAGGTGCCGCCTCCTCGCTGGCTTGCGGAGAGGCGGTTGAGCGCCGCGGCGGCGATGAGCTCGTCGCGGCCATCGTGGTCGAGGTCACGGCTGTGGATCGAGGCGCCGAAATGGTCTTCCGTTTCGCGTCCCAGGATCCTGCTCGTTCCTGGAAGCGATTCGGGGTTCGCCCTGACCTCGGCGAGGTCGATCACAGAGGGAAACTCTTCACGCCCGTAGATGACGACCACCAAACCCTTGTGGTATTCGAATGCGCTCGGGTCTTCCGAGAAAGTCTGGTCTGCGCCGAGGAGCAGGTCGGCGTACCCGTCGCCGTCGAGGTCTCCCGCCTCGACCCAGATGCCGAGACGGTCACCGGCGTCCGCGCCGAAGATGGTGATGACATCGTTGGGGGGCGCGGCCATGTCCAGGGTGAGGGCGGCGTCGAGGAGATCCTCCCGTCCGAGGACGACGAAGACGCCGCCACACGTATCCCGGTCTCCAGCCGGACCATCGTAGTTCTGAGCGCCGACGAGCAGATCCTCGATTCCATCGCCATTCACGTCGGCCACAAAGAGCTCGGTCCCGAGGAAATCGCCCGCGCGTGCACCCATCAGGGTGAGACCCCCGGGCGGGTTCTGGAGGTCTCCTCGGTCGAGGACGCCTTCAAGGACCTGATCGCCGGGGTAGACGTAGACCTCCCCGGACCTGTTGCGGGTCCCGTTGTCGCCGTCGGCGGCCATCGGGCCCATTACCACATCCTGCATGCCGTCGCCGTTGAAGTCGCCAACCTCGACGGGGTGCCCGAAAAATCCCCCGCCGACCGATACGTTGTAGACGGACAGTTGCCCGCACTGCTCCGTGTCCTGGACGTCCCACACGTGCGCGAGCGGGGAAAAGGCGTCGATTGCCAGCGTGATGAAGACGCCGGCAAGGGTTAAAGCCCAAGCGCTCTTGACAAAACGTCCTCGGTTAGATGACATGGGGGACCTCACGACGCATTTCATTGTAACCCTTGTTCGGAGAATAAGCTATAACTGGGGGTTTCCCTCGTACTTATCCACAAGATTCAGGACTCAAACACCATAAGTCAAGGAGTAAAGATAGGGATGAAGACCATCCGTGTTGGAGGGGTTAAGGAAAAGATCATCGAGCGTTCAGACATGCCGCCCGCAAAGCTGAAAAGGGTTCTTCGCAAGGAGACGGTGGCAGTCGTAGGTTACGGCGTCCAGGGGCGCGGGCAGTCGCTCAACATGCGGGACAACGGCGTCAAGGTCATCATCGGCCAGCGCAAGGGAGGCAACAGCTGGAAGCTCGCGATCAAGGACGGGTGGAAGCCCGGCAAGACGC
>Ga0315336_1003446_pt1 | contig 21003 bp, 13 predicted proteins | sample ASW5metaG_FD_204512 | JGI IMG/M metagenome (GOLD analysis project Ga0315336, IMG submission 204512) | Ammonia-oxidizing marine archaeal communities from Monterey Bay, California, United States - ASW #5 | ecosystem: Environmental > Aquatic > Marine > Intertidal zone | place: USA: California... | reverse complement strand
GGAAAACGTGGCCTGGAAAACAGCCGTTCCGGGTGACGGCTGGTCGTCTCCAGTGATCCATGGCGATCGTGTGTTCGTGACGTCGACCACCGACGAAGGGCGTTATTGCCATGTGATCTGCCTGGATCGTCGCGATGGAAAGATTCTCTGGAATCGCCGGACATTCGAGCAGACGCCGACCAAGAAACGTCGCGAAAACTCGTTCGCCACGTCCACACCCGCGACCGACGGCCAACACGTGTACGCCGTGTTCAGCAGCGGGCGGATCGTGGCCCTGGACAACGCGGGCCGCGTCGTGTGGACCAACCACGATGTGAAGTTCTATGGTCACCATGGACTGGCCGCCTCGCCACTGTTGTACAAAGACCTGGTGATCATGCCTTTCGACGGCAGCAGCCACGGAGAGAATAATCGGATCGGCTGGAAGATTCCCTGGAAAGAAGCCGTGTTGCTAGCGCTCGACAAGACAACGGGCCAGGTCCGCTGGCGCGGCGAGCGGGGCTTGTCGCGATTGGGACACGTCACGCCGTGTGTATCTCGACAGGGTGGCCGGGTGCAGATTGTCAGTGGCGCGGGCGATGTTGTGCAGGGATTCGATCCCGTTTCAGGTCAGCGCATCTGGTCGATCTACAGCAAAGGTGAAGGAGTCACTCCTTCGATCGTACTCGGAGACGGACTGGTCTTCAGTTGTTCTGGATTCGAAGCGCCGACGATTCGCGTCGTCCGCGCCGGAGGCCAGGGAGATGTGACCAAGACACACATCGCCTGGGAACAGAAGACGGGAGTGCCTTCGCTGGCCTCGATGCTGTACATCAAGCCACACTTGTACGGTGTGACCGACAAAGGAGTTGTGCACTGCTACGATGCGCGGACGGGCGAGGTGGTCTGGCGTGAACGCATCGAAGGCAAGCATTCGAGTTCTCCGATCTACGCCGCCGGAAAGATATACTTTCTGGAAGAAGCCACGGGTGCGTCGATCGTGATCGAAGCCGGATCGAAGTTCAAACAGATCGCCCGCAACACGCTGGGCGAGAAATGTAAAGCTTCCATGGCCGCCGCGCAGGGCAATCTGTTCATTCGGTCCGAGCGGCATCTGTATTGCATCGGACCGCGTCCCTCGAAATGACGCCTGCACAGTCGCTGTTCAACACGCTTCCTGTATCAAGGACTCCCGAATCGGAGAACACCATGACACTCAGAAACACAACTTTGATCTTGTTGGTACTGACCATGATCCACAACAAGCCCGCCGATGCCGGGCAACTCTTGTACCTGGCATCCACCCAGGAAAAGACGATCACCGCCTACCACGTGAACGAAGACACGGGGGATCTCAAACGCAGTTTCACGGTCACGTTGCCGGGCAACGCCGGGGCCATGGCGTTTTCCAGCGATCATTCCCGCGTCTACGCGGCGGTGACCGGGTTGCAGGACAAGCGGGCCGGTGTTGCGACATTGAGTCGAGCCAAGGATGGGACGTTGAAGCTGTTGAACACCGCGACGATCACGTCACGGGCGCCGTACATTCGAGCGGATAAGAACAATCAAAACCTGCTGGCCGCTCATTATGGTGCCGGCGAGGTCACCGTCTACAGAATCCGCGACGGCATTTGTACCGGCGAATTGACGACTCAAATCAAGACCGAGAAAACGGCGCACTGTATCGAGATCGATCCCTCGGGACGCTTTGTGTACGTACCGCACACGGGACCCAACAAGCTGTACCAGTTTCGTCTGAATGCCGATTCCGGCGTATTGACGGCCCTGGATCCTCCATTCGTTGCCGGCCCCGACACCGAACACCGCTACCACGAACCTCGGCATTACGCGCATCATCCCACGCTGAAAATGGCGTATACCTCTAACGAAAACGGCGGGGGCATCACGGCCTGGCACTTCAACGAGCAGACCGGCGCGATGCGGCGCGGAAAGACGCTGTGCACGTTGCCCGATGGTTACAAGGAGTCGAGTCACGCGGCCGACATCCAGATCACCCCCGATGGCCGATTCGCCTACGTGTCGAATCGCGATACCACCAAGCGCAGCGAGGGGCAGCTGTATCAGGACAACATCTGTGCGGTCGCCATCGACGGGCAAACCGGCGCGATGCGGATTGTGGGCCAGTACCCCACCGGCCGTTATCCCCGCGCCACGTGTATCGACTTAAAGGGCGGCTACTTTTTCGCGGCGGGCCAACTGTCGAACGACCTGTACGCCTATCGCCTGGACGCGAAAACCGGAGCCTTGAAACACCTCAAGACGTACCCCACGGGAGGGACTCCGATCTGGGTCATGTGCGGCAGCGTCGAGTGAAACCGGCCGGTGTCATGCGGGGTCGTACCTAGCCGGCGACTCGCTGCAAGTGTCCTGTCCGGTGTCAGGCAGGGCGCGGGGCGTTCACTGCGCTGCGTAGGTCGCTTCCGGGACAGGCTGATAGCCGAGTTCGGCCAGGTGGGGCGTCTCGACGCGTTGCTGACCGCCGGCCCGCGAGTCGGCGGCGGCGGCCAGAATTCCGGTCACCAGGTAGGTGCGTTCCACCGGATAGCTGGTCCGGCCCGTGCGGAACATGACCTCGATGTGATTGCAGAAGAAGCTGAAGTGATCGCGATGCGGTTTGACCATGTGGCACCGCGTGGCCAGCGGCTGTTCCACGCCCTGCACACGGGCGGCGAAACAGAATTCGTCTTCCAGCAAGCTGCGGGTCAGATAGGCGGCGCCCCGGAAACCGTCGGCGTACTCCACGAGTACGAGCACCGGGTCGGGGTCCCGGGTCTGCAGGTCCGCCAGACCGGATGGCACGGGTCCGGTACCGGGAATGGTTTCCACGGCGGCGGTCAACAACTCGGGGGACCACAGACCCGCTTGGGCGGCTCGCCAAACCGCAGCGCCTTCCAGTAATTGCACGGCCCGCACTCCCACTTCGCCACCGGCTCGGTGTTCCACGAACGTCTGCAGCGTTTCCAGCGTGTGATAAGCGGCGTAGTCGACGCCGTCTTCCACGTGTGCGGGGACATAGTAGACGGACAAGGCGTCCTCCAACTGGACGCCCGGGCAAAAGGCCAAGGGCGGCAGACGCCAGGCGTGCGGTACGCTGGAACCGGCCATCAAAGGAAAGCCCAGTTCGCGGGTCTGCTGGTACATCCATTCGGCGTCGTCCCACGAGTAAGACAGATGCTTGTCGTTGAACACGGGCACGCAGCGGTCGGATTGTCGAAACACGTTGACGATGTCCTCAAACAGACGCCGCCGCGGGTAGAGTTTCTGTTTCCGCTCATTGACCGGAAACTCGCCGTGTTCTCCCACAAGCAGCACGCCGTCCACCGCCAGTGTTTCGCCGCCCATTGTCAGTGCCTCGGCTACGTTGTCGTACAAGGGAATCTCGTACTTCGCCGCCATGCCGCGACCGATATCGCTGTCGACGAATTGTTCTACGTACAGGCTGACCACCTCGCAGTGCGGCAGATGCACTCGACTGACCAGTCCGTAACCTTCGATGAACTTGGTGATGATGTCGTCGGCGTGCGAGTACTTGTAGTAGGCGGTCGTGATGGCCGCGATCCGCAGTTTTGGTCCTTGGGGTGCGTCGAGTGCATCCGTGGGTAGCACCACCGGTGGACAGGGCAGAGGTTGGCTGGCTGCGACGTGGTTGGTGTGCGACATGTGGCTTTCCGGTTCGGTGTGTGCCAGTGCGCGTCTGCGCGGGGCCTATGAGCCGTGCATGCGATAGACCACAAACGGTGTGTCGGCACGGTTTCCGACAGCGATGTGCAGTTGGCGTAGCGCGGGTTCGGCGATGATCGAGGCGACCGTGATGCCGGCCTTGGTCCAGTCGGCCGTCGGGTCGGTGGTCTGAGCGAAGCGGCAGATGCCATTGGGGTCGCCGGCACGGTCCCGCAAGAACGTTTGGAAGTTGGCTACGCCCAGGCGTCCGAACTTTGCGGCGATCAACTCGTTGATGCGCCGCAACCGGGGAAAGGAATCGGCCGCCGAGGCGCGGTGATTGGCGTCGGTGGCATATTTTGCGCAGACAAAGTGGTTGGAGTGGGCGATGAATCCGCGGCCGTCGTCGGTTACGCGTTGCGGGCCGGCGGTGGTGGCTTCCACATCCAGAATGGCGCCGCTACCGTCGTGGACGACGTAGTTTCCGTTGGCCCACAAGGGCACGTTGCGCAGGTGCCGTTCCGCTGCGCCCACGGTCGCGCTTTCCAGCATCAGTCTCTTGACGGGGTAATGCGGCATGCCGAATCGGGGTTGGGGGCCACCGCCCACGTCGTTGGCGAAGTGGCCCACGCCGACGCTGTTGATACCGTGGTAGCCGATCATGCCCCCAAAGGTCCACATCAGAACTTCGGGTTTGTCTTTCGGCTTCAAATGCAACACGTAGGCCAGCGGGATCATGGCGGGAAACATGTCGCTGTTCTGCCCCGACAGGATCTGTCGATCCGCAGTCCCCCGCTCGGAAACCACGAACGCCGTGCAGCCACCGTCGCGCGTGGCGTTGAGTGCTCCGCGGATGTTGACCGCCAGTGCATCGGCAAAGGCAATCCCCGCGCCCTGTCCGAGTCCCTGGATTTCCTCGAGCAGGTGTGGGCAGTGGGTCTGGAACAGAGATTGGAACCGGCCGGCTCGTTCGCGCAACTGTGCCCGCGAAACCCGCATCGTGGAACACATGTACTCCAGATGCGCATGAATGTGCTGCTTCGCCTGCTCCCCGTGCTGTTGCCCCAATTGACGGTGTGTTCCCGACGCCCGGTAGATGGGATAGCGGACGATCTGCGGCCGGGTGCCGTTGCCCCGTGTGACATTTTGGTCCGCTTCAGTGCGAGAAACCGCTCCGACATCGTGAGTCAGCACACTGGCGGAAACCGCGGATGCGACAAATCTGCGTCGGGAAAACTGCTGGGCGTCTTCGGCAGCCATTGTCGGACTCCGTTAGTGCGTTTCATCGTGCAGTATGGGGATCGTGCAGTTGACCAGCAGCCACGACAGGGCACACAGGAAGTAGGCTCCGCAGGCGATGAAGAACACGGTTTTCCAGTCGGAATATTCCGCCACGTAACCGTACATCGCCGGGGCCAGGATCGCTCCGATTCCAGCGATGGAATTATTGAGGGCGAACACCGTGGCGGTGGCCTTACCTCCGATGTCGCTGATGGTGGCCCAGGATGTCGTCAGACTCCAGTCACCGAAGAACTTGACCAGGAACAGCATGCCACAGAACACGTACGGGTTGTCGTAAGTGGTCAACAGGGCGAACAGCAGAACGACTCCGGCCAGGCCCTTGCCTGTCAGCGCAATTCCGGTACGGGTCCAGCGGCGATTGCCGGTCCGCGCCAGAATCTTGTCGTTCAGCCAACCGCCCGCAGCGCCCCCGATCGCGCCGCCCAGCAGTGGTAGAGCCGAATACAGGCCCATTTCCTTGAACTTCAGATGGTGGACCTCAAACAGAAACAGGGGAATCCAATTGGAATAGATGTTGTCGGCCACCGTGCTCAGGATCGATTGGATGTTCAATGCCAGCAGGTTCAGGATCGAGCGCGGGCTCATGCGCCGCACCATCTCGCGGCGCTCGAGCTTGGCCGGCTTCATCAACGGAGCGGGAGACTCGGTTTCGCTGGACGTTTCGCCGGTGATCAAGGCCACTTCGGCGGCGTTGGTCCGCGGATGTCGGCGCGGTGAATTCCGGAACAGCGTCGCAAAGGCGAACGCCTGCGCGATGCCCAGGCCGGCGAAGATGTAGATGGCCATCCGCCAGGGAAGTTCGAAATAGCCCACCAGCAGAAAGCCGAACAGCAGGTTGGCACTCAGTCCCCCAAAACGCCCGGCAAACACGCCGATGAATCCTTGAACGGTGGCGCGCGTCGCCGTGGGGAACCAGGTGCTGGTAATACGGTTCAAAGCCGCGAAGACCGCCGATTGCCCGACACCCAGCGTGGCCCGCGCCCACCAGAGCATCGTGGTCGACGGCGCCAGAGCGTGCATGGCCAGTCCGATGCTCCAGACCAGGATCAGCACGGTCAGTACCAGGTGTGCTCCGGCCAGGTCGCCCAGCACGCCCAGCGGCAGTTGGGCCGTGGTGTAGCAGATGGAAAACACGCTGTCCAGGATGCCCAGCTCGTCCTTACCGATGTCCCATTCTTCGACCAGTTTCGGTTTGATCAACGCGAACGTGTACCGATGCAGATACAGCATCCACGAGGTGCCGAATCCCAGGGCGAACACGGTCCAGCGGACGTTAGTGGGGTGTCCTGGTACGAGCCCGGCAGCGGCGGTGCGTTCATCGTCTGCGGGAGAATGGGCCGTCATGGCGATCGTGCCTCGTACATCCTGCGAGCCGCAGACATGGAATGGATGAATGCCGTGGATGCGTTGGGCAGCCGTGGCGCACCGCGTGTTCCGGTGATCGCCAGGATACTCGAAACCCGAGCCGCCCGAAACGACGCGCGGGGATTCTTGATGACGGTTCGTGACGTGACGAGTCGTGTAGCGGTGCGGAGCGGCTTGTCATGACGGCCTGTGATTGGGTAGCGTGCTGCGAATCCGAACGTGCTGTCGAAATCGCGCCACCTTCGAATTGGGAGATGCCGGGCATGCTGATCGTGGATGGACATCTGGACCTGGCCCTCAACGCATTGCAGGGCAACCGGGATCTGCTGGTGGATGTGTGGACGACCCGCGTCCGAGAAAGCCACGATACGGGCAAAGGCAAAGGCAAGGGGACCGTAGCCTTGCCCGAAATGCGTCAGGGACGGATCGCCGTCTGCTTCACTACGGCTCACGCCTTCTGCACGACCGGGCGTTTTATCCCGCACATGGATTACGGTTCCCCGGCGCAGGCGCATGCGATGGCCCGGGCGCAACTGGCGTATTACGAAGCACTCGACCGTCAGGGGCATGTGCGGATTCTCACCGCGCGAGAACAACTCGACGCGCACATGACCGAGTGGACCGCGTGGGACGCTGACCCCGCTGCCGATCCCCAGGCCTCACCGCCGCTTGGCCTGGTGATCAACATGGAGAGCGCCGATGCCTTGCTGGAACCCGGCGCGCTGCAGGAATGGTGGGACCTGGGTCTGCGATTGATCGGACCGGCGCATTCGGGAGAAGGCCGCTATGCCGGAGGCACCGGCAGCGCCACCGGGTTGACCGAACTGGGGGTGGAGTTGCTGGCCGAGATGCATCGGCTCGGGATTCCGTTGGACCTGACCCACACCTCGGAAGCCGCGTTTTGGGACTGCCTGGAACACTACTCGGGACGCGTACTGGCCAGTCACGCCAACAGCCGTGTGCTGGTACCGCATCAGCGGGAACTTGACGACCGTCAGCTGCGGGCGGTCATCGAACGTGATGGAGTGATCGGGGTCACTCTGGGCAACTGGCAACTGCAGTATGAATGGAAGTGTCTGGGCGACAACCGGCACCTGCGAGTGCCGCTGGAGCGGGCCGTCGATCACATCGACCATATCTGTCAGTTGGCGGGTAACCATTCCCAGGTGGCCATCGGCAGTGACCTGGACGGTGGAGTGGGTACCGACGAGTTTCCGGCCGATCTGGAGACGATTGCGGATTTGCAGCGATTCAACCAGATCCTGTCCGATCGCGGATACGACGTGGACGCGATCGCCGCGATTCTGCACGGAAACTGGTTGCGGTTTTTGCGGGAGTGCTGGAGCGATTGACGCGATTGGGCGCACCGCGGGCCCGCGTTCTTCAGAAGGCCACCTGATCCGCGCCTTTCAGATCCAACAGCTCCCGTACCTCGTCCGGCGTGGCGATGTCGAGCGACAAGGCACTCAGGATGCCGCGGAGCTTGGTGACCTGCTGCGCATTGCTCTCGGCCATTTCACCCTTGGCGATGTACAGATTGTCTTCCAGTCCCACGCGGGCGTGTCCGCCCATGATGGCTCCCGTGGTCACGAAATTGGTTTGATGGCGACCGGCAGCCAGGATCGACCATTGGTAGTCGGAGCCGAACAGCTTGTCGGCGATCCGCCGCATGTGCACCAGGTTCTCGATATCCGGGCCGATGCCACCCAGGATGCCGAAGATCGTCTGCACGAACAGGGGTGGTTTCGCCAGGCCGCGATCCAGCACGTGTGCCAGATTGTACAGGTGACCCACGTCGTAGCATTCGAATTCGAAACGGGTTCCACAGCCGCCGCCCAGCCGTTCGAGGATCGCTTCGATGTCGGTGAACGTGTTGCGAAAGATTCCAGCCCGCGAAGACTCGAGATACTCGGGCTCCCAATCGTGTTGCCACTGTTTGACCTTGTCCAGGATGGGGTACAGCCCGAAGTTCATCGAGCCCATGTTGAGCGAGCTCATTTCTGGTTGCAGCGACAGCGGTCCAGCCAGTCGATCGTCGATGGACATGGTCTGGGCGCCGCCGGTGGTGACGTTGATCACCGCGTCGGTTTCGGCCTTAATCCGCGGCAGAAACTGGCGAAACACGGTGGGGTCGGGTGTCGGCCGGCCGTCGCGCGGATCGCGGGCGTGCAGATGCAGGATCGATGCTCCGGCCCGAGCGGCTTCGATCGCGCTGTTGGCGACCTGTTCGGGGGTGATCGGCAAATGCGGCGACATGGTTGGCGTGTGGATCGATCCGGTGACGGCACACGTGATGATGACTTTGCGCGAAGCCATGAAACAGGCACTCCGTTAATAAAGGGGTCAGGTCTCTTTTTCGTTCAATCACTGTGGGCCGGCTCGCGGCGGGCCGTGACAGGTTTTCTAGACCAAGGCGGTTTGCAGACCCTGCCGCACAATGTCGGGGATGGGAACGGCCTGGTTCGTTTCGCGGTCGACCCAGACGTGAATCATGTGTCCCCAGGCCGCGGCGGCATCTTCGCCGTTCAGAAACACGCCCACTCCGCAGCGGACCGAGCTGTTGCCGATGTGTTCCACGCGAAATCCGGTTTGCACGTCGGCCGGGTGGGTGATGGGCTGGTGAAACGTCAATAGCGTCTCACCGGCGACGGGAATGATGGGCGTATTCGGCAGTTCACTCCAATGTTGGCGAAAGAACTGGGTGACGGCGGTGTCCATCCAGGAATTGTATTCGGCGTTGTTGACGTGTCCGTACACGTCGTTGTCCTTCCAGCGGGTGGTGAGGTCGGAGAACACGCGGTAGTTGGCGCGGGTTTCGATCTGTTGGGGTTTCGGCATGGCCTACTGTACCTGTGACCGAGGCGGTGGCGATCGGTGGTCTTCGACATCATCCGTGTCCGATGACGACGCGTCAAGCGGTTCGCCGGCGGCACAATCTTCTGACCGTTTCCAAAAAAAAACTGCTGCGTGCATCCGATTGAGGACGCACGCAGCAGTGAGAGTGACAGTGGTGTGACTGACAGTGGTCGTCGCGGCGCTCGGCGCTGCGACGGATATCCGCTAAACCTTGGACGCTTCGGGAACGACGAATCCGTCCCGATTACGGTCTTTGAGCAGCGCGTTGGCTTGCGCGGCGTATTGACCGGTGTGCCGTTCGGTCTTGGGATCGTATTTGAGCCAGGGACCGACGACGTAGTCCGAACCGGCTTCCTTGATGCCGACACCATTGCTCATGACGTCGTGCAGTTTTTGGAAGTGTTCGGAAGTGTCGGAATCCGCTTTGAAGCCACCGGCCTTGGAATTGAAGGGGACCTTCTGGCCCAAGCGGTAGGAGTTGTTCATCAAGTGTCCCAGGACACAACCGTAGTGGGCTTCCAGCGCGTTGCCGTTGGCCATCGACGGGTCGCCGGCGCGGCAGGCGGCGATGAAGCTGCCCCAGTTCCCGCCGGGCGTCACCTTGCCGGGATCCACCTTGATGCTCTGTCCTTTGTTGGAACCTTTGGAGTAGTACTTGTCGCGGATGATCCGACCGCCATCCTCGAAGTAGTACTCGTTTTCGACTTGCCGGTTGTAGCCCTTGTAGTTCACGTTCCTCACGTTGAAGAACACAAATTGGCCATTGGGATATTCGGCCGCCGCGAACATGGTGTTGGGCGTTTCACCCTGGTCATTCCATTGGAAGCGGCCGCCCATGCCCATCACGCGAATGGGATGGGTCTGGTCCTTATCCAACGCCCAGCGGGCAACGTCCAACTGGTGCGTGCCCTGGTTGTTCATGTCGCCGTTGCCGCTTTTCCAGAACCAGTGCCAGTTGTAGTGCACGTAATTCCCGTTGTAGTCGCCCATCTGCGCCGGGCCTTGCCACAGGTTCCAGTCGAGATTCGTAGGAGCTTTGCTGTTGGCTTTTTGGCCGATGCTGCCGCGTGGTTTGCAGCAGTAGCCGTAGGAAATCTTCAGCTTGCCAAATTTACCCTTCTGGATGGCTTCGTGCAGACCGGCGATGCGGGCATCGCTGCGGCGCTGAGTGCCGTGCTGAATGACGACGCCGTACTTTTTCTGAGCTTCCACAACGACGCGGCCTTCTTCGCAGTCGTGGCTCATGGGTTTTTCGACGTACACATGTTTGCCCGCTTGGGCCGCCCAGATGGTGATCAGCGAGTGCCAGTGATTGGGGGTGGCCACCGAAATGGCATCCAGATTCTTGTCTTCCAAGGCCTGGCGGACGTCGGTGACAGCTTGGGTTGTGTACTTGCCCTTGGTCTTGGATTGCACGGCCTTCTGGGCGCTGGCCAGCACGTTTTTATCGGGATCGATCACGTAGGCGATCTCGACGTTTTTCTGCCCCAGCCAGCCGCTCATGTGGCTACGACCACGTCCGTGCAAACCGGCAATGGCAATGCGGACCCGGTCGTTGGCGCCCAGGACATTGCCCGAGGCTCTGGTACCGGTGAGGATCAGAGAGGTGCCAGCTGCGGCCGACGTCGTCTGCAGAAAACTGCGGCGAGTGATGGGCGACATCGCGATGACTCCATGTGACTAAGTTGAAAGGGCGAGTGAATCCAATGACGACGTTCATGATAAATAAAAAACGGCCGATGTACAAACGCGGAACACGAATCCGCGGTGACTGCCGGGGCGATCGCAACCGGGCCGCGGGATTTCCGGTGCCTCACCAGCGATCCGTGGTGTGCAGGCAACGCGGCAAATCGCTGTGCCTGGTCACAGTCGAGGTGGTTTCCAATCGGGAATCCCCGTCTGTTGACGTTGTGCTTCGTAGAGGGTGAAAAACGGTTTGGTGGCTGAGTTGGGAGTGCGTTCGTTGACCATCATCGGGACGGTTTCGGACCACCAGGCGTCGTAGGCGGCCCGCATCTTGCGTACGGCATCCGGGTGTTTGTCAATCACGTTGGTTGTTTCAAAGGGATCAGCCTGGATGTCGTACAACTCGCGATTATTCACCAGCCGAAATCGCTGGTTGCGGACTCCACAACTGTTGAATTTGTGTTTGGCGGGGTCACCGCCCTTGGGCCAGCGGCCCTTGTGCACAAACAGAAAACGGTCATCCCAGGCCGCTGCGGGGTCTTCCAGCAACGCCAGCATGCTGCGACCACGGATTTGATTTCCGCCGGGCAATCGGGCTGACGCCAGGTCGGCGAAGGTGGGGAACAGGTCGATGTGGGCCGTCAAGGCATCGATGTCTTTTCCGGCGGGCAACGTCCCGGTCCAACGCCAGAACGCGGGAACCCGAGTCCCCCCTTCATTGGGCGATCCTTTCCCAGTTTTGAAGCCCGAGAAGTCCAGCGAGACGGACTTGCCGTTGCGGCGACCACTGCGGCCGGCCTGCCCATTGTCGGTCATGAAGATCAACAGCGTGTTCTGTTCCAGCTTCCAGTCTTGCAACTTCTGCATCAGCAGTCCCACGTTGTCATCGATGTTCTCGAGCATCGCCATGCGTCCGGACGATTTGGGGTCGAATCCCAGGTCCAGGAATCGTTGCTTGTATTTCTCAGGCGCGATCATCGGGCCGTGCGGCGCGTTGGGTGTGATGTAGGCAAAGAAGGGGGCTTCTGTTTGCCGACGCGCGTTGATCCAACCCAGGGCCGCCTGAAAGAACACGTCCGTACAAAAACCTCGGGTCTGTACAAAACGTCCGTTGTGTCGAATCACATTATCGAAGTAACGGTTTTCGCGATTGGGCGGAGCGTCGCCGCAACTGCAGTTATAGGCTTGTCCGATTCCGCCGGCTCCATGAATGAACACTTCGCTGAATCCGCGCTTGTGCGGCTGATACGGTTCTTCGTCACCCAGATGCCACTTGCCGAAGATCCCCGTCGCGTATCCAGCCGCCCGCAGGGCTTGGGCCACCGTCACCGCCTTGGTTGTCATCCGCTCACGCTCCAGAATCGTATGCGTCACTCCGTTCTGGAACTCGTGACGGCCGGTCATGATTGCCGAACGCGTCGGGGCGCAGGTGGGGCTGACGTGGAAATCACGAAAACGCGTGCTCTGGGAATACAGCCGGTCGGTGTGGGGCGTCTTGATAATCGGGTTTCCCAGGCAGCTCAGATCGCCTTTCCCCTGATCGTCGGTCATCACCAGAATGATATTCGGCCGCGATCCCTTGAGCGACTTGGCTGCAGCGGAATCGGGGACCAGGGCCAGCAGAGCGCTGGTGATACAGACCACGCGACACAGCGTGTGTGAAATGCTCAAACTTGTCATCAACGCGTCCTCGATGGGAATGTTTCAACGCTTGCGAGATTGTTTTTTCGCGGGATCAGTCAGCAGCGCCCGCTTCTGGTTCCAGGGAATCTGGCGATCAAAGATCGTGCCGAATGGCTGGTAGCCATGGTAGGGCACGGACTCCTTCTTCCAGGTCTGGACGAGTGTGTCGTAACGTGCCCGCATGCCGGTCAACTGGGCCCGGTACGCGGCGTCCACGGCCAGATTGGTCAGTTCCAGCGGGTCACGTCCCGTGTGATACAGCTCTTCGGTCGCGGAGAAATCTCCTGCGGCGTAACTCCAGTAAATGTACTTCCAGTGTTTGGTGAGCACGCTCAAGCTGTGGGCTTCGGCGGGGCCCCAGACATTAATCAGGGCCAGGCTTTGGCGGACGTCGGCTTGCGGGTCATCGTACAGCGGCAACAGATTGCGGCCGTCGGTGTTGTCGGGGATCGGCAGGCCCGCCAGAGCCAGGATGGTGGGCGCGAAATCAATATTGCCGGTCAGCGCCGGACAACGCAATTGCTTGCCGCTGTTGGCGTGCCGCGGATCGTAGATGATCAGTGGCACGCGCGAAGATTCTTCGTAGGGCAGGACCTTCGAGCCGTATCCGTGCGCACCGCAGAGAAAGCCGTTGTCCGAGGTATAGATCACGACGGTGTTGCCCGCGGTGTTGCTGTCGACCAGCGCCTGGCGGATCATGCCCACGGCCACATCGATGGCGTACACCTGCTGATGGTACTTGGCCATGACACCGTCGTAGTCGGTGTCGTAATTCCAGTCGCTGAACCGCGCGTACTGCCGTCCCTGGCGGCTCTGACGTGAAAAGTGTTTCCCATGCTGCCGGCCGTAGTTTTCGGGTTTGACGAAGGATTTTCCTCGGTATATGTCGTCGAACTTCGGATCGGGTGCCACGGGACGATGCGGTGCTTTGAAACTGATCGAAAGGCAAAACGGTCGCGTTTGCCGGGTCGCTTCGCGAATGAAATCCCGACCGAAGGCGCCGTAAGCCAACGTGCTGTGTGGATAATCGTCCGCATATCGCGCGATCGATTTGTTTTTACGCGTGACATACGATGTCTGCCCCGGACCACCGCCCCAGCGATCGAAATCGTGCTCGGGCAACTGGCCCTTGGTGCCCGCTCGATCCGTCACCTCGAACCCGAATTTGCCCGCGAAGGCCATGTTGTATCCGGCCTGTTTGAGCCGCATCGGATAGGAGGCCGACCAGTGTTGACGGAGCAGGGCTCCGTGACCGAAGTTGCAGCCGGTCTTGAACTCGTACATGCCCGTCATCACGTTCGCTCGGCTGGCCATGCAGATGGCCGTCGTGTCGTAGTGATTGTCGAAGACGATGCCGTCTTTGGCGAGCTGATCCAGGTGCGGGGTTCGCACTCCCTGAGTGCCGTAGCATCCCAGCGAATTTGTGCATTGGTCGTCGGCCATCAGGAAAATGATGTTGGGCTTTGCGTCGGCGGACGCATCCCGAGCGAAGCCTAAGCCGCTTAGCACCACCAAGGCCGCCGTGGCGACGTGTACGCGGCCGCGGATTGGATGGGCAGTGGCTGGCCTGAGTTGTGTCATCGGTGTCGATTCCTTCCGCGGATTGGCGTGGGCTCGGGTTGGCCTGGAATGCCGTCTCAATCACGCTGTCTGACGTCCGTTTTTCTCTGGTCGAGGTTCCAGGGAAACCGCATCGGCCTTTCGCATGGAAGCGGCTCCGCAAAGTCGAACCCTCAGCAGAGAAACATGGAAGCTGAGGAATCGGACCGGCCGGCGTTCCATGCCATGCATCCGTCTGGCAGCGTCCGAGACCCACCGCTGGTTTCAACAATCATTCTCCAGGTGTAGCCGTCGAACAGCCAGTGGTCAAGCGGACGCATGCGTTGGATTTCCGCCGCGGGAGCGGAAAGCGGCTTTCCGAGCGATTGGCCGGTGAACGGGCGGCCTCAACGCGCATGGCTCGGCTTCCAGATCGCCGTATTGATCGCAAAGTACTTGTTGACGAACGGCGGTTTTTTACGGCTGGCGTACCAGATGCGGAACGAGCCGTCGGGCAAACGCATCACGGACTGGCTGGTGACATAATGTGACTCCCAGGGTCGCTGAGGATCCGGACGGAGCACGGGGTTGCCCGGGTGCTTGTGCCAGGCCAGCCCATCCGCGCTGGCCGCAAACCCGATCGCTGTTGTGTTGGCCCGTTCCGACCAATAGCTGCCATACCACATCTGGTACGTACCGTTGATCTTGAGAACAGTCGGATAGAATAGCCGATTTCTTTCCCATGCCTGATCAACGACCAGACTGGGTTGCGGACTCACCCGCCATTGCACTCCATCCACACTACGGGCGTGCCGAATCACCCAGGGGTCTTCAGCGACGTCGCAGTACCACATGCGGTACTCGTGATTGTCCCTGATGATTGTCGGTGCATATACGCCTCGCAGTTGTTCGGCCGACGGGCGCGACCAGCTGCGGCCGTCCGAGCTTGTCGTCTGATGCAGCGTGTGCAGTCCGCCACCACCCGAGAACCAGGTCGAACTGAACCACATCCGGAGTCGACCCGCTTCACGTTGCAGGCTGCCGTCCGGATGACGCAGCAAGGTGGGTGTGAGCACCGAGTGTTTCCCGTCGCCGAATGCGTAAATCGGGTTCTGACGGTGTTTGTGAAAGCTGCGTCCATCTTGGCTCTGAGCCAGGCCTAATTGAAAGACGCGTTGTTGTACAGAGGCGGTCGATCCGCAGTACCACAGTCGATATTGGTCGTTTTCATAGGCGACCAGAGGAGCAAAAATGTGCGTGTCGTCAAATGTGCGCGGCGTACCCAACGAGACGATTGGACCGTCAGTGTCCCGCCGCCAGTCTTGCGGTGTTTCCAGCCAGGATTGCACAGCGGCTGGAACTTCTCCCCACACCGAGTTGCCGTTGCCGGTCAACAAACAGAGGCAGATCAGGGCCACATGCCACATGTTCGCGCTCCACATGTTCGCGCTGTTCACGAATACTGCCTCCCTCGACAAACGGCCGACCATCGCCCGCGAGAATCATGCGGCACGGGCACACCGATGACTGTAACGACTTGTGGCGAGGAAGCGGAACCTCGACGCCCCGGTCCGCGACTGCCGACGGCCGCGATTGGCGGTGGTTGGCCACAGTCTGCCGGTGGCGATCGTCAGGAACAAGGCAGGTTGTTAGAATGCCGGCAGCCGTTCTGCATCGTGTTTAACAGGGATCAGATTCATGAGGGGCGTTTGTTGTTGGACGGTGCTGTTGGTATCCGGAACCTGTGTCGCTGAAGACGCTGGCGGACTATCCGAGTCGCTGGTATTTCACGCTGCATACGATGACTCGGTCGATGCCGATTTTGCAAAGGGTGATCGGCGGATGTATACCGCCGAGTCGCTCAAAAGGGCAAAAGTGCGCCCCGGTCTGCACAGCGACGCCGTGCAGTTGGTTGCTCAAAACGGACGGTTCGGCGGGGCATTGTCCTTCCACAAGAAGTCTCCCAAACTCGTGTTCTACCAGGGGGCCCGTAACGTGGCCTACGCGGCTGATCGTTTCCAGGGAACGATCGCCTTCTGGATGCGACTCGATCCCGAAAGCGACCTGCCGCCAGGCTACGTTGACCCCCTGCAGATCACCGACAAGAAATGGAACGACGCCTCGTTCTTCGTCGATTTTACGAAGGACAAACCGCGGCAGTTTCGCTTGGGAGTCTTTTCCGATTACAAATTCTGGAACCCGGATGATCGCAAATGGGACGCGATTCCCGTTGCGGATCGTCCAATGGTGCACGTCAAGAAACTGCCGTTTACGAAGCAGACTTGGACACACGTGGCTTTCACCTATGACGGCTTCAATCGCACCTCCGGCGCGGGCACCGCGACTTTGTATCTGAATGGCAAACCGCAGGGAAAGATCTCGGGCAAGCAGCGGTTCACCTGGAGCCCGGACAAAGTGGTGATCATGCTGGGCATCAACTACGTAGGCGGTCTGGATGATCTGGCCGTGTTCGACCGCTCTCTCTCTCCAGAAGAGATCGGACGTCTATGGAAACTGCCCCGCGGTGTCAAATCGTTGCGCTGACAGGCGTCACTGCGCTGTGATTGCGGCCGAGTTTGTGAGCCGAGTGACACGGGGGTGTCCTGATTGCCTCAGCGCGGACTCAGGCTCCGTCCGGCTGCGCCTACAGGGTCTTGTCCCACACAGGAACCTGCAGAAATCGAGCCAGCTGGCGGGCGTCGTTTCGGACGACTTCCAGATTGCCGTGATCGATTACGTTCAGCCGCCGCGCGTCCTGGAGAATCAGGTTCAGTTCGTGACTTCGAAAACGATGTGTTCCGTGTTCCTTGCTGTGGGTGGTCACCATTTCACTGAGAATCTGCAGAGCGTAGATGTCGTCCAGCCGGCAGCACGGCGTGTGGGAGGTCGAGTCGTCCGTCGTGTCGGGAGCACGCCGGCCCTTCCAGAACAGCCGCAGAGATTGATCAAACACCACGGGTCGCAGCAGCGTGTGTGCCAGGAACCACGACAGCAATGGTCCGCAGATCAACGCCATGACTGCCAGGCCCTTGATGATCATCTTCAGGATCGGTTGATCGCCAATTCCGTAGGTCAGCAACAGGTAGGCAACGGGGATTTGCAGGACGGCAAACATGGTGGGCAGCCAGGTGAACAACCGGGTGACCAGCGTCGGAGTGAATTCCAATCGACCGGAGTCGACTTGCTGTAGACTGTGGCTGGCGAAGTTGGATCCTCCTTCTGCCAGCGGTCCCCAATCCGTCTGCCGCGCGACGTCATCGTCCCGGTAGTCGGCCGTGGATTTTCTCTGTTTGTTGGCAGCCATGTTGGTCCTTTCCGCCGGCAGGCGGCTGAGTCGTCTCGGAGTTATGGGCTCGTCGGAGTGTTTTCCGGGGGACACGCAGATCGCCCGAATCAGCTCGCATGGATGTTCTGAGATCAACAGGTCTGGCGCTGCGGAGCACAAGCTGGGCTGTGAATCCACAGGGTATCTACTTGCCTTCAGGCGGGTTGGCCGATTGTTGTTCGGCGGATTCCACGACCAGGTTACCGTTCATCACCAACCAGTGGCCGGGAAACGTGCACAAAAACGGGTAGCTTCCGGGCTGCTCCGGCGCGTGAAAATAGACGGTGGATTTTTCCTTGGGGAGGACCACATTGGTGTACACCAGGATGTCGCTGGTGCGGGGAATGTAGTGACGTACGACCGCCTCGGGATCGGAAATCAACAGATTGGCCAGGTGGCCGACCCGTTCGAGCGTTCCGGGGCGGGCCAGAGCCCAGTTGTGTGGCACGACGTCCGGATTGTCCAGCGTCAGGGCGATGGGTTCTCCGGCGCGAACCCGCACGGTACGCGTCGTGTAAGACAAGTTTCCCGCGGTCTGAATCGTCACCGGCCGCGCGCCGGCAATGGGGTTGCGATATGGGTTGGGAACACTGCGCGTGACCATGGCCAGATCGCGGATAACGGGGTGCGGGCGGATTGTTTTGTTGATCGTCTTCAGCCCAGGAGCGTCCAGGAATGGTTCCGGATCCAGACCGTGGACGGTCACAAACAGGTCGTGTTTCCTGTCCGTCGCAGACTGCAGCCGCAAGTGCACTTGATTGGCGGGTTGCAACTCGGGGATCTCGAGAAACAAGGATCGGCCGTCGGACAGGACGTGCGCCGAGCGGATGTGGAGTGCATCGTGTCCGCGGACGCCGTGATGTTGTGTGGAAAACTCGGGCGAACCGTAAGCCGCGCTGTAGCGATAGTTCCAGCATTGCGCGAAATGGTGGCGGGCATCGGCGGCAAATCGACGATCGAGGGGGGCTGAGAAACGCACGAGGATCCCGTTCTGGTGCACGTGGAATCCGATGGGCAGTTGCACGTTGTCGCCAGTGTACCGCACGCGTTGGAAACAGCCGGTTTGCGGAGTGTACGAACCCCAGCCCTGCATGCCGCTCACGTAAAGTTGGCCGTCGGCCGGGCTGAAACGACCTCGGTGCGCGCCCGACAGGAACTCGCCCGGCAGTGGTACCACGGCGCCCTGAATCTGTCCGTCGACTTCGTCACGCAACACCAGAAAGTGAGTCCCGGTCCCGAACGAAAAGTGCAGCAGTTGTCCGTTGAGAGGGCCCCAGCGCTGGCTGGTGACACTGGTCTGGCCGCCGGCCGAGTTGTCGAGTCCCCGCGGCAGATACACCAATGGCAATTGGGGGGTCTCTCCGTTCCGAGGGCCGCGGTGTCCGAAAAACGGCGGTGTTTGCTGGGGCGGAACGTCATCGGGTCGCCAGGCGCAGATCATCGACGCCGGCGTCCATTCTCCTTCCGAACACGGTACGGTCAGCAACCCGTCGGGTGTCAGACCGATCCCGTCGGGGTTGCGAAACCCGCTGGCGACGACCTGGGCCTGTTGACCGTCGGCACGAATCCGCACGATTCCCTGGTTGCCCGAGGCTGTGTAGAACCGGCCGTGGCGATCGCGGACGAGTCCACAAATGAAATCGTGACCGGCTGGTGACGTGTGGAAGGCTCGGCTGAAACACTCGTAAAAGTCGGCTTCGCCGTCCTGATTCTGGTCGTGCAATCGCGTGATCTGGTCGCGGCCGATCACGAACACGCCGTCTGTGTCAACGACGATTCCTTGACAGTGATGCAGGCCGGCTGCGAAGCGTCTCCAGGTCGCGGTTTGTGACGGGTGTTGCAGTCCCGAGACATGCCACACGTCACCCTGCATCGTGCACACCAAGGCGGACCCGTCCGGCAGAAAGTCGTGTCCCCCGGCGAAGAACAAGGCCTTCCAGGGATTGTCTGTGGGCGGTTCCACGGTGTCGACGCTGTAGGGTGTTTCGGACCCGAGTGTGATCTTGGTCCGGATGCGTTGTGGCCATTGCGGAGCAGCGCCGGTGAGTTGGTCTCGCAGGGGATGGCTGGCCCGGGGAGCGACGATGCGCGTGAACTGGCCGTTGCGGATCGTGGGAGAATCCAGGTACTCGGTGTCACCCTTCCGGTAGGCGAAGACCACACGGTGGCCGATCCGATAGAAGCCGTGATAGGCGACCGGCCCTTCGAAGCGGGGCGCCGATGGTGCTTTCAGCGGAACGCCATCCAAGAGCACACCGTGGATGAATCCATGACGGAATTCCGAGAACTTGAGAAAGCCCTTGTGCCACACGACGTCGTAGGACAACGTGTCCGGATTGAAGCAGCAGGACATTTCGCCCTGGTGGCCCAATTGAACGCAGACACCGCGGGGCACGGTCACCCCCGCTCCACGAAACACTCCACACTGAACCGATCCGAGTTGCGTCTGGTTCCAGCGGCCGCTGGCCCAGGTCTTTTCGTTCTGGTTTCCCCAGTGGCCCAGCGTTCCGCCGTCGAGCCCGGGGTATGCGGTGAGCAGCGTGGGGATCGGTGCCGTGTTTGCGTTGGCGAGCTTCAAGAAGTGATCGGCCTGTTTGGCGTAAAAATCGTAGATGCGATCGCGGTTGACGTGTTGCTGCCAGTGGGGGTGCTCACCGGGATTGAGTGGTTGGAGGTCGTAGGGAAACTGTGCCGGACCGTGCAGATGGGCGTGCGTGTGTTGCAGCGTGGTGTTGATCTGTGGCAGTGGAACTCCATCGGGCCGTCCAGCGGATGCGAGCAGTTGGATCAGGTCGAGCAGTTGATCACGGGACACCGCGGCGGCCAGGTTCTCGGGCATCAGCGTGCCCAGTTCACGGCGAAACTCGATGTCTTGCACGTCGACGGCGATGGCGGCCTGTTCCGGTCGAGTGGGATCGCGGATCACAAGCGAGCGGGCGTCTTGTTTGGTGACGTAACCGCGATGCGACAAACCATCGGTTGTCACGATCAGGTGCGCGAGAAATTCGGGCTTCACATGCCGCTTGGGCCACAGAATCGATTCGACGATTTCGGCTGGTTTGCGCTCCTTGCCAATCCGTGTCAGGTCGGGCCCGACAACGCCTCCGTGACTTCCCAGGCGATGGCAATTGAGACAGGCGGATTTCGCGGCGCTGAACGCCAGCAGGCCCCGCCGCGGATCGCCTTGAGCCGCGGCTTCTGCGAGAAGCCGTGTCACGCGTTGTTTTGAGAACGGAACCGGGGACAGAGACGGATGGCTGCGCGAAGAGTCGGACGGCTTGAGGTCGGAGCGTTTCCAGAGCAGCAGCGTGGCCTCGTCTCGGTTGGGGGCCTGCTGTTTCTCCCAAAGCGACTGCCGGACACCATGGGAGATGCGGACCCAGTCCACCGGGCCGCTGCAGCCGAGGCCGCCTTCGACCAGGCGACCGATGGCCAGACCGCCACGGACCTCAGACGCTCCTCGGGACGTCACCGCCTGATCGGCGACCTGGCGGCCATCGGCAAACAGGCGGACGCGGTTGGATTCGAATCGCATGCCGATCAGGTGTGGTTTGCCGTCACAGATCATCGACTGCGAAGGCGTATGA
>Ga0315336_1003445_pt1 | contig 21006 bp, 15 predicted proteins | sample ASW5metaG_FD_204512 | JGI IMG/M metagenome (GOLD analysis project Ga0315336, IMG submission 204512) | Ammonia-oxidizing marine archaeal communities from Monterey Bay, California, United States - ASW #5 | ecosystem: Environmental > Aquatic > Marine > Intertidal zone | place: USA: California... | reverse complement strand
TGTTTGAGCAAGTTCCCCGTCCCGCCGTCGGGCTTGAAGCCGCCGTGATATTCGATCGCTTTTTCGGTGGCAACAACCACGGCCGTCGCAGGCCGCAGGCCGCCCGTGCGACACTTGATGTGGAAGAATTTTTCCGCACCCAGATCGCTGGCGAAGCCCGCCTCGGTCACGACTCGATCGCATAGCTTCAGCGCGAGCCGGGTCGCGGTGAGCGTGTTGCAACCATGCGCGATGTTTGCGAAGGGGCCGCCGTGGACGAACGCTGGAGTGCCGTGGAGCGTTTGGACCAGATTGGGGTGGATGGCGTCGCGGAGCAAGACGGTCATCGCGCCTTCGGCCTGCAGCATGTCCGCTCGAATAGGCTGCCTCTTATAGGTGTAGCCGATCACGATCCGTGCCAGACGATCGCGCAGATCGCGGTAGTCGTTCGCCAGACACAACACCGCCATCACTTCGGAGGCCGGCGTGATGTTAAACGCGTCCTTGCGCGGCACCCCGTGCGTCACCCCGCCCAGCCCAATAAAAATCTCTCGCAGCGCCCGGTCGTTTAGATCAAGAACCCGTCGCCACGTAATCCGCCGCGGATCGATGTCAAGCTCGTTGCCGTGCTGCAAGTGGTTGTCGACCATCGCGGCAAGCAAGTTGTTGGCTTTGGTGACCGAGTACATGTCTCCCACGAAATGCAGGTTGATGTCCTCGGCCGGAACAACCTGGGCTTGGCCTGCTCCGGTGCCGCCACCCTTCACGCCGAAGTACGGCCCGAGCGAAGGCTCACGGAGGCACAGCGCGGTGCGGTGGCCCGCTTGCTTCAGCGCGTCGCCCAGCCCGACGGAGGTTGTTGTCTTGCCTTCTCCCGACTGGGTCGGCGTCATCGCGGTCACAAGAATTAGAGCGCCGTCTTCGTCGTTAGCCCGCTTCTCCAGTTCGGTCACGGGGACTTTAGCGATGCGATGGCCGTGGGGGAGAATGACCGACGGATCGAGACCGAGCTCCGCCGCAATTTCCTGGACGGGGCGCCGGGAGATCGCCGGTTCGTGGTTCGAGTCGATCGACATGGGGTCCTCCTAGGGCCCCACGACTGCCGTCCGGGCCTCATGTTTACTTCAATTCAGCTGTGCCGATTTGTGCCTGTCGGCCATCTACGAATAGGAATCTTAATCTCCCCAGCCGGGCGTCGCAACGACTTTGAGACTTCCCAAGAACCATCGCGGAAGGGGCAGGTCCAATTTGCACCGAGGACTCCGCATTCTTACCTCCTGTTAGTCTCTTTCTTCTCCGTGTTCAATTGGTAAAATAGAACTGCCTGGAACGAGAGACCATGCCATGCGTTCTGCACCGTGCCATCAGGACAGACAGCGACGACTGACGCGTATCTACCTGTTCTTCGGGATCACCCTATCGCTCCTGGCACTTGCCGTAGTCGGCCGGCTATACTATCAGTCGTTGCCTGCGCCGGCCAGCACCCGTGAGTCTCCGTCCGCGCGTAGCAATTTTCGTGACCCGCCAGTTCCGAACTTCGACGCGGAGTCAGGGTCGCAAGAGCAACGCTATCAGCAATTGCGTACTGCCATGGTTGCACAGCAGATCGAATCACGCGGCGTGAACGACCGACAGGTGCTCGAAGCGATGCGCCGAGTGCCGCGCCACCTGTTTGTCCCCGATTCGCTGCGCAAAAGCGCTTACGGCGATCATCCCCTGCCGATTGGACATGGCCAAACCATTTCGCAGCCCCTGATCGTAGGCGAGATGACCCAGCTATCTCGACCGACTCTGGCAGCCAAAGCGCTTGAGGTTGGCACGGGATCTGGTTACCAAGCAGCCATACTTGCTGAGCTGGTCGATCAAGTTTACAGCATCGAGATCCTCAAGCCACTCGCCGACGAGGCCCGCGATCGCCTTCAGAGTCTTGGCTACAAGAACGTCGAGGTCCGCCACGGTGACGGTTATCGAGGCTGGCCGGAGCAAGCGCCGTTCGACTTGATTATTGTGGCGGCGGCCCCTGACCACGTGCCGGAACCTCTGATCGAGCAGCTTAAACCGGGAGGGCGGTTGGTGATCCCGGTGGGCCCTCGATTCTCTCAGCGACTCGTGGTTATCGAGAAACAACTTGACGGAACCGTCGTTCGCCGCCACGTCGAGTCAGTCGCCTTCGTACCCATGACAGGCGAAGCTGAATCTGACCCCTAAATCGGCTCCTTCCATTGAGAGCTTTGCCAAGCCGCCTGCAGCGGTACAATGAACGTGGTTCATCTTCGTCACGCCAGTCTAAGGAGACCCCCGGGATGCGTACACTCATTGCTGCCATCGGCTTGTTCAGTTTTGTTACAGGTTGCACAAAACCGACCGCTCCTCCAAGCGGATCGACCGCGACCGACACAGGGGCCGAGACCGGACAGGCAGCTCTCGCTAGCCCGTTCGGCGTGGGTGATATGGCGCCCACTTTTGTGAGCCTCATCGGAGTGGACGACCAGTCCCATTCGCTGGCCGACTATGCGGATGCCAAGGCGGTAGCGATCGTCTTTACCTGCAACCATTGCCCGGTAGCTGTTGCCTACGAGGATCGATTGGTCGCGCTGCACAATGACTACCTGGACCAGGGCGTACAACTGATTGCGATCAACGTCAACAATATGGAAGCCGACAAGCTCCCAGCGATGAAAGAGCGGGCTGCCGCCAAGGGTTTTGAGTTTCCCTACCTCTACGATCCCACCCAGCAACTTGGCCGGGACTATGGGGCGACGGTCACGCCGCATGTCTTTCTTCTCGATGGCGAGCGGCGACTCGCCTATGTCGGTGCCCCGGACGACAACATGGACGAAGCGGGGGTCAGCGAACAATTTCTTCGCAACGCGATCGACGCCCTGCTTGCCGGCAACGTGCCGAGCAAAGCGGAAACAAAAGCGGTTGGTTGTGGAATCAGGTATGAATAAGCGTGCGAGCCGCATAGCGCTCGCCACGCCTGGCCTGCTATTCGGCTTCGCCGCTGCCATGCTGGTTGGGTGCGAATCGAGCGTCAACAGCGCCCAGTCCGGGTCCGATTCAGCAGCGGGAAGCCCGATAGAGCTCCAGGTAACCGACGCCGCGGGCTACGACGACGCGATTGCCAGCCTGCGGGGCAAGGTCGTGCTGGTCGACTTCTGGGCGACCTGGTGTGCCTCCTGCATCGAGCAATTCCCGCACACCGTGGCCCTAGCTGAGCAATACCGCAATCGCGGGCTGGCTGTGATCAGCGTTTCGCTTGACCAGCCGAAGGCCGAGCCGCAGGTTCGTGCGTTCCTGGAAAAACACCGCGCAAGTTTCACCAACCTGCTTAGTAGCTACAAGAATGGCACGGCAGCAACCGAGGCATTTAGGCTGCCTGGCCCTGTTCCTTGCTACCGTGTTTACGATCGGGCCGGCAAACTGCGGCACGAGTTCAGCGTCGATCCGCGCGCCGAGAGACAATTCACGATCGAAGACATCGAAGCCGCCGTCGCCGAGCTGCTATAGCCGTCGCACGGCAGGCTTCAACAGAGAAGTTCGGTCTCTATTATCGATTTTGTTGCCACTTCCTCGACCAGATTCACGCGCCGGCAGAATTCAGATTCTCTCTTGGTGTCTTGGTGCCATCTGGGAGAACTTGGAGCCGAACCAATCAAGTTCACCACCGGTTCGGCGTCCACAACAGAACAGCGTAGACTAGGAACAATGCGATCGTCGTTGGCTCTGGGACAACGGCTCCGGTGATACCCCCAATTGCATAAACACCCTCGGCAAACAGGTCGAAACTTGCTGTGACTTCATCGGTGGACACCACAATCTGCTCGCCGCTGACGGGCTGCCACAGTCGAGTCTCTGGGTCCATAAAGAATGCATGTAGCGAGCCCTGCTCATAGTACCCGACCTCTTCGATATCAACGGTGATCTCCATGTGCGCAGCATCGAGTAGCTCGGCTTGAGTAGTACGAACTTCCCGCAACACGCCCATGACCTCGCCTGAAGTCGCAGTGATGTCAGACATTTCCCGAAAGACATTCAGCGGCGCCAGCCGCAACCCGACATCCGTAGGATCGGAGAAGGCGAATTCGGAGAACTCCAGGCTCGTGCCCGCCGCCTCCAGTGCCACTAAACCACCCGGCAGATAGCTCTCCGAAGCACTAGCAAGATAGATTCCTTCGCTGGGGTGCGGATCGATCGCGGCGAAGTTCTGGGCGGTGTTAAGCTGCGCTGCAGTGAGACCGGTGGCAAATTCCTGCAGAACTCGCTCAGACATGGTGACCCCCAAAGCCTGAGCCAATTCGAATTTGGTTTTCGTGCCGATCTTCTTCTTGGCTTCGCCGTTCTTGCTCTTGTTGTCTTTGGAAAACTGGTCGTGCTGATATTTACGCGGGTCAAGGGCAGGGTTGCCCGGGTGGAGGATGTTGGTTGGTTCGAAGGACGTCAGCTCAAGTGCCGCGGGCATGGCGAACGTCTTAGGATCGAAGATTGCGTTCAACATCGTAGTTTGTTGTGCCGCCGTCAAATCCACGGCGCTGGAATGAGAGGCCAAATCCTGAATCGCGTGCAGTGCCTCACCCAGGTCGCGGAAGGCATCTGCGGTATCGCCTTGCTTCATCTCGATGGCGGCGCCCAGGACCTCCAGGACAACACCCCTACTACTCATTTCGAAGACATCCGCTCTCTTGCGCCAAGCCTTGGCTGCATCTTGACCCCGGTCGTAGTGGTGCCAGTAGCGGTATTTGTCGCTAGAAGTAAGGAACGGCCTCCTGTCGATATAAAGAAGATACGGATTGGAAAGGAGCTCGGCGATTTTGAGCTTCCGCACCCTGGTCTCATTCCAGTCAACCGTTTGCACTTCCTTTTTCAGGTTGCCGATCGCGTCGGCTTTCCAGCCTTTGTTCGTGCCGGCCGTTTCGGTGATCTGGCCGTGTTCGGCGGTAAAATCTAGTATGCCGTAAGAATCAAACGCTCTGGCCGTTCCCCCTTGCAGTGGTAGCAATAGCAACGTCGGAGCTACTATTCTCAAACCGAATCGAATTGATCCCACGTGCCCCAAACCTGGCCGCTGCATTCTAGCCATGATTCCACTTCTTTCTTGATCAAGTATTCCCCCACTCACCAGCACTCGGCTATGCCGACGAGCCTATCTGCTGACAACTATGCCGGACTCGCCATAGACTTGTTGGTAGAACAGGGGAGATTCCTGAATTGCATCAACTTACTCCCTAAGCCGAGTTTCCCATTTGGGTCGAGGAAGAAACCGATCCACCGCTGGGAGCGTCACGATTATATCACGCCGCGCCCCGTGTGCGCGTCTATTGCGTGATGATTCCTGACGTTTTCTATCGCTTTTTCTCCTCGGCCACGATCGCCGGGTGCCGCTGCCATGTCGTGTACCGCTGTCTGGCTTGTCTTGCAGTACTGCGCAGGGAAATGAATCACGCAGAGACGCAGAGACGGCAGAGGTTAAGATGTCTTGTCGCCGCGACTCTACGTGAGACTCTTCCTAGGTGGCCACGATTTGTTACTGACATTCTGCCGCCGATCACTAAAATGAGACGTGCTAGGAAACCTATTGCTGTCGACCTCTGGCCCCCGGCCCCTCCCCTACTTTTGTCCACTGGAGTGAAAGACAAAATGACCTAAAGTCGAGACCTTTTGTCCCGATCGACTTGTAATGCGAACTACAATAGTCGTCGCAAATCAAAGTGACGACGGACAGAACCTTTGACTTTTGACCCAAAACATGGGACCCCAGACAGTGGGACAAAACTAATGCGGAAATCGGATTGCGGATTGCGGAATTATGATGGAATGCCGTGGAGGAATGTTTCCTCATTTTCCGTGCAGATCTGTGTTCTCCATGGTAAAATGCCCTCCCCTGCTCCATCTCTAGGAACTACCGCATGAAATCATCCGTTATATTCCGTCCGTTTATTGGGTTGCTTGCCACGGCGTTCTCACTGTTGCTTTCGATCGATTTATTGGCCCAGCCCACGTTCAGCGAGCAGGGGGCGACGGTCTTGGGTGGGGCGAGTTTCAACTCCCGTAGCGCTTCGCTGGCCGACATCGACAACGACGGCGATCTGGACATGATGTTTCAAGGAGCGTTCGGTGCCCAGCAACTCTATCGCAACAACGTGATTGGGACTGGGTCGACAACTTTTACCAACATCAACGGCTCGTTGCCGGCTGGGCTGGGATCGTCCTGGAGCGCCGCCTGGGGCGACTACGACGGCGACGGCAACATCGACATGTTTGTCGGGCAATCGAACACCGCCGGCTCAGAGCCCGGGAATAACGGTGACGTGTTGAAAGGCAACGGCCTGGGCGGGTTTACGAATGAAAGCGTGGCGACCGGTTTAGATGACCCCGGCTTTCATCAGAATGTGGCTTGGGTCGACATTGACAACGACCGCGATCTGGACCTGATTCTTGCGATGGAAGGGCCTGATCCCAATGTTCACGAGAAACACGAGATCTATCTGCAAGGACCGGCGGGCTCCTTCACGCCGGTTGGTGCAGCAGTTGGTTTCCAGGAAGCTCATGGGACAAAAGCTTACGGGATGGCGATCGGAGACACCGACGGTGACGGGGATCTGGACATCTACATTTCCACCTGCCACGGCAGCAACAGCATTCGCAACAATTTCTATGAGAACCAGCTGGCGGATACTGGCTCGTTGAGCTTCGTCGACATCGCCGACACCAATGGAACGCAATTTATGACGAACAGCTACGGCGCGGAGTTTCTTGACTTCGACGACGACGGCCTGCTCGATTTATTCATGGTTGGCGCCGACGGCGAGCCAAGCAAGATCTGGCGCAACACGGGAGTGAATCATCAGTTCACCGACGTCGATACGATCACCGGGCATGCGCTGTTGAGCGACACCAGTGGTGATCTGAACGGCGGTCGGGCGGTCGACTATGACAACGACGGCGATCTGGACCTGTTTTTCCATGATCATAGACCGGACAATGGCAAAGACGAAGCGCGCAAGCTCTACCGCAACGATGGTAATTGGGAGTTTACCGACGTGACGGCCCTGGAGGGACTTGTAGACACCAACGAGGGCGCCTACGACAGCGCCTGGGCGGACATCGATCTGGATGGTGATCAAGACCTGATCGCCCCGACCGATGATGATTTTGACGAGCGGGTTTTCCTGAGCGACGCGTCGACCAACGGCAATCATTGGCTTTATCTGAAGTTGTCCGGCCCGACCGACAATACCACCGGCATTGGGGCATCGGTCTATGCCACGCTGAACGAAGGCACCCCGCAGGAGCGAACGATTCGCCGCGAAGCGAACACCAACGCCGGCACCTTCAACCAGAGCGACTTGCCCGTTCACTTGGGACTCGGGTCGGCTACGCAAATCGACGAGCTGCGCATCGAGTGGCCCGACGGCACAGTCCAAACGATTCTCGATCTGGCGGTTGATCAGTATCTCACGATCAATACGCCGGGCGATTTCGACGGGGATCACGACGTCGACGGCGACGACCTGACGCAGTGGGAAGGCGATTACGGCATCAACGGCGACAGTGATGCCAACCTCGACGGCAAGAGCGACGGCCTCGACTTCCTCGCCTGGCAGCAGCAGCTCGGCAATGGCGTTTCGCCCCTAGGAGGTTCGCAAACGGTGCCCGAGCCGACGTCGTTGGCCTTGGCCGTGCTAGGGTGTCTTGCGTTCTGCCGTCGCGCTATTCAGAGGCGTTCCCGTTTTTCCTAAACGCTTCGTCGCCGCGAAACGGCATGTGCTGGCCGTCAACGAACACCGGGTCGGGCAAGTACTCGTTGATCCCGGCAATCGCTTCACCGCGCAGGAGCAGTGAGTGAAGATCGGTGAGGATACGTGTTGAAGTGGGGATGTAACGGATCGTCAGGCCCATCCGCCATTGGTCCGACCGATTTTCGTTAGAGCCGTGAATGACGTTGGGGTGGTGGATCGAAACATCGCCCGCTTGGAGAACAAGGTCGACCGCGTCTGCCTCGCAGACGTGCGATTCGTCTATGCCGGAGCTGAGAACATTTTCGACGTCGTCGCGCTGTTGCAACTCCTGCAGGTCGAGCGTGTGCGTGCCGGGGATGACGCGGAGGCAGCCGTTCTCGGCCGTCGAATCGCTGGCAGCCAGCCAGAGCGAGACGACCTCCATCGGATCCAGCGGCCAGTAGCTGCCATCCTGGTGCCAGAGGACTTGCTGGCCGGTGCGCGGTGGTTTGCAAATGTAATGCGACGCGAACAGGGCCATGTTGGGACCGATGAAGGACTCGGCTACGTCCAGCAAGCGGCTGTCGCGAACTAGCCGAACCCAGAAAGGATCATCTTTGACCAGATCGTTGTGAAACTGCTCGGGCCGCAGCTCGGGATGTTTCTTGATCAACCACTGGACATGGCTTTGTGCCTCGCCGACAAGTTGTTCGTCCAGCACGTTGCGAGCGATTGCGTAGCCGTCCCGCTCGTAGGATTCTTTCAGGTGCGACCAATCGGTTGCTGACACAGATTCCTCCAGCTTCGGATGAGCAGCGGATTAGCTTGGATGATAGACACTATCGGTGAAAGTCGCCACCCGGCGCGATTGATGAGTCTGCTTCGAGAGGAGACCAGGAATGAAGGAGCGGTTGTTACTAAGTTGACGTGACAAAAGAGATCCGACGCAGATTGAAACCGAGGAGATTGGTGTTCTAGCGAAGCCATTGACCACCAAAGAATGGCGGAATAGACTCGAAGCTAATCACTTTGGGTGAAAGAAATTGTGATCCACTCCCTCCTACGCACAGTTCGCCGGCTGCGGCGCCATGGTCCTCGGGCTATCGCCGTGGTGTTGGTCGCTGCGCTGGTGATCACCTCGCTGGGCATCGCGGTGCCGGTTCCTGTGGAGAAACGGGCTACTGAGCAGTACCCTTGTGCGGAATGCTCCTGCGGCTGCACCAATGCCGAAATGTGTTGGCGGGATTGCTGCTGCTATACCAACGAGCAGAAGGTCGCTTGGGCTCGCAAGAATGGAGTGACCCCGCCGGCCTACGTACTCGCGGCGGCGAAGAAGCCCGCTTGTTGCCAGCGGAAAGTTGCTTCCTGCTGCAGTTCGAAGCGGAGTTGCTGTGAGAAGGATTCCGCTGACGACGAAGCTTCGCACGCACGTCGTGAGACCCGCAAAACCGAAGAAGGACGGTCGGCGTCGATCGTAGTGCTTCGGGCGCTGCGCTGTCAGGGGCTCAGTAGTTCCTGGACACTGCTGCCGCCGACGATTGTAGCGCCCCCTGGTCGAATCGATTATTCTCTTGCCGGCATGACCGAGCAGATCGAGAGTCTCGAAGAATCATTTTCTGGGCAGCTGCCTCCTCCTGAATCGCCTCCTCCTCAGAACGACGTCTGAAGCTTAGTCGTTCTTTCTTTCGATTCTGATTGTCAACAGAGGACTCTTGCGATGCGCAGACATGCTGCGCTGACGCTGGTGGAACTGCTGGTAGTGATGTCGATTATCGGCGTGCTCGTGGCGCTGCTGTTGCCGGCCGTGCAACAAGCCCGCGCCGCCGCTCGACGGACTTCCTGCCTGAGCAACCTGCGTCAGCTTGGATTGGCAATTGCGCAGTACACCAACGCACACGACGGATCATTCCCTCGCACCTACCACGCGGGGGCTGAAAAGTCGTGGGTCTATACGCTTGCGCCCTTCCTAGAAAACGTCGACAAAATGCGGATCTGCCCGGAAGACGAGTTTGGTGCAACGCGTCTGGCAAACCAAGGTACGAGCTACGTAATCAGCGAGTACATTGCGCTGGAGGTCAAAGAAACGGTGCCTTGGAGCGACAAGCAAGAAGTCACTTCTGTTGAGCGGATCGATCAGCTGGGTGCTACGTCGCGGATGATTACCGTGTTCGAGGGAGCCGAGTCGCGCGATCCCGACTCTTTTTTCTACGAACATGCGCATCCCAGCAATTGGTTTCGATCGAACGTGGTCGCGCTACGCTTAAGTTGGCCCAAGCTGCTGCAAGAAATCCAGCCCGATCGGCACCAACGGGACGTGGCCCATTATCTGTACGCAGACGGCCACGTGGAGACTCTCCCCGTGGAGTCCCTTCATGCCTGGGCCGACGCGGGTTACAACTTCGCGCGTCCCGACCAAGGCGTGGATCAATAGGCTCAATAGGTTCAGTTTAATCAGGAAAGGGAAATAATGTTTCAATTCAGATATGCGTCGGTTCTTCTTTTTCTATTTCCGATAATTGCGTTGACAACAGAAAACGCTGACGGACATGGTGAACCGATTGATTTAATAGTAGAAGTGGCGACCAACCGATTGGCGGTTAGTCGGCACGTGGATCATGGTGTTTTTGAATTCTTGGCAGGTACGATTCTTACGGACGAACCTGGGGCCGGTGTGACTGATCCCAGCAACGGCCTGGCGAGCGGCACGGAGATCGGATACGTCGTGACTCAAGACCTGCTGTATTGGGACGGCACCAATTTGGCCCAACCGTCCGCAACACTTTCTATCTTGCCACATGAGGGAGCGGGTTACACGGTCACGGAAACAACGGGTCTACAGACCGGCATTCACTGGGGTACTTACGACGGTTCATTATTCTGGGACGAGCACGCGGATTTCTTCCTCACGCCCAGCTCTGCCCCGCAGGGCGTCTACGGACTTGCCGTACAGTTCGTTGCCGAAGCCTATGGCCCCAGCGAGCCGGTGTTGGTTCCGTTTGTGTACGGTTCGTGGAGCGAAACAGAGATTGACGACGCGATCGAACTTATGGAGTTAGAGGTGCAGCCAATCAGCAATCCGGACTTCGATAACGACGGCCAGTTCGACGTGGTAGACCTTGCCCTGTGGTCTGATGACTATGGCGTCAGCAGTCAAGCGGGACATGGCCAGGGCGACGCCGACGGCGACGGGGACGTGGACGGCCTGGACTTTCTTGCCTGGCAACAAAGAGCTGGGACTACGGTATCCAGTGTTGAGAGCGTGCCAGAACCAGCTTCCCTTCAATTGGCGCTAGCTCTATCGCTGGCTATCGGTACCCACAAAAGATTTCGCGGACGTGAATAATAGGAGTGGCGTCGGTAGCGATTGCACTGCGGACAACGGGGTCTTTGCTGACAGGTTGGACATCGAGAGTTGCAATTTGCCGAAGGCCGAGGCACAATTGCGGCAGTGCAGTTTCCAATCGCTAGTTTACCGTTCATTTCTTAACGCAGCATCATGCCACCACGACTGACCGTTGTTGTATCGCAAAGCCGCAGCCAGAATCCCAAGAAACGGGAGCTGGAAGAAGCGCTCGTTGCCGAGTTGTTGGGCAAGCCGGGAGTCGACGTGACCGTGGTGTCGCATCTGTACGACTTGACTGCCGAGGGAACCGACATGCTCTGCCTGTCGGGCATCACGGACGACTTAGTGGTGTGCAGCTGGCTCTATCCCCGAGGGGCTCGCTGGATCTTGGCGCGCAATGCTGTGTTGGGTCAGGAGGGAATCTCGCTGCTCAAATCGCTGGGCGATGATGAAGAAGATGTCGACGACAGCGATGAACCATCGGAAGAGGATGTGGAGAAGTCGCGGGTGATCGATCAAGTCGAGCTGCCGCAACGTAAAATTTACTGTCTCGATCTGCGGGCTTACGACTCTGCGGCGGTTTTTGTAGAGGAAGTGCAGCGGATCGCAGGGGAACAGCAAACCTCGACCGTCGAGCTGACCGGCTGGATCAACGGCGAACCCAAGCCGGAGCAGATGCAGCGCTATCTTTCCAATGGCAAAAGCCAACAGCAGAACGAGCCGGCGGTCGATCCTCTCGCGATTCCGCATTCCGAACTCCACGCTGCGGATTCCCCGGCCCGTCGTTGGTATCCGGTGATCGATCTAAGCCGCTGCACGAATTGTCTGGAGTGCATCGACTTTTGCCTGTTCGGCGTTTACGGAATCGACAGCCGGGAAACGATCCTGGTGGAGCAGCCCGACAATTGCCGGCAAGGTTGCCCGGCCTGCAGCCGAGTTTGCCCCGAGAATGCAATCATTTTTCCGCAGCACAAATCACCAATCATCGCCGGCAGCCCGGAGGTTGGCGAGAGCCTGAAGATCGATCTGTCGCAGTTGTTCGGAGCGCCCGACCCAGGTGCACCCGGTGCGGAGAAGTCTCTGAAAGTTGCCGCCAACGAGCGCGACGAGCAATTGTTGCTCGCCGGTCGAGAGCCCGTCGGGATGGCGGTCGGCATCCCAAGGCGGCGCCCCGAAACACGAGCGGACTCTGATCCCAAAGACCAGCTGGATCGGCTGATCGATGCGGTTGACCAGGCAGAATTGTAACGGGCCAGCAGGAATCTTGCTGGCCAGACCGAGCAAAAAAAGTAGCCCGAGGGTTGCTCTCCCCGGGCTACTCTACTGGTTTCAACTGGCTTGAAGCTATCCGATCAGGGCGTCGTCGTCGTGATCGTGGTCGCTATCGTCATCGTGGTCGTGGTCGTCGTCGCCATGGTCCTTGCCACAGTCGGCCAACAGGCTGGCCTTGGAAGCGTCGTCGTCGCCGTGGTCGTGACCGTCATCGCCATCGTCGTCGCCGCAGCCGTCTTTGCCACAATGGGCTAGCAGGTTGGACCTGGAAGCGCTGGCGTCGTCGTCGCCGTGGTCGTGATCGTCATCGCCATCGTCGTCGCCGCAGCCGTCCTTGCCACAGTGGGCTAGCAGGCTGGACTTGGCGGCGCTGCCTTCGTCGCTGTCGCCATCGTCGTCATCGCCATCGTCGTCACCATGGTCTTTGCCGCAGTCGGCTAGCAGGCTGAACCTAGTGGCACTGCCATCGTCATCATCGCCGTCGTCATCTCCATCGTCGTCGCCATGGTCCTTGCCACAATCGGCTAGCGAACTGAACCTAGTGGCACTGCCGTCGTCATCATCGCCGTCATCATCGCCGTCGTCGTCGCCCTCGTCGTCACCATGGTCCTTTCCGCAGTCGGCTAGCAGGCTGGACTTAGTGGCACTGCCGTCGTCGTCATCGTCGCCGTCGTCGTCATCTCCATCGTCATCGCCGTGGTCCTTGCCGCAGTCGGCTAGCGAACTGAACCTAGTGGCGCTGCCATCGTCATCATCGCCGTCGTCATCTCCATCGTCGTCGCCGTGGTCCTTTCCGCAGTCGGCTAGCAGGCTAGACTTGGAGGAACTGCCGTCGTCATCGTCGCCCTCGTCATCATCTCCGTCGTCGTCGCCATCGTCGTCGCCGTAGACTTCATAGGTAACATCGTCGGCCAGCAGGCCGGATTTGGAGGAACTGCCGTCGTCGTCCTTGGTGTCGCTGCCGTCGTCGTCACCGTCGTCGTCATCCTCGTCGTCGCTGGCTTTATCACCGTAGTACTCGCTGGAAAGGAGATCGCCGTCCGGGGTCTCCGACTTCTGGACATCACTCTCATCAGCCGTGTCGTCGGCAGTGATCTTCTCGAGCTTGCAGCAGCCCGGGGCGCCCTTGGCCAGTCCGCACTTGGCGCATTTGTCGGCACCTTCAGCACAGCAAGACTCGGTCTTGGCGATCTGACCACAGTGCGTGCAAAGTGCGATGGTGGCGCCGGCTTCCATCTTGCAGCAGCCGGGGGTGCCGGCGTGTAGATCGCATTTCTCGCAAACAGTGGCGCCCTCGGCACAACAGTCGGAAGAACCTTTGATGGCTCCGCAACCACCGCACAAGCTTGCCGGCTTGTAGGCGGCCAGCTTTACGGCGCCGGCATCGAGCCCCGCCTGTTGGTCGGCGGTTGGTTGCGACTCGCTGCAACCCAACGAGACCAGGCAGGCCAGCGAAAGAATGAATAGGGATGTGGTCAATTTCTTCATCGTACGAGACTCCAATCAAAAGGAACTCTTGTAAATCAGCCAACGTTTGGGAGCCGTTCCCTAGTTCCGTTGCGTGGCAACGCCCAGCAGCCCGGCGGAACCAACCGCCGCAAAGCTGACAAGAAGTTATTATAGCGAGTCTCCCTGGCTTCCAAGGTGAAATAGGGTACAAAACGGCCGGTCAATTGTCGGGATGCTGTCACTGGAAAAACGGACGGCGGCGGGAGTCAGACCCTAATTTTCCCGAGTCAGCTTGGGCTCCGTGGAGCGTTGGCTTGAGGCAGCCACCTCGGACGGGTCTAGCCGTTCTCTTGCCTGACGGGCGATCCGAGCCGCCTTGGGAGCCGAATCAGCCAGCACGGTCAGGTGCCCCATCTTCCTCCCCGGCCGAGCTTCGGTCTTGCCATAGAGGTGCAGCCGGACGTCTCCTTCAGTCAAGGCTGCTTGCCAATTGGGTTCATCCGTTTGCCACAGATCGCCCAGCAGGTTGGCCATCGCCGCGGGCGAAACCAGCTCGGTCGAGCCCAACGGCAAGCCACAGACGGCACGCACCTGCTGCTCGAATTGCGACGTCCGGCAAGCTTCGATTGTCAGGTGGCCCGAGTTGTGCGGTCGGGGCGCGATTTCATTGACCAGCAGACGCCCGTTGCCGGTTAGAAAGAACTCGACGCAACAGATGCCAACCAACTCCAGTCGCTCGACGATCGTGCGGCCGACGTCGCGCACTTCATCCCAGAGCGGCTCCAACTCTGCCAGGGGAAACATCGCAACGTCGAGTATGTGGTCGACGTGGTCATTGGCAATCGGGCCGTGAAAGGCGATCTCTCCCGATGGGGACCTTGCAACCAACAGCGACAACTCGCGCTGGTATTCGACCCAGCCTTCGTAGATCGCCGGCAGCTGGTCCAAACGGTTCCAAGCTGCGTCGGCTTGGTCGGCGGAGCGAACCACTGCTTGCCCTTTGCCATCGTAGCCCGAGTCGCATGTTTTCAGTACGGCCGGCGTGCCGACTCGATCGACCGCGGCTGCCAGCTCGGCGGGAGTCGAGACACTGGCGAAAGGTGTGCAGGCGATTCCAGCCGCTTCGAGGAAGCGCTTCTCGCGAAGACGATTCTGTGTGGTTTGCAAGACATCGGCCGAAGGGCGCATCGGTGCGTATTGCGATGCCAGCTGGGTGGCGATGGCAGGAACGTTTTCGAATTCGAGCGTCACGACGTCCACCGCTTGAGCAAATCGGGCAATCGCCTCGGCATCGTAGTAGTCGGCTACCGTCCGAATGTCGCAGACCTGGCTGGCTGGGCAATCGGCTCGCGGCGAGAAGAGGTGCACCCGATAGCCCAACTGGGCCGCGGCGAGCGCGGTCATGCGCCCCAACTGCCCACCGCCCAGCATGCCGAGAGTCGCTCCTGGAAGAATCGGGGGCTGCATTGGCTTGAGGGGTTGTAACGGAGTGTTCTAACGGGAAAGCGAAGTTAGGCGAGCGTTTCACCGCGGACGCGCTCAGCCTGCTCGGTTTGGAAGGTGTGGAGCTGTTCGCGGAGCTCGGGTCGGCTGTTGGCGAGAATTCTCACGGCCAGCAAGGCGGCATTCTTGGCCCCGGCCGTACCGATCGCCAGCGTTCCGACTGGCACGCCGCCGGGCATCTGCACGATTGACAGTAGCGAGTCGAGCCCCCGTAGCGTGCGGCTTTCGATCGGCACGCCCAACACCGGCAGCGCCGTCATCGCGGCAACCATCCCCGGCAGGTGGGCCGCTCCGCCGGCGCCGGCGACGATCACCTCCAAGCCACGCCCTTCGGCCGATTCGGCATATTCACTCATCCACTGCGGTGTGCGATGGGCCGAGACGATCTGACACTCGTGCGGCACGTCGAACTGGCCGAGCATCTCGGTCGCGGCGCGCATCGTTTCCCAATCGCTCTGGCTACCCATGATGACGCCAACCAGCGGCGAAGAGGAAGCGGGCATGACGATGGGTTCTCGACGATAACGGGAGAAACGAGAGCGGTACTCTGAACAAGACCGTTATTGTCGAGCGCTGGCAAGCGATTGTCAACTTGGCGAAAGGTCTTGCTGCGGTTCCAATCAGCCGCGCTGCTGCACGGCGGAACCATGCTGGACGTCGTCGCCCGGGTGGACGACCACGACGTCACCTGCGGTCAAGCCTCCGAGGACCTCCGCCTCCAGGCCGTTTTGCAGCCCCAGTTGGACGGTGCGTTGCAGCGCGATGCCGTCGACCACGGAAAAGACGGCCCAAGACTCGTCAACGCGAAACAGCGCGCTGGTGGGCACCTTCAACACGTCCGTTGCCTCGGCGACGATAATCCGTGCTTCCACGCGGAACCCGTCACCCAGCGCCTGGCGATCATCGGGAGGGTCAATCAGATCGACAATGACGTTGACTCGCTGTTCTTCGACTCCCAGCGTCGAGATTTTCGTGAAAGCCGAGGGCTCGACCAGCCGAACCCGGCCTTGCAGCGTTCGCTTGCCTCCCCAATGTTCCAACAGAACCTGCGCCCCGTCGGGAATCTTCACCGCGTCGCGCGATAGCACGTCGATTTCCACCTCCAAGTCTGTCGGGTCGCCCAGCTCCAGCAACGACGTGCCCGCCTGCACGACGGCGCTGCTCTCTTGAAAAACACGAAGCACACGGCCAGTGATCGGTGAGTGGATCAGGAAATTCCGATCGTGATTGGCGTTTCGGTCTCCGTTATTCTGCGGACGGAAACGGATCAACGCGGCCTTAGCCTGGTCGAGTTCGAATTGGGCGATCTCTTGGGCGAAGCGGGCGGCACGCGTTAGGGCGGTTTGAGTGCGATACTCCAACAGCTTGCTGTCCAACTCGCTCTGTGTCACTGCAGAATTGTTCTTTTCACGGACGTCGCGGGCCCGCTTCAACTCGCTCTCGGCAAATTCTTGGGCTATTTGGCGCTGTTCGAGCGTGGGGACCATCCGTTGCAGTGCGGCCTCGGCCGCCTTCACAAGGGCTTCGGCCTGCGCGATCGTGCGGGCGTCGAGCAAAGCGGGATCGCTAGGTTCGACGACCGCCAGCAACGTATTGCCTGTTTCAACTGCGTCGCCCGGGTCCATCCCTATCCGCAGTAGCCGACCGGCGAGCGGGGCGGAGACGACATAGCGTTCGCGGATTCGCGTCTTGCCGTCCTGGTCGACAGTTACCTGCAACGAACCGGAACTGACGTCCGCCAGATCGACGCGGACTGGTGCCGGGATAAGCCCATAACCGACCGCCGCCAGAATGGCGAGCAGAAAGACCCAGGTCAGCAGTTTTCGAAAGACCGATTTCATAGCTAGTTTTTCGTTTGGGAGGTACAGCGGACAATTGCGACGGCTCTAAGCAGGTTCGCTCGCTATTCGCGGGCCTTCAGCACGGCGATCAAATCTAGTTGATCTAACCGACGCCGGACGAGCAACCCCGATGCGATCGAGGCCGTCAAGACAACCAGGGCGGCCAGGGCGTAGGTGGTCCGTTCGATAACCAACGGGAAGCGGAACAGCTCCAAATCGAGCATCGCCACCACCCCGGCAGCCATCTGATGACCGATCCACAGCCCCAGCGGTATCGCCAACAAGGTAATCACCGCCAGCTCTCCCAGCAAAATCGCCGAGATCTCAGCCCGGGTGAAGCCGATCACCCGCAAGGTCGCCAGCTCGCGGCTCCGCTCGGAAAGCGAGATGCGGGCACTGTTATACACCACGCCGATCGCGATCACGCAGGCAAACAACAGGTTAATCGATTTCATGACTAGCATATTCTCACCGATCGTCTTATTGAAGCTGTCGATCGAGTTCTGTTTGACTGCAACACCAGAGATCTGCGGGACCTGCTTCAGTTCGGTGAACAGGTCGGACTGGTCCTGAGAGTCGACCATCAGGTGGGCGCCGGTGACAAGCGGTCCTTCGCGCATCAGATGATTCAAGGCTCCGATGTCCATGTAGGCCGACACGCCGGCGAAGTCCTGCAACGTGCCCACGACCATTACCTGGCGGACCGGCCGTTTGCCTTCCAACACTTCCACTTGCACGCGTTCGCCAATCTCGATGCCCAAGATGTCAGCCAGCTTGCGCGAAATGAGCAGACCGTCGGGAGGCAGGGCGACCTTGCGACCGTCGATATTCACCAGGCTGTAGAGTTTGCTGCCGGGTGCAATGCCTCGGATACTAACCCGCCGATGCCTCGGCCCGGCGCGCATCCGGGTGGCAACCGATCGGGCCGGTTCGCAATAGGTGACTCCCGGCATGCTGGCGACATCGTAAATCGCCCGCCGGGCCAGCGGCTCGGTCATGACGATCGACATGTCGTAGCGCTGCACGACTCTGAATTGGGCGTCGATCACATAGTTGACCGAATCTTCCATGAAATTGCCCAGCACGATAATCGCAGCGGCCAGCGAAATGGCCAGCACGGAGAGCCCCGTCTTGACCGGATGCCGCTCCAGCTGGCGGACGACCATCCGGGCCACCGGCGACAACAGATGTCCCAGGCGCAACCGTTCGAGAATGGTCGGTCCGTAGCTGGTCGGCACCTCCGGCCGCATTGCCTCGGCCGGCGGCAGCCGCACGGCACGGCGGACAGAGGCCCAAGTCCCAAGAACGGCTGCCGTGATGCTCACTAGCGAGGCAACAAGTACGATCGGGAAAGTCAGGTGGTAATCAAACGCGGGAAACTGGAAGAAGTCGGCATACATCCGCGTCACCCCGCGACCGAACCACGCCCCGCACGGCAAACCCAACAGTAGTCCCAGGCCGACGATCCAGAACACGAGATTGAGATAGTGCAAGCCAATCTCCCGATTGGAGTAGCCAAAGGCCTTCAGCGCGGCGATCTGATCGCGCTGCACGTTGATCGTTCGCGAAAGGACCACATTCAGAAGAAACGCCGCCACGCCGAGAAAGACGATCGGCATGAACAGTCCCATCTGGCGATTCTGCTCGATCTCGTTGTCGACAAACATGTGGGAAGGCTGGTCCTTGCGGAGATAGGCCCCCAAGCCGCCGTAACGTTCGATCAACGTGTCGAGCCGCTGCAGGACGTCTGCCGCAGAGGCTCCCCGAATCAGCGACAGGCTGACGTCGTTAAAGGCCCCTTCCAGGTTGTAGGCGGTCGACAGCGCTTCGTGATTCATCCAAAACACGCCGAAGTGACGGTTGTCGGGGACCAAGTCTCCAGGGCTGATCTCGTAGATGTATTCCGGCGACAAGGCGATGCCGACGATCTTCATCCGTTTGCTACGGCCATTGATCACCGCGCTGATTTGGTCGCCGACCTGTAGGTTGTTGGCTTTGGCAAAGGCTTCGCTGGAGAGCAGTTCGTCGTCGCGGCGCGGTGCAAGCCAACGGCCGCGGCGGAGGTAGAGTTGATTGAGGACCGGCTCGTGGGTATCGGGGACCGAGATCAGCCTACCAGTCGCGGGCTCCTCCAGCCCGGGCACAGAGAGGTTCACCCCTACGACAATCCGCGGCTGCACCCGGGCGACGCCAGGAATTTCGGCAATCCGGTCGGCCAACGTGTCGGGGGCCCGTTTCAGCGAAGCAAAAACCTCCGCAAATCGATAGCGCTGATAGTAACTCTGCTGGCTGAGCTCCAGTGAGTAGAGCATGCTTCGCGAGAGCACAAACAGCGCCACACCGCAAGCGATCACCAAAGAAATGGCAAACGCCTGGCCTTTTAAGTGCCAGAGGTCGCGGAGCGTCTTACGGGTCAGAGAGGTCATGGGTAGCGATGCGCCAACTTACCAATTCAGTTCTTTCGCAGTGCACTTGTGTTGATTCTTTTTCGTGCCGGCGATTTTTCCGTCAAACAGCGAGATCACACGATCGGCCATGTCGGCGATCACCGCATTGTGGGTGATGACGGCGGTAGTGGTCCCCAGTTCGGTATTGATCCGCTGGATCGCTTCGAGCACCAACATGCCGGTGTGGACGTCCAAGGCGCCGGTTGGTTCGTCGCATAATAGAACGTCGGGCCGCTTGGCCACGGCGCGGGCGATCGCCACCCGCTGTTGTTCGCCGCCTGACATCTGGGTCGGAAAGTGGTCCATCCGATCTTCCAAGTCGACCATGGCCAGCGCTTCGGCCGGCTCCATGGGATCGCGGGCGATCTCGGTGATCAGACCAACATTCTCGCGAGCGGTCAGGCTCGGTATGAGATTGTAGAACTGGAAGACGAACCCGACGTGGTCTCGGCGATAGCGGGTCAGGGCTGAGTCGTCGAAGTCAGTCAGCTGCCGGTCGCGGTAATGGACGGTGCCGGCGGTGGGCACGTCCAACCCGCCCAAGATATTCAGCAGCGTGCTCTTGCCGCTTCCCGAGGGACCCAGCAGAACAACGAACTCGCCGGCGTAGAGATCGAGATCGACCCCCCGCAGCGCGTGCACGTCGATCTCGCCCATGTGGTAGACCTTGGTGATCCCCCGCGCCGCGAAGACCGACTTGCTTGTTGTAGAAACATTCATGGTGGGTCTCTGGCAGGCCGGACTGGCAAGTTTGCTGTTACCGCCCAACCTGCTGGCCGGCTTATTGGGCGGCCTGCAAATCGCTTTGAACCATCATTTCCGCCAGCTGGGGCAAGCTGACCTTCGACTCCCAACCGAGCTCCCTGCGGGCCTTGCTGGCGTCGCCCTGCAGGAGGTCGACCTCGGCAGGGCGATAGTAACGCGGATCGATCTCAACCAAGACGCGTCCATCCGGACCACAACCTTGCTCTTGTTGGGCGGTGCCTTTCCAGGTGAGCGGCTGGTCGATCTGGGCGAAGCAGAGATCGCAGAAATGTCGGACCGAGTGCGTCTGGCCGGTGGCGACGACATAATCGTCGGGCTCCTCCTGCTGCAGCATCAGCCACATCGCTTCGACATAATCGCCAGCGAACCCCCAGTCACGCTGGGCGTCGAGATTCCCCAGGAAGAGCCGATCTTGCTGCCCGACCTTGATCCGGGCAGCGGCGCGGCTGATTTTGCGGGTGACGAACGTCTCGCCCCTTCGCGGCGATTCGTGATTGAACAAGATCCCGTTCACGGCAAACATGCCGTATGACTCGCGGTAATTGCGCGTCACATGAAATGCGTAGACCTTGGCGGCAGCGTAGGGACTGCAGGGATAGAATGGGGTTGATTCGGTTTGTGGAGTTTCGATCACTCTGCCATACATCTCCGAAGAAGATGCCTGATAGAATTTGGCGGTGATGCCTTCT
>Ga0315336_1003444_pt1 | contig 21010 bp, 12 predicted proteins | sample ASW5metaG_FD_204512 | JGI IMG/M metagenome (GOLD analysis project Ga0315336, IMG submission 204512) | Ammonia-oxidizing marine archaeal communities from Monterey Bay, California, United States - ASW #5 | ecosystem: Environmental > Aquatic > Marine > Intertidal zone | place: USA: California... | reverse complement strand
GACGGGAACTCTGGCGGCCTCGGCGCACACATGTACCTGGAGATCGACACCAGTGATGTCGGCTCGACCTACCGAGATGGCCTCGCCGGCGGCGGCGTGCGCACCGAGACCGCAATCGACGTCGACTTCGACAACTCCACATTCGAGAACAACGTCAGCGGTGCCCTCGACGGCGGCGCTATCTATATGAACGCTTCGGGTACGCTTTCACTGGTCGACTGCCAGTTCACGACCAACGATTCGAACCTGAACGGCGGCGCGGTCTATCTGGGTACCAACGTCTCGGCGTTCATCACGGATACGACGTTCATGGGCAACACCGCAGACGGAGATGGCGGTGCCGTCACGTGGCTGCCGGGTGGCCTGGCGCCATCACTGACCGTCAGCGGCTCGACCTTCATCTCAAACGTCGCCGACATCGATGGAGACGCCACCGGTGACGGGGGGGCGATCTTCATGGAGAGCAGCGGCTCAGCGTCGATTATCGGGTCGAGTTTTGCCTTCAACAACGCCGAGAACGGTGGTGCGGTCCGCCTGAAGACGGCGCGAGACAGCGTGATGTACCGCAACAACTGGTGCCGAAACGATGCGGCCGCCGACGGTGGCGCCCTCTATGTGGAGTCGGGCGCCCAGACCCACGACCTGCAGAACAACGCCTTCGTCGACAACGACGCAGTCGCCGGTGCCGCGGTGTTCGCCATTGGAGCAACACTGGATGTCGTCAACAACACCGCGGCGGGGAACGACTCCTCCGCGAACCAGGGCGCTTGGTACTTCAACGGTACGACCTTAACTTTCGTGAACAACGCGACCACGCACTCCACAAACCTCGGCCTGTTCACGGTGGGGTCGACCTACACGACTCGAAGCTACAATCACTGGTTCAGCAACGACGGTAGCCACCTCGGCGGCGACTTCAACGACGGCGCCGACCTCGGTCAGCCCGGGACGCTCCTCGACGTGGACCCGCTATACGTGAGCTACACCGAAGACGCCATTTGCGACGACGAGCTGTGGCTCCGAACCAATCCTCCCTATGCGTCGGACAGCCTCCTCATCGACGCGGGGAACCCGGCCCTGTTCGACAACGGCGACCCCCTCAATCCGAGCGACATCGGTGCGTTCGGCGGAGAGGAGATGGACGCAGACCTGTTCTTCGACGGCGACGGCGACGGCTTCTCGGCGGCGACCGGAGACTGCGACGACAACGACATTCTCGTGTTTCCGGGCGCTATCGAGAACCAGGGCGATGGCGTCGACCAGGACTGCGACGGCCTCGAGGAGTGCTATCTCGATGCCGACGACGATGGCTTTGGCGACGACGCGGCGACCATCGTGCTGAGCTTCCCGCTCGACTGCTCCGCCGCCAACGTCTCCGGTACAGCCGACGACTGCGAAGATGGTCTGCCGCTGATCAATCCCGCTGCCATCGAGATTACCGCGGATTTCACCGATCAGGACTGCAACGGCTTCGAGGATTGCTACGAAGACCTCGATGGCGACTTCCACGGCAGTGCGGTTGTCGTTCCGTCAGCACAGTTGAACTGCATCGCTCCAGGTGTGTGGTTCCTCGGCGACGACTGCGACGACACCAATCCGGCCATCAACCCCGACGCCAGCGAGCTCACGGCGGACGGAGTGGACCAGAACTGCGATGGCGGCGAGCAGTGCTACCTCGATGGCGATGGCGACGACTACGGTCTGCCGGCCACCTTCCCCAGCGCGGATCTGGACTGCGACGACGCTCTCGAGGCCTACAACAGCCTGGATTGCAACGATCTCGACAGCCAGATCAACCCGATTGCAGTCGAGATACCGGCCGACCTCGTCGACCAGAACTGCGACTCGAACGAGGACTGTTACCTCGACGCCGACAGCGACGGTCACGGCGTCACGCCCACCGCGATCATCGTCTCGGTCGGCAACGTCAGCTGCGCCAACGAGGTCAACGAATCCACCCTCAATGACGACTGCGACGACACCAATCCGTTGGTGAATCCGTCCGAGGCCGAGATCGTCGCCAATGGCGTGGACGACGAGTGCGACGGGTTCGAACTCTGCTTTGTAGATGGCGATGGCGACACCTATGGCGACATCGGGGGCGGCACGATCGCCTCGGGGAACCTCTCTTGTCTCGACGGGGGAGAGTCGCCATCGGCCGACGACTGCAACGATGGAAACCCGGCCATCCACCCCAACGCGGCAGAACTCACCGGCGATCGCGTCGACTCGGATTGCGACGGCTTCGAGAGTTGCTTCGACGACGTCGACAGCGACGGCTTCGGCACCACGAGTACCCATCTCTCGACCAGTGTCGACTGCGATCTCGGCTCCGAGTCGCTCTTGAATACCGACTGCGACGACGCCGATCCATTCACGAACCCGCTCGCGACGGAGATCGTGGCGGACGGCAAGGACCAGACCTGCGACGGTTTCGAGGAATGCTATGCCGACGACGACGGCGACAGTTTCGCCGGCGACATCGCCACCGCGCTGTCGGCCTCTCTGACCTGCACCGGCGTCGGCATCAGCGCGACCATCGACGACTGCGACGACGTCGATCCGGCGATCTTCCCCGGCGCTGTCGAGATCCCGGCCGACGACACCGATCAGAACTGCGACGGGGTAGAGGACTGCTACGAGGATCTAGACGGTGACACCTACGGGAGCGGCGTCATCGCCACGTCGGTGGCTCTGGACTGCACAGACCCGAATCGGTCCCCGCTGACCACCGACTGCGACGACACCGACATCGCGATCCATCCCGCGGCAATAGAAGGCGTCGCCGATGGCGTCGATCAGAACTGCGATAACCAGGAGGAGTGCTACGCCGATGCCGACGGGGACACCTACGCCGGATCCACCACGACGGGCCTCACCCCGCAGATCGACTGCAACATCGTCGGCTTTGGCCCCATCCCAGACGACTGTGACGACACCAACCCGGCCATCAATCCCGCCGCCGCAGAGATCCCCGCCGATCTGGTCGATCAGGACTGCAACGGTCGCGAACTCTGCTTCGTGGACGCCGACAACGACACCTATGGAACCACCTCGACGCAGCTGTCCGTGGACATGTTGTGCCTGACCATCCGCGGGCACTCGCTGAACAACCTCGACTGCAACGACGGCAATCCCGACGCCTATCCGGGCGCCTTGGAGTTGGTGGCCAGCGGCATAGACGAGGACTGCGATGGCCGTGAGATCTGCTTCGACGACGGCGACGATGACGGGTTCGGCATCAACGCCCAGGTGGACTCGCAACCGGGGGACGAGACCTGCGCCGGCAGCAATGTGGCACTCACCAACGACGACTGCAACGACATCAATGCCACAATCTTCCCCGGGGCCCTGGAGCTTCCCGCCAATGGCGTCGACGACGACTGCGACACCATGGAGCTCTGCTACGAGGACGGCGACCAAGACACCTTCGGCAGCACGCTCACGATCCTGAGCCCGGATCTCGTCTGCACTGATCTCGGCGAGTCGATCCTCAGCGACGACTGTGACGACACCGACCCGACTCGCTACCCGGGCGCGCCCGAAGTGGTGGAAGACGGTATCGATCAGGACTGCGACGGCTTCGATCTCCAGGGTTGTTTCCAGGATCTGGACGGCGACGGCTTCGGTTCCGGCCTGGTGATCGGCTCCAACGATCCGACGTGCAGCGGAGTAGGGGAGTCCCTGCTCCAGAGCGACTGCGACGACAGCAACGCGGCGATCAACCCGAATGCAAACGACTACTGCGACGGCGTCGATGACAACTGCGATGGATTCGGCGGGCCGACGTCGGACGAAGACACCGATGGGCTCGACTGGATTACGGAGGTCGCGCTTGGGCTCGACGGGTGTCTCTTCGACTCCGACGGCGACACGCTGGGCGACGGCGATGAGCTGAACATCCTGCTCACCGACCCGGGCAACTCCGACTCGGACGGCGATGGGGTCGACGATGGCGTCGAGGTCGGTGGCAACCCACTCAATCCGACGAATACCGACGGCGATGGTCTCATCGACGCGCTCGACGACGACGACGACGACGATGGGGTGCCAACGCTGGCCGAAGATCGCAATGCGAACGGCGACCCCACCGACGACGATACCGACAGCGACGGCTTCCCCGACTACCTCGACACCGACGACGACGGCGACGGCCTGCTCACGCTGGACGACGAGGATCTGAACCGGGACGGCGACCCGACCAACGACGACTGGGACGGCGACGGCGTGCCCAACTACCTCGATCTCGACGACGACGGAGACACCATTCCCACCGCCGATGAGATCCCGGTTGGCGGCGATCCATTCAGCCTCGATGGCGACGGTGACGGCATCCCCGACGAGTTCGAGTGGGTGTTCGGAGACACCGATGGCGACGGCATCTTCGACATCGGAGACGGTGACGACGATGGCGACGGCATCGCGACCATCGAAGAGGGAGATGGGTTCGCGGACGCGGACGGCGATGGCATACCGAACTACCGGGATCTCGATTCTGACAACGACGGCAAACTCGATGAGACTGAGGGCACTGGCGACGACGATGGCGACGGCATCCCGAACTTCATCGACCCCGATGACAACGACGGCGGTGCCGCGGACAACGACGGCGACGGCATCATCACCTCCGACGAGAGAGATATCGGTTCCGATCAGCTCGACCCGGACACAGATGGCGACGGCGTCGACGACGGCACCGAGATCGTCGATCCGCTCAACCCCCTCGACACGGACGGAGACGACCTCGAGGACGTGTTCGACACCGACGACGATGGCGACGGCATCGACACCCGCGATGAGCTCGGGCTCGAGTGCCTCGACGGCAGCGATGTTCAAGTCCTGGTCCGCCCAGGCCCGATTCCGGAGATGTATTTCCTCTGCGACGACGGCACCGAGCTCGGCGCCCGCAGCTACCAGGACACCGACAGCGATGGCATCCCCGACTACCTCGACGCCGACGACGACGGCGACGGCATCCCGACTCTCGACGAGGACGTGAACGGCGACGGGGACTGGACCGACGACGACATCGATGGCGACGGCATCCCCGACTACATCGATCTGTCCGACGACGACGGCCCCCTGGGCGACCTCGACGACGACGGTCTGGCCAACGCCGCCGAAGAGGGCGACGACATGGACCCGACGTCTCCCGATTCCGATGGAGACGGCGTGCTCGACGGCCTCGAGTACCAACACGGTGACACCGACGGCGATGGCATCATCGACCCCCTCGACACGGACGACGACGGCGACGGAATCGACACCCTCGAGGAGGGAATGGCCGACACCGACGGCGATGGCGTCCCGAACTACCTCGACGAGGACTCCGATGGGGACGCGAAGTCGGACGAAGAAGAGGGGACCGGGGACGACGACTGCGACGGTATCCAGAACTATGTCGACTCCGACGACGCCGACCACTCGTGCGGCGACAGCGGCCTGAGCAAAGGTGGCAGCGATGTGATCACCAACGACGGCGGCTGTGGTTGTGACGGCGGCGGCTCGGCGGGTGGCGCGTGGTGGTTGGTAATCGGTGCACTCTTGGCTATTCGACGAAGGAAGACAGCCTGACGGACTTGATCCTGTCGGCCGGATTTCTGGCTTTTGCCGCGCAATCTGGATTCCTCCAGGCCGTGGAGGAGTGCGGGCTCGATGTCGGGGGAGTCTGTGGGACATCCTCGGGCGCCCTCGTGGGTGCGCTCTGGTCTGCGGGCATGCCTGCGGAGCGCATCTACACCGAACTGTGCGGGCAGCAGCCCATCGGATTTGTTCGCCCCCACATGCGAATCTGGAAGGGCATGTTCACCCTCGACGCGGTGGTTGCCCGTCTCCGGCGCGATCTGCCCGCGACCTTCGACGAGCTGGAGCGCCCCTTTGGCGTCGGTGTCGTGGACGCCGGTCGCCCGCGACTGGTGACGCGGGGAGACCTGCCAGCGGCAGTCGCGGCGAGCTGCGCGATTCCCTACCTGTTTACCCCGATTATCTTCGATGGCCGGCGCCTCTCGGATGGTGGCGAATTGGACCGGACCTTCTTCCGCGCCTGGCGTGGGCATAGACCATCCTCGGAGGTGACCATGCATCTCGTCGACCGCTCCATGGGCGCTGCCTGCAACGACGACCTCTCGACGATCGAGGTGGTGCGTTCTGCGGCATCAGGGGCACAGTTCTGGAACCTCGGAGACACCCGCTCCCGCTTTGAGGCGAGCTATCAGCGTGCCCATGCAGTTTTTTCCGAGCGTGCAGAGGATTCAGAGATTTCTCGGGCATGAGCCCAGGGGCCTATCATCGAGCATCGAAGGTGTATGTGAACCACGTCATTCTGTGACGAGCACTTTTCTCCAAGCCGCCTCATTCACGGCGGTTAGCTTTGCCGACCGGAGTAAAGATGGCAGGCATCGTTGAACTTCATCAGGTGGTCAAAGACTACCCTCTCGGCAAGACCGTGGTGCACGCCGTACGCGGGGTCGACCTCGTCATCGAGAAGGGCGAGTTCGCGGCCATCGCCGGGCCGTCGGGCAGTGGCAAGACCACCATCTTGAACATGATCGGCTGCGTCGATGTGCCGACGGCCGGACGCGTCGTCGTCGATGGGCAGACCACCGGGGCCCTAAGCGATCGAGAGCTGACGAAGCTTCGGCTGCACCGGATCGGATTCATCTTTCAGACATTCAACCTGATCAACGTGCTGGATGTGGCTCAGAACGTGGAGTTTCCGCTGCTGTTGCAGGGTGGCCTGTCGGCAACCGACCGGCGCAAGCGGGTCGAAGATCTCCTCGAAAAGGTCGGTCTGAAGGATCAGATCACCCAGCGCCCCAACGAGCTCTCGGGCGGACAGCGCCAACGGGTCGCCATTGCCCGCGCGCTGGTGACCCAACCGGCCATCGTGCTCGCCGACGAGCCGACAGCCAACCTCGACTCGACCACCGGGGCGGCCATCATCGACCTGATGAAGGAGCTCAACGCCCGCGACAAGACCACCTTCATCTTCTCTACCCATGACCACGCCGTCATGGAGCAAGCCCAGCGCATGATTCAGATCATGGACGGCAAAGTAGCGGAATCCTAAGTGGATGTGCTTCGCCTGATCGGGGTGCTGGCTTGGCGATCACTGCTGGCCCACCGCATCAAGAGCGGCTTTGTAGGGCTGCTCTTGTTCTCCGGCACGTTTCTGGTCGTCACCGGCAGCGCCATCTCCCGCAGTGTCGAGCGCACGATGGAGACGGCCATCACCGGCTCGCTGGCCGGGCACATGCAGATCTACGACAGCGAGGCGCCCGACCCCCTCGAGGTCTTCGGCGGCATGGGCATGGGCCAGGCCGATGTCGGCGAGGTGCCGGCTTTCGAGAAGGTGGCCGAGGTGCTGTCGAAGATCGACAATGTCGACACCGTGGTGCCGATGGGCATCACCAACGTGACGGTGTTCGGGCGCAACGACATCGACAACGTACTCAATGGCCTCCGCGACGGGGTGCGCGAAACCGATCGCGACGAGATCGAGGCCAACGTCGCCCGAACCCGCAGCATCGTCGAGGGCATGGCCGCCGAGTCCGAGAACCTGGAGTTGATCGCCAATGAGTCGGTGGCTGCCGAGGCCAGCCGCAAGCTGAAGAGGGTCCAGAATCCCCGGTTCTGGGATGCCTTTGCCCCCGACGCCGAGCCCGGAGACGCACTGACGGCTCTCGACTGGTTGGACAGCAACATCGCCCCGATGGCGTCGGACGGTGAGCTGCTCTACATCCGCGTGATCGGTACCGATCCCGCCGCTTTCGAGAGGTCCTTCGACAAGTTCTACATCGTCGACGGACAGACTATCGAGCCCGGACAACGCGGCTTCCTGTTCAGCAAGCGGACCTACGAGACCATCGTCAAGAACAAGGTCGCCCGCGAACTCGACGAGGTCTACGAGGCCGTCGTCGAGGACGGAAAGACCATCGCCGACGACGACGTGCTCTCCCTGACCATCGAGCGGAACGTCAAACAATACCGGCGCATTGTCTACCAACTGGATCCGGCAGATGTCGACGCGCTTGCCGACGAGTTGGCGGCGTTTCTCGGCGAGGAGGCGGACATCGAGAAGCTCGTGCAGTCCTTTCTCGCGGTCGACGACAGCAATATCGCCGAACGACACGCCTGGTTCTACGAGCACATTGCGCCGAAGATCAACCTCTACGAGTTCCCGGTTGGCGGCACCATCACGATGCGGTCGTTCACCAAGTCGGGGTACATGCGGTCGGTCAAGGTTCCCATCCTGGGCACCTATGAACTCGAGGGCCTCGAGGACGCCGGCGTCGAGGCGGCTAGCAACATCTGCGATCTGGTGACCTTCCGCGAGCTCTACGGCAAGATGACCGACGCTCAGATGGCCGAGCTCGACGACATTCGCGGCTCCGTTGCCGCCTCCGACGTGAGCCGCGAGAGCGCCGAGGACGATCTGTTCGGTGGCGGCTCGGATCTGGTTGCAGCGGCGCCCGAGGCCACCTTCGATCCGGAGGTCGACGCCGCCGAAGAAGATCTGGTGCTCGATGTCCGCAAGATCGATCCCAACGAGCGCTACGACACCAAGCAGCTCGAAGAGGGGCTGGTCCTCAGCGCCGCCATCCTCCTCAGAGATCCGACGAGACTCACCGAGACCCTGGCCGAGGTGCAGGAACTCGTCGACAGGGAGGGGCTCCAGCTCCAGGTCATCGACTGGCAGACCGCCGCTGGCATGACCGGCCAGTTCATCGTCGTCATGCGCCTGGTCCTGTTTGTGGCGCTGTTCATCGTCTTCCTCGTCGCCTTGATCATCATCAACAACGCCATGGTGATGGCCACCACCGATCGCGTCGCCGAGATCGGGACCATGCGGGCCATCGGCGCACAGCGACTGCTCGTCGTCACCCTCTTTGTGCTCGAGACCGTCATCCTCGGCCTCGCCGCAGGAGGGCTCGGAGCGGCCACCGGTGTCGGGGTCGTGAAGTTCCTCGGCAGCGCCGGAATCCCCGCCGGAGCGGACATCATGGTCATGCTCTTCGCCGGGAGCGCGCTCTACCCGACGGTCGACATACTCGACGTCGGTTTTGGCATGGTGGTCGTCATCGGCGTGGCCGTACTCTCCACGCTCTACCCAGCCGCACTCGCCGCTGGCGTTCGGCCCGTAGTCGCGATGCAGGGGAAGGAATGAAGGTCGTCATCAGCATCGCGCTGCGGAACCTCATTCAGGCGCGTCGGCGCACACTGCTCCTGTCGACGGCCATCGGCATGGTCACCACACTGTTGGTCGTGCTCCTCTCGATCTCGGCGGGAATCGAGGACAACCTCGTCTCATCGGCCACGACCCTCGGTGGCGGGCACGTCGTGGTGGCGGGCTTCTACAAACAGACGCCGACGGCATCGAGTGCGGTGGTCACCAACGCGGCCGAGATGAAGAAGATCATCGAGGAGAACACGCCGAACCTCGACTACGTCATCGACCGACACCGCGGGTGGGGAAAGGTCGTCAGTGACACCAAGTCCATCCAATCCGCACTTGCTGGCGTCGATGTCGCCCAGGAGCAGCGGCTCATCGACCGGCTGGTGATGGCAAAAGAGTCCGAGTACTACACCGATGGGCGGGACGAGGTCTTTGGGACCTTCGAGGACCTCGGAAAGGGCGGCCAGGTGGTGTTGTTCACCAACCAGGCCCGACGCCTCCAGGTTCGAGTCGGCGATGCGGTGACGTTCCAGGTCGAGATGTCTGGCGGGCAGACCAACACCCGCGATCTGACCGTATGCGCAGTCGCCCGGGACATCGGCATGCTGTCCAGCTGGAGCATGTTCCTCGCTCAAGAGGACGTCCGCCAGCTGTACAGCTTGAACGAGGACGCGACCGGCGCTCTCTGGGTCTACCTCGACGATATCGACGACGCGACCTCGACGATGGGTCACCTCCGGACGGTCTTTCAGGACAAGGGCTACCGGGTCATGGACCACCAGCCCGCACCCTTCTTCTTCAAGTTCGATGTCGTCGCCGGAGAGGACTGGGTCGGGCAGAAGCTCGATCTCACCATCTGGAAGGACGAGGTCTCCTTCCTGCTCTGGGCGATCACCGCCTTCAACACCGTGACCTGGTTCCTGATCGTCGTCCTGGTGGCGATCATCGCGGTCGGCATCATGAACGCGCTCTGGAACTCGGTTCGCGAGCGGACTCGGGAGATCGGCACTATGCGGGCGATCGGCATGACCCGATCGGGCGTGCTCGCCCTCATTCTCTTCGAAGCCCTGTTCCTGGGGCTGTTTGCCACAACCGCCGGTGCTCTGGTCGGCGTCGCCGTGGCGTTGGGCGTCGATGCCGCCCACATCGCTGTTCCGGTAGAGGCGATGGAGATGATTCTCCTGTCCGATACCCTGCATCTGGCCATCAATCCGATGCAGTTGGTACAGGCTGTGGGCCTATTGACCCTGTTTACGGTGTTCTCTGCCATATGGCCGGCCGCCCGCGCTGCGCGCATGCCGCCGGTTACAGCCATCCACCAGGTGGAGTGACCATGTTCCTGTCCGCTCTTCTCTTCTTCTCGACCGCGTTCGGAGCCCCGTCTCTCGACGAGATGGTCGGCATGCTCAAGACCATCGACGACCGCACCGAGAACAACGGCGACTACAAGTCCATCGTGTTCATCGAGCAGAAGGAGCGGGACAAATCCGACCTGGTCTTCCAAGCGATGGTCTACCGGCGAGACGAGGCCGACAAGCTCGCGATCTTGATGACCAAGCCCTCCACCGAAGCCGGCAAGGGCTACCTGCGGGCGGACAAGAACCTGTTCTTCTACGACCCGGCGGTCGGCAAGTGGGAGCGGCGGACCGAGCGCGAGCGTATCGGGGGGACCAACTCCCAACGCCAGGACTTCGACCAGTCCCGGCTGCACCAGGAGTTCGACCCGACCTACGAGGGAGAGGACACACTGGGGAAGTTCACCGTCGACCACCTCAAGCTGGACGTGAAGGACGGTGTCGACGTCGCCTACCCGGTGGTGCAGCTGTGGCTCGACCAAAGCACCGGTAATGTGCTCAAGCGCCAGGACTTCGCCCTTTCGGGGAAGCTGATGCGGACGACGTACTACCCGAAGTACCAGACGCTCTACAGCGAGACCAAAGAGGCCGACGTCTATTTCGCCAAGGAGATCCGTATCTTCGACGAGATCGAGAAGGGCAAGAACACGACCATCATCGTGCAAGAGGTCGATCTTCGCGCCCTGAGCGACAGCATCTTCACCAAGGCCTGGCTGGAGAGCAAGAGCCGATGATCCTCGCCTTCTTGGCGCTCCTCGCGACGGCGCAGGACGAGGTCGAGGATCGCGAAGACGACATGTTCGGCGGTTCCGAGGACTCAGACGACTCAGACGACGACAGCAACCGCGAAGACGACATGTTCGGCGGCGACACGGACGAAGGGGGCAGGGAAGACGACCTCTTCGGACAGTCCCTCGAGCCCCAGAGCACGACCGCCGCCGACCTGCTCGCGAAGATCGAAGACGCCGACGACAACTTCCAGATCGGAGGCAGTCTGTGGCTGCGCATGCAGGGTGCTGTGGCCGACAAGAAGTTCAGTGGCCCCGACGACATCGCGCTGACCAGCCCCAACCTGCTCACCCTCTTTGCCGACGCCCGTCCCAACGACCGGGTTCGTGCCTACGTGCGTGGCCGCCTCCAGCACGACTGGACGGTCATCGAGTCCGACGACGCCGCTGCGGAGGATCTGCTCTTTGGTGCCGCTGAGCAGAACACGGTGCTCCTCGATCAGATGTGGATCAAGTTCGATGTGAAGCAGAGCCTCTTCACCACCATCGGTCGCCAACGCGTGAAATGGGGGGCGGGCCGGTTCTGGAATCCCACAGACTTCGTCAACCAACAGCGTCTGGATCCCCTGGCGATTCAGGACCTGCGGATCGGCGTCTCCGCCGTGAAGCTCCACCTGCCCATCGAGTCGGCCGGAGCCAACTTCTACGCCCTGGCCAATCTCGACGAAGCCACCGCGCTCGACGAGATCGGAGGCGCTTTCCGCGGCGAGATCGTCTTCGGACAGACCGAGTTCACCGTGTCCTCGGCGCTCCGAAAGAACAACCCGGTGCGCATCGGCGCCGACGTCTCCAGCGGCGTGTCGATCCTCGACGTCCGCGTAGAGGGCGCGGTGATTCACGGCGACGAGAGCCTGTATTGGCGGGGTCAACTCGACCCGCCCAATCTCGCGTTTCCCAGCGAGCGCGATCGGTCCGACGACTGGATCCCCCAAGTCGTTGCAGGCGTGGAGTTCTCGGCCCGCTACAGCGACCAGGACAACATCTCCTTCGGCGCCGAGTACTTCTACAACGACGCCGGCTACAGCAACTCCCGGCTGTACCCCTGGATGTTCTTCACGGGCTCGTACACGCCGTTCTACGTCGGAAGGCACTATCTGGCGGCCTACAGCATGCTCGCCGGGCCCGGTCGGTGGGACGACCACAGCTTCACGGCCAGCTACATCACCAACCTCTCCGACAGCAGCAACGTCGCCCGCCTGGACTACCGAGGGAACGTGCTCACCTGGTTGGACGTGAACGCCTTCTACTCGATGAACTTCGGCGGCAATGGCGAGTTCCACTACCGATTGAAGATGGATCCGGTGCCCGAGTTTGCCCTGCCCCTGTTGGATGACACCGAGCTGGAGCCCTACAAGGATGTCCTGGCGGAGAAGATCCTCGTTCCCGCGCCGCTTGCGACATTCGGCTTGGGAGCTTCGGTCCGGTTCTAGCTAGAAGATCAGCCGCCCGCCGAGATGCCCGCCATACGTCTCGTTGAACGCGACATTCAGGTGCCCATAGCCAGCCAACGGCCCGAGCTTGAGCTGTCCGCCCGCGAAGATGCGCGGCACGTACTCGTCGGCCACTCCATTGGCGCTGAACGCGAGTGACGCGGTGCCGAGTTTCTCGTTCTTGAGGCCCAGGTCTTTGACGCTTCCCTCGATCGGCCCGTTCAGATCAGCCGTCAACCCACTCGTTCCAGTGGGGTAGATGTCGAGGGCGGCGCCCAGATAGGCGGTGGCGATGGCGATTCGGAAGTTGCTGGAGACCTCGATGGGGATCGAGGTGGCGCTCGCGGCGAGACCGTACTCGCCCGCAGCGGTCCAGGTGAGGGTGCCACCGTCGATGGGGGCGTCCAGCGGCAGCTCTTGCTTCAGCTTCAGCTCGTAGCCCGAGTACTCGAAGCCGCCCGTGACATCGATTCCGCCCCACTCGGTGATCTTGGCGTTGGCGCCGCGGATGATCTTCACCTGCATGTGGGCGCCGGCGTTGTACATGGTCCCGCCGAAGATGTCTCCTCCGGGCAGGGGCATGTAGAGGCCGTTCGCGAAGACCCGGAAACGCTTGCTTGCCGCCTTCTTCTCGCTGGCCATCAGGCCGAGGTTGATTCCGGCCATCAGGGTGACGTGGGCTGCGAAACCGCCCTGGGGAAGGGTTTCTTGCCCCTTCTTGAAGCTGAAGCCGGCGCCGTTGAGGGCAGACGACGCGTTGCCCCCGACGACGAGTTTCTTGAAGTTCGACGCGTAGTCGACGCCCATGCCCTTGTTGGCCATTGCCTGCGCCTTGGCCATCGAGTCCAGGAAGCCGTTGACGCCGTCGAGCTTGAGCTCGTCGGCCATGCCCGCGTTCACGTCGTCTTCGATGAGCGCGTCATCGAGACCGGCGTCCTGGGCGGCCTGGTTGAGCTCGACGTCGATGGTCTGTCCCATCGCGAGCCCCGGCATCATCAACACCAGGACCGCTACCAAAGTGGGCTTCATGAATCCTCCAATCACGGTCACGATACCCAAACGGGTCGGCGCCTTGCAGAAACTAACTGTGGAGGTGGCCGGGGGTGGCCGGGCTGACGTGGCACCGGGCCTGGCCAACAAGCACTATTCCTCGCGCTCGTCCATCTTTCCGTCGCCGTCGATGTCGCGGCCGGTGCGGATCACGTCGCCGTCGGCGTTGAAGCGTTCCCAGACATCGACCTTGCCGTTGCCGTCGGTGTCGCGCTCCTTGCGGTCGAGGCGGGGTTGGCTGTCGACGCTGTCCTGCTTGTAGTACTTCCAGACATTGGCCACGCCGTCGTAGTCGGTGTCGTACTCGGACATCACTCGCCAACCGGACTGGTAGTGATCGGTCCAGTCGAAGACGCCGTCGTAGTCGCCGTCCATTTCCTCTTTCTCGAGGCGCCCCTCGTCGTCGAAGTAGGAGATGACGTCGATTTTGCCGTCTCGGTTGAGGTCGATCTCTTTCTTGACCAACAGGCGCGGCGCGTCGGCGCGCTCGCGGTAGTAGTTGTAGATCTCGGGTTTCTGATCGGCGTCGAGATCGATGGACTGGCGAACCAGCCCCTCCTCGGACATCTCTTTCTCTTTGACCTTGGAGGCGTAGATGCTTTCGTCGTCGCCGGCGGCATTTGGACCGTTCTTTTTTCCACATGCGGGGAGGAGCAAGCCGATCAGGCCAATGGAAAGGAGGGTCGTTTTGTTCATGGTCTTAAACATATCGGCCGCTGGGCTCCAAGCAAACAGTCACACTTCGACTTTGCGTGGTAACTTCTCGACGGAATGGAGGCTTCGTGTCCGCTGCCGGGCGGTTGATCATCGTCGATGACGAGCCGGTCATCCTCAATTTGCTGACTTCGGTTTTCGACGACGAACCGTACACGGTGATCTCCTGTAAGGACGGATCTACCGCACTTTCGGCGATGGAGTCGGGGGGCGTGGACGTGCTCCTCACGGACAAGAATCTGCCCGATATCGGCGGTCTCGAACTCCTTCAGCACGCCAAGCGTCTGCAGTCCGATGCCGAGGGCATCATCATCACTGGATACGCGTCATTGGATACGGTTCTGGCGGCGATGCAGCTCGACGCCTTCGACTACATCGTCAAACCGCCCAAAGACATCTTCGACGTGAAGCGCAAGGTCAAGCAGGCGTTCAACAAGATCGACATGGGACGAGAGAACCGGCGCCTCATGGGCCAGCTCACCGAGCGCAACGACGAGTTGGAGAAGGCGCTGAGTGATCTCAAGGAGATCCAGGCCGAGCTGATCCAGTCCGAGAAGCTCGCGGGAATCGGCACCCTTGCCGCCGGAATCGCCCACGAGATCAGCTCCCCGCTGTTCGGCGTCATGGGGCTCGCCGAGGCGATCGTCGAGGAAGAGGACCGCGAGCTCGTCAACGGCTACGCCAAGGAGATCGTCGATTACTCCAGGACGATCAAAGACATCGTTCTCCAGCTCTCGGGCTACTCGCGCTCTGCGCAGATGGAGTACCACACCACCATCGACCTTCCGAAAGTCATCGAAGATGCGGTCAAACTGGTGACTCGTTCTCTGTCGATCCATCCGGAGACCGTCAGCATCGGTGACGCCGAGGACGAGCTGTTCGTGAATGCGCGCACCAGCGAGCTGCAGCAGGTCTTCGTCAACCTGGTCAAAAACGCGGTCGAAGCTGTGGCCGAACACTACGGCGAAGAGGGTGGCGGTCACGTTCGCGTCACCTGCGGCAAGACCGACAAACACGTGTGGGCGCGGGTCACTGACAACGGCCCGGGCATCGATGCCGAGGGGCGCAGCGTGATCTTCGATCCGTTCTACACGACCAAACCACCGGGCCGCGGAACGGGACTCGGGCTGAACATCGTCTATCGAATCTGCACCAAGTACCGTGGAACCGTCGCGGTCGAAGACGCTGAAGGAGGCGGTTCTGCCTTCCTGGTGCGCTTCCCGATTGACGACGACTGACCCATGAAACTGTGGATCCGACTGGCCGTCGCGCTGGCGGCTGTGGCAGTGGTTCCCCTGATCCTGTTGACGTTCTTCGCGACCGATCGGGCGCAGGAGAAATCAGATGAGGCGGCCGCGGCGGCTCTGGAGCTCGAAGCTCGGATGTACGCCACGCAGGTCTCCCAGTGGACCGACGATCAGGCGATCTTCCTCAAGGGTTGGTCGACCGTTTACTTCGACGGACTGCACGAGATGCCCGATGAGCATCGACAGGGCCTGTTGCGCGCCATCTACCAGTCGATGAAGTCCGCGATCGTCGTGACGCTGGTGGACGAAGACGGGCTCGCCCTGGTGCAGCCAGCGTTCCTCGAGGTCGCCCCTGATCGCGCGTCGGCCAACGGTTTGCGCGCCCAGGAGCTCGTCAACAAACTCCCCATCAGCGACGTTCTCGCCAACCCCAAACGCGTCCAGATCGGCGACCCCTACCTGCCGGGCGGATCGACACTTCCGTCGGTGCCCATTGCCGTGCTCGCCAGCAAAGGGCTCGACGGCGCCGACCCGCTCATCCTCGGAGCTGAGGTCAGCCTCACGGTTCTCCAAGAAGCGTCGGCCCAATCGGACTACGCCCATGTGGTGATCGATGGCGGCGGGGCAGTACTCCATGTGGACGACGCGAGCTTTGTCATCGAGAAGCTACTTCGGCCTTTGATTTTGACGAAGTCTCACTTCTCTTATGAGCATCCCGCTCAGGGTCGAATTCAGGGCGCGTCCGCTCCCATGGAGCTCGGCTGGACCTTCTTCGTCCTCAAGCCGCATATCCCCGAGCCCTTTCCGGTCCTGTACGTCTCGGTGGGCTTCCTGATGATCGCCCTGGCCGTGTGGGCCGCAAACTGGGCGGCCGGGTGGATCTCGGACCCCATCGCGACACTGCGAGATTCCTTCCTGCGTGTCGCGGATGGGGACTATGGGCAGTCTGCCGATGCCGAACGCACCGACGAAATTGGAGAGCTCGCTCGGGCGTTCAATCACATGTCGGAGCGCTTGGCGGGCAACCGCCTGGAGATTCGCGCACAGCAGGAGGAGATCGAGGCATTCAACGTCGAACTGCAAGATCGAGTGGAGCGTCGCACCCAGGAACTTCGCGATGCCCAGGAACAGCTGGTGCGCTCTGGCCAACTCGCAGCGGTCGCCGAGGTTGGCGCCGGATTGGCCCATGAGCTGAACAACCCGTTGGCGGGGATCCTCGGGATCGCACAGATTCTCCGGCGTAAACACAAGGGCAAGGCCGATGAGGGATTGCTGCACGACATCGAGATCCAGGCCGATCGCTGCCGCGACGTCGTTGCGGCAATGCTGCGATTCTCCTCGGGCGAAGTGGACCATGGACGGGCGCCCGTGGTAGATCTACGTGACGTTCTCGTCGACGTCTGCAACCTGGTGCGCGGTCCATTTCGTCAGCGAGGAGTGGCTCTGGAATTGGTCGACATCGACAAAGAACTGCCCGTTCGTATCGATCCCGTGCACGGGAGTCGCATCCTCGTGCAGATCCTCAACGCACTGCGTGCCGGGCTCTCCGACGGGACGAAGCTGACTATCCGCGGAACCGTGGTCGATGATCACGTCGAGGTAGAGCTCCGGCCGGACGACATCGTCGCGGTCGACGATCTTCGCCGCGACGATTGGATGGCCGCGGGTATGGGCATGTGGGTTGCGCGCCGCATGCTGCACGAACTCGGCGGCCGCCTCGACCAACCGCTGCGGCTGCCGACCCAGGGCACGCAGCTCTACACCGAAGAGGCGAGCAAGGCGACGCCTCTGGCCCCACCACTGACCGTCGGCGACATGCGCTGGCTGGTCGTCTTCCCGGAGGTATAGGTGCGCCAGAACGTCGGCATCATCCTCGGGATTATCGTGGTCTTCGCGGCGATGGCGACCCTGTGGATCTACCTGCGCGGAGACAGCGCCCAGGCTGCGTTGCGTGTCTATGAGGTCGATGGCACGGTCAAACTCACGACCGCTCTGGGCGACGAACTGCCGGCGTCGGTCGATCGCGAACTCTCCGATGGCGATCGCCTCGCAACCGGGGTGAACTCCAGGGTTGTGCTTGCGCTGGGCGAAGAGACCAGAATGCGCCTCGGACCAACCTCCTCGGTGCAGGTCAAGAGCGTCGACGAGACCGGGGTGAAGCTCGAGCTCGAAGACGGCATGCTCAGCGCGACAGTTCGTCCAGGTTCGGGAGCGGTGCGCATTGGCAACAACGGCCGCGAGGTCGTCGCGGAGGATGCCGAGTTCGAGGTCGGCGTCTACGGGGAGGCCTTCCAGGCGCGCGCGTCTGAAGGATCCTTGACGGTTGTGGGCACTGACGTCACGCGGGTCGAGCCCGGTGAGCAGGTCACGGCGGTAGGCACCCGAGCCCGAGTGGGACCCGTGCCCGAGGAGCTGCTCTTGAACGTGGACTGGCCCCAGGGCGACCAGAAACACGGAAAGAAGAAGTTCCCGCTGCCCGGTCTGTCTGTTCCGGGCGCGCGCATCGTCGTCACGGGCCCGGACATCGATCCACCGGTAGAGACGCAGGCAAATGACAAGGGTGAGTTCGTTGCCATGATTCCGCTGATCGAAGGCCGAAGGCCAACGGTGACAGTCGAGGCTTTCGATGCGCTTGGCCGGTCGATCAACGATGCGGGAATCCTCCCGTTGAGGGACACCCAGATCAGAGCAAACGGTGGGCCGGACTACCAATAGTTGGGGTGGACGGACCCTGTGGGTCTTTGCATGGGGTGCGCTCGCGACTTCTGCTCCGGCGGCGGCTCCCGGACAGGACGTCGCCGGCGTCGGCTCTCCCTACGAGCTCATTGTGCCGAGCGGGAAACTCCGGGCCGGCGCTGCAAACCGGATCCACGTGGCCACCGTCACACCCACCGGAGAGGTCCCGAGCCGGCCTCCCCGCCTGACCGCATCGACGGGGTCGGTGGAGTTCGACGAGGCGCTCGCCGACGGGATCTACGCCTACGACTTCGATCTTCCGACCGACGCCACCACAGTGGAGTTCTCCATCGGTGTCTTCGGCGTTCGCTACACCAAGCGGCTCGAGGTCTACTCCGATCCCGTGTCTCATCTCCAGCTCCCCAAGCGCATCGACGGCGTGGTCCGCGGGGGCGAGGTGGAGTTTCTCGTCATCGGGGACGACTTGCCACCGCCCGAAGCCCTGCAAGTGGTGGTGGGTGAGGGGAGAGTCACCGGCATCGAGCTCGACGGACCGGATCTCAAAGTGCGCGTTCTGCCGGACGACAGCCCGTTTCCGCGCCACGTGGTCATCGGCGTGCGAGACGCCAGCCGCGTCGAACGGCCGGTCTGGACTGGACTCCGGCTGCGCGCTCGCCCCAAGCTCAACTACACGACCGAACCGGGGGCCTCGGCGACCTTCACCGTCGGTGAGCGCGTTTATGGCCCCTATGACGCCGACGGGGAGGGGCGAATCGCCGGGTGGGTCGATCAGTACCCCGGCGAGAACATCGCCCAGGGGGTCTTTGTCGACGATCTCGGGAACCAGACCCGCACCGACATCCCTCTCGCGACCAAGTCCACAGCCTCCCTGGTCGCCTTTCCGACCGGAGAGTTCGTCAACGGGCGGCCACCGCCACAGGTCTATCTGCACGCGGTCAGGGGCGACGGAGGCCTATGGAATCGCGCCGGCCCAACGTGTCGCACGCCGGCGCTCGATCTACAGGCTCGGGGCCTGGAAAAGGGCGACTGGGTGGTCCCTCTGCCGCGGCTGAAGGGCGGAAGTCCCGAGGACATGCGGATTGAGTGCAACATCGGAATCCATGCGTCCGCCGCTCTCCGTGTTCGCGTCGCCGAGGGCATTCCGGAACGAATCCGTCTACGGGTGTGGCCCGACGAGCTCCGCACCGACTTCCCCGAGGCCGAGATCAGCGTCATCGTCGAGGACGCACGCGGGGAGCGAATCGCTGTTGCGGGCCTCGAGGTGAGTGCGGTCCGTGGGGACGTGACCATGGGAGACTTCACGGGTGTGGGCGCGCGGGGCGAATACCTGGGAGGCAACGCAGCTGACGCGGGATTAGATACGGTTCAGGCTACTTATCGAGCGCCGGCGAGCGACAGTTACGTCGACAGTGTGCGGCTCGCATGGTCCGACATCCCAACTGCAGGACGCGTGACGCTGCACGCTCGAGCGCTCGATCCATACCTCCGACCCGTTCCCGACGCCGAGATCGAAGTCACCGCAGGGGCATCGTTCGAGACCGCTATCTCCGGTCCCGACGGTTGGGTCAGCACCGATGTGATTGTGCCCATGAAGAAGGGTCCGATGACTCTGATGGCGTCGTCTGCTGGTCGAATGGACTCGGCGCTGGTGCTCAAGGGCCAGAAAGCGTCCGAGTACGGCCCGGGAAGTCCCGATCTGAGGGCCGATCAGGTCGTCAAGATCTCCGCGGGTCGGATCGCTGGCATCTCCGTTGAGCTCGACCCGGCGAAGCTGCAGGCGAGTCCCGGTGCTCGCGCATTCATATACGTGCGGCTCGAGGATCGGGCCGGTAAAGCGGTGGTCGACGAACCCTTTGAGGTGTTGGTCACCGAGGGCACTGTGCTCGGTCAGTTCAAGTTGCGGTCCGACGGTCGCTTCTACGCGGAATACGAGCCGGGGGACATCGAGACCGCACGCGTCGTCACCGTCACGGCCGAGACTGAGACGATCCACTCCTCGGCCAAGCTGGAGCTCGAGCCCCGGCAGGTCAGGTTGGCACTTGGCGCCTATGGCGGCGCGCTCTCGAACTTTGGCGCGGTCACGGCGCCCATTGTCGGGGTCGATCTAGACTTCCGCGTTCGGACTGAGCTGTTTGGAGAGCACATTCTCGTCCGCGTCGGTGGCGCGCGGTACGCCTTCAGTGGCCCGTTGCGGGTGGCCGGTCAGAAATGGCAGGTGAGCAACGCCATCTACCCGCTGACGCTAGGGGCGCTCTACCGCGTCGACCGCGGCGCCAGTGGGGCCTGGTTCGGAGGCGGCGCGGTTGTCGGCCTGCACGCCCAGGACAGCGAGACCAGCGATGGCCTCGCGTATTCCGGATTGCTGGTGACGGGCGGGCCAACGGTGATGGGTGGCGTCGGTCAGCGACTACTGGGCGGCGAGATTTTCCTGAGCGTTCGGTCCACCTGGCTGCGTGGTGTCGGTGATGTTGGGGGATTTGACGGTAATATCGGCGGACTCGCGGTGGGCGCGGGATACCGGGTACTGTTCTGATGGGGGGCACTTCGTGAAACC